>Ga0209645_1000783_pt1 | contig 16235 bp, 3 predicted proteins | sample ETNvirenome_6_30_FD_184070 | JGI IMG/M metagenome (GOLD analysis project Ga0209645, IMG submission 184070) | Marine viral communities from the Pacific Ocean - ETNP_6_30 (SPAdes) (version 2) | ecosystem: Environmental > Aquatic > Marine > Oceanic | place: Pacific Ocean | collected 2013-06-19
TATGAACGACTTTCTTGACAACATGGCTAACGATCAACATCAAAAGATGCTGAGGGAGATTGCTAACGATGACCAAACTCCACGAAATAAAAGAAGACAGAACACTGACGGTCTTTTTGAAACAACTGATTGTTCTGATCCCGATCATATTTGCACTTGTGGTGCTGAACAGATAACATTAACTGAAGATTAGCCTTCTAAATAAGGCAGAATAGTTGTATCAACCTAGTGCCTGCCGAAAGAGTTAGTAAAGGGTTCAAAGACATCAGTGCAAGTTTTCAGGTCAATCCATTGAATGACGACTTGATCCCACTGTTGAACGCGAATTCGATCGCTCGTTCGATTCGTAACCTGGTGTTTACTAGTCGTGGTGATATTCCCTTCAATCCAGTATTGGGTTCAAGGGTAAGTGAGTTGTTGTTTGAACCCATGGATCAGATAACATCAACTGCTCTTAGAGAGGAGATCAAAGACACCATTGATAACTTTGAACCAAGGGTAAAACTTGAAGAGGTTGAGGTTGTACCTGACTATGATGAAGGTCAATATGACATCATCATCAACTATATCATTATCGGAATTGATGTTTTGCCACAACAACTATCCTTTGCCTTAGTACCTACCAGGTAAGATGCCTTTAGTTAACTTTAGTAATCTAGATTTCGATCAGATCAAAGCGTCTATACAAGACTATCTTCGTGCTAATTCTAATTTCACGGACTATGACTTTGAGGGATCGAACTTATCTACGATCATTAACACCTTAGCATACAACACTTACATCACTTCGTATAACGCCAACATGGTGACAAACGAAGTGTTCATTGATAGTGCAACGTTGAGAGAGAACGTCGTATCACTGGCACGTAATGTTGGATATCTTCCTAGGTCAAGAAAGGCACCTGTAGCTAATATTTCTTTTTCTGTTGACGCAAATAACACAACGGCAACAACGGTCACACTGAAGGCCGGTATTATGGGAGTGTCAAATCGACAAGCCAAGAGTGTTGCAGGAAGAACATTTTCAATTCCAAATGACATCACAGTCCCTGTAGATAGTGATGGATTTGCAAACTTCATTAACATTGATGTTTATCAAGGAACATATCTCAAACAAACATTTACCGTATCTTCCCGTAATAAGTCTCAAAGATATATCTTACCTAATTCGGGAATCGATACTTCCCTGATGAGAGTTGTTGTAAAGGAGAGTGAAACTTCTACAGTACAAAGAATCTTCAAACAATTTGATAGTTTGTTTGAAGTAAGTAATAACTCTCCTGTTTACTTCCTCCAAGAAATTGATGGTGAAAGATATGAACTCATGTTTGGAGATGGAGTATTTGGAGTTCCAGTAAAAGAACCCAACTTCATCGAAGTAAGTTATATCATCAGTGATGGTGATGCGGGTAATGGTGTTTCTTCAATGATGTTTGGAGGATCACTGAGGGATAATAACAATAATGTAATGTCTGCTGGTGCTTCACTGATTACAGTGAATGAACCCTCTTATGGTGGAAGTTCAATTGAGACTGTAGAATCAATCAAGAAGTTTGCAACCCAGATCTACTCTTCACAGAACAGAGCGGTTACCGCAGCAGACTTTGAAGCGATTGTTCCTAAGATTTATCCTGAGACAGAATCCATTTCGGCCTTTGGTGGAGAAGAGTTGTCACCACCACAATATGGTAAGGTCTTTGTGAGTATCAAACCCACAAACGGTGTATTCCTCTCAAGTGGTATCAAAGATAACATCAAGAATCAGATCAAAAAGTATTCAGTTGCAGGAATTCAAACTGAAATCATTGACCTCAAGTATCTGTATATTGAGACCGATTCTCAAGTATACTTCAATTCAAATCAGGCCCCCAACTCAAGTTTCGTTTCAAGCTTGATTACACAAAACATCAATGCTTACGCTAATTCTACTGAGTTAAATAAGTTTGGAGCAAGATTCAAGTACAGTAAGTTCCAGTGTGTGATTGACAATAGTCATGAGTCTGTCACTTCAAACATCACTACTGTACAGATGAGAAGAGACATGGAAGCTTCCATGAATGACTTCGCTGAATATGAAATCTGTTTTGGTAATCGTTTCGCGATTCTGAATCACGGACACGGTACACATTCGGGACAGATTGGTTACAATATTCGTTCTTCAGGATTTAAAGTTAGTGGTATTTCTGATACTGTCTATCTTGGTGATTCACCCAACATGGATCTGAAGACAGGAACAGTCTTCTTGTTTAAACTCAACTCTCCAACTGAACCAGTAGTCCTGAGAAGATCTATTGGTACTATTGATTATCTAAAGGGTGAAATCATGTTGAACCCAATCAAAATTATTTCTACAGAAGTCTTCCGTGGAACAAACATTGTTGAGATTTCTGCTACTCCATATTCAAATGATGTTATTGGACTACAAGATTTGTATCTCCAATTAGACCCCTTCAATACTGTGGTAAATATGGTAACAGACCGTATTGAATCTGGAAGTGACGTATCAGGAACAAATTATCTTGTTTCTCCTAGTACACTAAGTCCATTGGTAAGAAGAACCCCTGTCATCTCAAGTGGTACATCTACTGTAACACAAACAACATCGGGGGCAACTTTGATTTCTGGTCGAGTTAATACATCACCAGTAACAGTCGATCCAGGGGTTACATCAAGTCCCTCTTATTCATCATCGTCATCATCCTCATCCACCAGTTCATATAGCTACTAATATCAGAAAATGGCAGTAGATAGAGTCAAGTTCCAGGATATTGTTGAGAGCCAGTTTCCTAGATATGTTCTGGAGGACTTTCCTCTTCTTCCAGAGTTTATCAAACAATATTATAAGTCTCAGGAGTATCAAGGTGCCACCTTTGACCTGATTCAAAATATTGATCAATATGTAAAGGTTGACCAACTCTTCGATATCAAATCGTCAACCACCTTGAATGGTGATCTAGATTATACTGCCACAACTATCTCTACACAGGCTCTTACAGACTTCACTGATGGGTTTCCTGAAACTAATGGTCTGATCAAGATTGATAATGAGATTATTCATTACGAGTCGATTAGTAATAACTCCTTTATCAACTGTACCAGAGGATTTAGTGGAATCACAACTCACATCTCTGGAAGTACACCTGACACTTTAACATTTGAAGACACAGATGTTGAGACTCATGAGGATGGAGCGACCATCTTTAATCTCAATATTATCTTTCTTCAGGAGTTCTTTAAAAAACTGAAGACTCAGGTCACTCCAGGTTTCGATAGCAGAACTCTGGATCCTGCAGTCGATCAGAGAAACTTTATCTTCAATGCAGACAGTTTCTACAAATCAAAAGGTACAGATCAATCTTTCAAGATTCTCTTCAGAGCTCTGTATGGAGAAGAAGTTGAAATCATCAAACCAAGTGATTTCCTTTTCAGACCTTCTGATGCCGACTATAAAATCACACAGGATTATGTTGTAGAGACCATCTCAGGTGATCCCCTACAACTCAAGAATCTCACCTTGTTCCAAGACTCTACAGGAGCCAGAGGTTCAATATCTGATGTCAATCCTATTGTCTATGGTGATGGTCAATATCATCAGATTTCTATCGACTATGGATTTGCTCGTGACATCAGTGTTAGGGGTTCGATTCTTGGTGAATTCAAACCAAATCCAAAAACCAAAATCCTCAACACGATTGGTGCGGGTGCCACAATTATTGATGTAGATTCCACGATTGGTTTCCCTGAAACTGGAAAACTTATCTTTGAAGATTCCATTGGTGATTTGGTATCGGTTGCATACACTGGCAGAAGTATAAATCAATTCTTTAATGTTACAGGAGTAACAGAACAATTTGACAAAAAATCTGATATCCGTTTGGATGATGAATCTTATGCATATGTCGGTCTAGACACCTCCAATCCTATCAAGGTTCGTATTGCATCAACACTGAAGGAATTCAAACTAAATGATGGTTCTTACTCTTATCGTGAGAATGACACCATCAATATTCAATCACTCGGTATCGAAAGAGGAGATGAGAGATCTGAGAACTGGTATTCCAACGTTAAGACCCAGTGGAATATTGAAAGCGTTGAACTGGTTGACGAACTTGAACAGTCATACAATATCACTCTGTTTGATGATCACTTCCTTAGACCTGGTTACGACATCATCCTGATTAGTAACAGTGGTCTTCAACTCCCTGGTGTTGTCATTCGTTCTTCATCTGCTAAATCATTCCTGACAAAACTTGCTGCTAACGTAGGAAGTATCGCATATGTAAAGGTTGAGAATCAATTACTTAAAGGTGACTCTGGTAAGTATCCTAAGTTGAATGATTTTGTGTCAAACGTTCAGAACGTTTACCAAAAGTTTAATGGTGAAGTTGCTGTTGCATCCAACTCACTTCCAAACTATTCCAACATCTTCACTGATCCTTACGATAAGAAGATTACATTTACTGGTAGTTCCGCTGATCTGGAGACCCTGGTCGTAACAACAAACGCAGACCACGGTTTCATGACAGGTGATGCCGTCATCTACAAACCAGGTGTCATTACTGACATTCAGATCTCTCCAAACGGAATCGAGATTGTCAACGAAACCGAGAGTAAGTTTGAAAATGTTGATAGTAATGTTTATTACATCAAGAGAGTAAATTCAACCAGTTTCAAACTTGCAAGATCTAGATCTGATATCTTCTCTAACAAGTTTGTTACTCTGACTGGAGAAGTCACCAACAACGAGTTTATCTACTTTGACTTCTTCAATAAGAAACTCGAACCACAAGGTATTGTCAGAGAAGTTTTAAACCCTGACAATAAATCTGGTGACTATGAGACTGATCCTGGTTACACAGGTATGCTCATCAATGGTGTTGAGATTCTTAACTACAAATCAGGTGATTCATTCAACTATGGAGATATTAGATCTCTTGAGGTCACTTCAAGTGGTGAAGGATATGATGTTATCAATCCTCCTGTACTGGAAATTGAAGACAACTATGGAAGTGGTGCAGAAGGCACTGTATCTGTTGATGGTTCCTTGGTTGGATTCAATATCATTGACCGTGGATTTGAGTATATAGAACCTCCCACAGTCACAATCTCTGGTGGTCAACCAGATGTTGAAGCCAAGGCTGAAGTCAGCATGACGAGAATCATCCATTCTCTCACATTCAACTCGGAAGTGACTGCAAAGAGAGTTGATATTGGTGACGATACTATTGGGTTCTCTACATTCCACAAACTCAGTGTTGGTGACAAAGTCCAATATGATGCCAAGGATGGAACTCCTATGGTTGGACTTTCAACCAACGCTTTCTATTACATCAACTCGGTAGACTCATCTACAATCACACTTCATAAGAAACTGACAGATGCAGTTGCCGGAATCAACACAGTTGACATCACAAACTATGGAACTGGTGTTCAGGCAATCACTGCTGTTGGTGGAAGATCTATCGTCGCTAATGTTGTAATCACTAACCCTGGTAGTGGTTACAAAAACAGAAAGAGAAACATTCCTGCAGCAGGTATCAACACGGCTCAGAATCGTTTTGAGATTCCTAATCATGGCTACTCATCTGGTGAAATCATCAAGTATTCCACCACATCTAGTGGTATCGTGGGACTTTCCACAACTGAAGAGTATTATGTAGTCAAGTTAGATGATGATAACTTCTCTCTGTCTTTGGTAGGATCAGGTAATACTGACAAGAGATTCTACTACGATAGAGATCTTCTGGTTGATATTAGTACAATCGGTAATGGTAGTTTCAACTATCGTCCGATTCAAGTAACCATCGATGGCCCTATCGGTGTTACAACTGTTGCTGGTCAAGATTTTCAAGCTAAGATTGAACCTCTGTTTAGAGGTTCGATTAACTCAATTGATCTGACATCAAATGGTGTCTCATATGGTTCATCTGAAATTGTTAACTTCAACAGACAACCTAATATCACATTGAAGAGTGGTAAGGAAGCACAACTTACTCCTATTATTAGTAATTCTCAGATTGTTGATGTTATTGTAAACAATGGTGGTTCTGAGTATAACTCTCCTCCAAACTTAGTAATTGAAGGTGAAGGTAGATTTGCTCAACTTACTCCAGTTATCGATAACGGTGTTATTGTTTCTGTTTCCGTTCAGAGTGGTGGTCTAGGATATGTTTCTGGATCCACAAAGATTATAGTAAGACCTGCAGGAGAAGGAGCATCTGCAGAAGCTCTTATTAGAAACTGGAATGTTAACACTTTTGAAAGAGATTTTAATAATATTGGTGTTGATGATGGATTTGTGTATGAAAGTATTGATGATACGTCTCTTCAGTACTCTCACCTCTATGCACCTAGACCACTCAGATCGAATACCTATGTCAACTCTTCGTCAGGTGAGACTCAATATGGTATTACTGACCTGACACTGGCTGGTGGTGTTGAGAAGACAAGTTCTTACCACTCTCCCATCATTGGTTGGGCTTATGATGGTAATCCCATCTATGGACCTTATGGTTTCACCGACCCCCAAGGTGGTAACATCTCCCAGATGGTTTCTGGATACGAACTGATTAGTAATCCTACTAATAGACCTCCTACATCCCTCTTCCCACTTGGTTACTTCATTGAGGACTATATCTTCACTGACAGAGGTGATCTTGACGAACACAATGGTCGTTTCTGTGTGACCCCTGACTATCCCACTGGTAGATATTGTTACTTCTCTACATTGAATCCTTTCTCAGTAGATTCGACTGGACCTTTTAAGAATTATAAGAGACCTGTATTTCCATATCTGATCGGTGATAGTTTCTATTCTAAACCCAATATCAACAATTTCAAGGTTGAGAGCACTCAAGTTGATTACGACTTTGAAAATGGAGAGTGGTTTAGAAACACACTCGCATATCATACCAATGATGATGACAGTGGTTATGAGTATGTCTTCAACTCTGACAAGGAAAGACATCAATCATTGGATGTTGTAAGTGCATCTAAGGGTTATGTTGAGTCTATTGGTATCACGACTGGTGGTATCAATTACAAAGTCAATGACCGTATTAACTTTGTAAATGAGGCCACTGGTGGTTTTGATGCTCAGGCTAGAGTTGAAAGAGTTGGTGGATCAGATATCAACTATCTGAATTATGATCAAACTAAAGTAGAAAACATTGAGTTTGGAACTATCCTCAGTGTCAATCAATTTATTGGTTTCTCCACTGGACCGATTCCATTTAGTGATTTAGAGTTAGTCACAATCTCTGGTCTTTCCACAACTTTCAATGGTACTTCTGGTACTATCAATTCAAGACTCGGTATCAGAACTGATAACTTCATTCTGACACTTGGTGTTGGTACAACTGCAGCAACTGGTCTTACCACTTACTTCTACGTCTCAGGAGATCTGGGATATCCCACACTCCGTGAGAATGATATTCTTGGTATTGGAACAGAAAATGTAAAAGTTCTGAATATTGATAGTAGATCTAGAAGAATCAGAGTTAGAAGAGAATATGATGGTATTTCTTGTGGACTGGCTCATACCAACAGAACAGTTCTGTTTGAAGATCCTCGTAAGTTCCGTATCAATGTTGGAACACTGAAGACTTCTGTTGCACTTGAAGTCAACAAAGAATACTACTTCTATCCTCAAGAGGTTGTTGGTGTAGGAACAGTAGGTATTGGTAGTACAAGTGTATTCTCCAACCCTGGTGTTGGTATTACACAGAAGTTTATTCCAACCAAACAAATCTATCTGCCCAAACACAATCTGGATGTAAATGACAGACTGTACTACAACAAACAGGGTGGAACTCCAATTGGTGCATGGAATGGTATCACCACTGTATTCCAGACACTTGATGACTATGACTTCTTCTATGTTGGTCCCATCAGTAGAGACTTCATCGGTCTGTCAACTAATAAGATTGGTCTTGGCACAGAAGGATCGTTTGTTGGTGTAGGAACCACTAGTGGTCTTCTGATGTTCACATCAGTCCCCAGTGATGACTACCATAGTTTCCTGACTGATAAGGACAATGTCCTGACTGGTGATGTGACAGTTACCACAGTCAATGTTGCCACATCAAGCACACATGGATTGGAACTTGGTGACAATGTCTTCATGACAGTCAAACCAACCAATACCAGAACAATTAGTGTTCAGTATGATAACAAGACTAGAAGGATTTTATTCGATCCTAAGAGTGTCACAACAACAAATATTATCAAGAACACAATCACAATCACCGGCCATGATTTTGAAGAGGGTGAAAGAGTTCTTTATAGAGAAGGTGGTTCAGCTATCGGTGGTCTTGTAGACGGAACACTGTACTACGTCTATCCTTATGATAGTAACTCTGTTCAACTGATTAGAGACAAGTATGAACTGTCTCAGTCAAGACCACAAATTGAAGACATCACATCAACTGGTACTGGTACTTTATTGAGAGTCAATCCTCCTCTCTACGCTAAGAGAAATGAGAAACTCAAATTTGATCTTTCCGACACTTCACTTTCCTTTGTTGTAAGTGGTGTTCGTAGTTCTGCCTTTGAACTGAGATTCTTTACTGATAGTGATTATTCAAATATCTTTGACACTACAGAAACTAGATCTACGTTTGAGGTCACTCGTTCTGGTAGTCCTGGAATCGACGCTGATGCAAATGTAACTCTGACCATCTCCGACGAAGTTCCAACAAACCTGTGGTACAAGTTTGTTCCTATCAATAACGATATCATCACAGATGTCAAAAAACAGATTGTAATTGATACTGATGTCAATTCCAATAACTCTATCAATATTGAGAAGACCAAGTATGATGGTCTCTATACTCTGACTGGTGTAGGTGATACAACATTCTCCTACAATATTAGTCAGACACCAGACGTTCAAACATATAATGTTGAGAACGCCGTTTCTGAATATGAAACCACCTCTACAACAGCATCTGGCCCAATCAGTCGTGTATCGATTCTTGACCAAGGTGCAAACTATGAAGTCATTCCTGGAATCTCAACAATCATCACTGACAGTGGTAGTGGAGCGATTCTGAAAGCTAATAGTAAGAACATTGGTAAGATTCAGAAAGTTAAGTTCAACTCCCAGAGAATCGGATTTGACTATCCTACTGATCAGACTTTAAGGCCAATCGCCAATCCACCTGAGATTCTTGAACTTGAGTCTCTGACTTCATTTGATTCTATCGGTATTAGTTCTGGTGGTAGAAATTATCTCCTGGCTCCCGATCTTGTAGTCCTTGATGGATTTACAAGAAATAGAGTACAGGATATTGATATCTTCTATCACCTTGGAGACACCTCAGTTACCATCAACCAGAACACCACTGGTATGTACAATGTAACTCCTGAGATTATTCCAGTCAACAACTCAAATGGTGTTGGTATTGCATCTTTGGCATATACAGCTTCCACTAAGACCGTTAGACTGTATCTTGATTCTACATTCAGTGACGCAAGTGCATTCCCATATAACGTTGGGTCTAAGATCTTCGTTGAGAATCTGAATGTCGGTGTTGGTTCTACAGCTAGAGGATACAACTCTGAGGACTATAGTTACCAGTTCTTCACTGTCACGGCATCTGATTCCAACCTTGGTGGTGGACCTGGTTCATACGTTGATTATTCACTCAAGGACTATCTTGATGATACAGATGTACCAGGACAGGTCAATCTGGCAATCTCTGCAGGAAGAGTAATCCCAGTTGATCATTTCCCAATCTTTGATGCCAAACTTAAGAAAAACAACTTCTTTGTAGATGAGACAATCCTGTATCAAGGAAAGCATTCAGGAAGAGTTGAGTCTTGGAATAATGTAACTGAGATTCTTAAAGTTGATACTCCCAAAGAATATGCACTCAATGAAACAGTCAGAGGTCTCACATCCGATGCACAGGCTGTAATTCGTACCAAACTTGATTTCGACGCTGAGATTACCACAGGTGCTGGTGCAACTATCACTTATGGTTGGCAGAAGTCAACTGGTTTCCTGAATGACAATCTTCAGAGAATTCCTAACAACGAATATTATCAAAACTTCTCTTACTCAATTAGATCTAGAGTTTCTATTGATGAGTGGGAAGATCCTGTATCTTCTTTGAACCATATTTCTGGTTACAAGGAGTTCTCTGATCTCCAGGTTGTATCCATCGAAGATATCCCACTGGCTATCGCACAACCATTTGATTCTGATATTGAAACTACAACTGATATTGTAGGAAGTGCAGCTCTCTATTGTCACTATGACTTTGACTTTGTCACTGAAAACAATAATCTGATTAATGGTCAAGTTACTTCGGATGAAATCTTCTTTGAGAACAGAATCCTTTCCGACTACTTCCAGTCTGTTGGTAATAGAGTTCTTGATATTGATGACTTCAGTAGTGATTTCTTTAGTAACGAAAGACCTACTAAGTACAGTGACATTGAAGCGTTTAACTTCAATGACATCTACAACAAAGTCTTCACCTTTGTCAAGGATAGAGTTTTCACAGATGAGAGACAAACATCCATCGTATCTGTCCTTCAAACTGATCAGATTGGTTACATGCAAGAGTATGCAACCATGGAGACATATCCAGAACTTGGGTACTTTGATTACTTCTCAACGGCTGATGGTTGGAATCTCCAGTTCCATCCAGTTAAGTTCTCTGATAACATCTATGATGTCTCAACCCTTTCCATCAGTATTCAGGACAATGTAGCTGGTGTAGGTAGTACCGCTCTCGGTACTGTCGCTCTTCTTGATAGTAGTAGAGAGACAACTCCTAATAATACTCTGGAGACCATCGCTACTATTCCTTCATCTTACAGAGCTATCAAGTCGGTTGTTCTTCAGGAAGATGAAAACGGTGAATACGCATCCACCGAAGTTAATCTTCTTCATGATGGTTCGGATGTTCATATCCTGGAATACGCAGATATGGCCACTAAGTCTGGTGCATATTCTTCCACAGCAGGATTTGGTACATTCGGTGCTAGATTGTCTGGTGGTAATGTCCTTCTGGATTTCACACCAAACGTTGGAACTGCGGTTTCTACTAACACGTCAATCATCGCATTGTCTGATACAGGAACTGGAATTTCCTCGATAACATTCCAAGAGTCCAGACTGAACTCCAACTACAAGTCTATCTCAGCTTCTGGTTCACCTTCAGCCACGACCATTCTTCAGTTTGAAGAACCTTACTCAAGTGGTTACTATGTTGTTTCTGTTAAGGACACAACAAACAATCAATATGAGATGTTTGAAGTTGCTGTCATCACATCTGAGTCAAATGAAGCATTCGTTGAGTTTGCAAACATCATCACTGGTGCAAGTATTGGTCAAATTGGAGTTACCTCTACAACTACTTACACCAATCTCACTTATACACCTAATCAAAATACGGCTGTACAAGTAAGAACCTTTGGTATTGAACAGAAGATCTTTAGTGGTGGTAGTGATGCAACACAGATGCTTCTGAACAACCATGAGTATGTGTCTGGAACTGGTCTCTACAGAGGTACAAAACTTGATCTGAGAACGGCCTTCGATCTCAAACATGATGGTCTTCCCATCTTCAGGAGACAGTTCACTGGAGCTGAATCCTCTTCATTCGACTTCAATAACAACGTTCTCTTCCTCAAGGAACACTTCTTTGTAACTGGTGAGAACGTCACATATTCCTATGGTGGTGATTTGACTGAAGAGGCCATCGGCATCAAGACGACCAATGTAACTGGTATTGGAACCACTGACAAACTTCCTAGAGATTTGTTTGTTGTCAAAGTTGGTGATGGTAGTGTCAGATTTGCAGAGTCCGCAGAGAAGGCAAACAAACTGAATCCTGAAGTTCTTGAGTTCACTCATGTAGGTATTGGAACATCTCATCACATCACGGCTAAGAAACAGAACTCCAAGGCTCTGATCGCCGTTGATAATATGGTTCAGGCACCTTTGGCTGAGACAAGAGTAAGTACAACATTGTCCGCAAACATCGTATTTGAAGGACAATTTGATGTGGCAGGTATTACATCTATCGCCGCGGCTGACCTACTCCGTATTGATGATGAAGTCATGAGAGTCATCAGTGTTGGTGTTGGTGGACAGAACAGTTTGACCGTTCAAAGAAACCAACTGGGAACAGTTCTTGCACCACATAGTAGTGGAGCTACTGTCACCAAGATGACTGGTTCATATAACATCGTTGGAAGTACGATTAACTTCGTGGCTCCTCCATACGGAGCTGTACCAATCTCTACAACCACCGCTGCACCTTCTGAAAGAGATTATACTGGATTGACAACACACTCTACATTCCAGGGTAGAACATTCATGAGAACGGCTCCCGTCAACAGTACGAGAGAGACGTATCACGCCAACCACGTTTTTGACAATGTTGCTAATGAATTCACTGGTATTCGTAGTGAATTCAGATTGACAGATGGTGGTCAGAATGTCGCTGGTTTCTCTACTGATAACGCAATCGTACTTATCAATAATATCCTCCAGGAACCACAAGGAGCACAGGCTACTCAAGGCACATATGATTTGACTGAAGTGTCTGGTGGAATCTCCTCTATCAGATTCGATGAGACAGGAGCAGCCTTTGGTTATGATCCAAATAGATCTAATCTTCCTATCGGTGGATTCATTGTATCGATTGGTTCTACTGAGGGTGGTGGATATCAACCTCTGATTGGGGCTGGTGGTACAGTCACAGTATCGGCAGGTGGATCGATCACGGCTGTCAGTATTGGTAACTCTGGTTCTGGTTATAGAAGTGGAGTTGGAACAATCTTCGTTGGTGTTCAGACATCCAGTCTTGGAACTCCCAACATCACCACGATTGGTAAGGCTACCATCGCTAATGGTAATGTCACAGGTGTGACTATCACCAACGCTGGTACAGGATTTACAGGTACTGATCTTCCTGAACTGGTGATTGATGAACCACATTCTTACACAAATATTCCTCTTGTCTACAGTAGTTCCTCGACCCAAGGTGTTGGTCAGTCGGCTACAATTGATATTCAAGTTGGAGCTGGTGGTTCAGTCATTGACTATCAACTCAAACAGGAAGGTTTTGCATATGGTAACGGTGAGATTTTGACTGTACCTGTTGGTGGTGCAACTGGTATTCCTACCAGTGGAACATTTAGTGAGTTCCAGGTTACTATTGATGAAATCTATAATGATGATTTCAATGGTTTCTCGATTGGTCAACTCCAGGTTCTCGATAATTTCAATTCTGATTTTGACGGTAAAACGAGAACATTCAGATTGTCCGTGAATGATGTTCCACTATCGATTCAATCGGCACCTGGTTCACCTGTTGAAGTGGATAAGACACTCATTATCTTTATTAACGACATTCTCCAACAACCAGAAGTATCTTACAACTTCACTGGTGGTGGTACTGTTGAGTTTGTTGAAGCTCCTCAACCTGGTGACACCTCCAAGATATTGTTCTACAAAGGTAGTGGAGACGTTGATGTTGTATTTACTGATGTTATTGAAACTGTCAAGACTGGTGACTCCTTGAATATCAACAACAATCCTGAAGTTGGTCAAGGTATCGGACTTGATGAGGACGAAAGAGTTGTTGTTGGAATTAACACCATTGACTCTGTATCCACCAATACATACAATGGTCCTGGTATCACTGACGACACAACCCTGTCAAGACCTGTTACCTGGTGTAAACAACAAACTGACTTGATTATTAACGGTCAAGAAGTTGGTAAGGACAGAGTAGATTATGAACCACAAATCTATCCTACATCGTATCTGATTCAACCTGTTGGTCTTGGTTCGACCGAGGCTTATGTGAATAGTGTAAGACCTCTGTTTAACACACAGACTGAATCTAATGATAGAGATTTCCAGAATAAGATCAAGATTATTTCTCAAAATACACAAGTCGGAGCCTCTGCAACGGCTGTTGTATCTGGTCTTGGAACTGTTTCATTCAGTCTGAATACCGCTGGTATTGGATATACTGTCACTCCATCTTTGAGTGTAGCAAATCCATCTGATGGTACAAGAGCCACGGCAACACTTACTCTTACAAATGGTAGTGTTAGTAGTGTGACTATCACTAATCCTGGAACTGGTTATACAAATACCAATCCTCCTTTGGTTCATATCTCTGAACCTACAATCGTAAGAGAAGAAATCAATGTCGATGGTTACAGTGGTGACTACGGTGGAATCGTTGGTGTTGGAACCACATCAACTGGATCTCAAGAACAACTCTATTTTGACTTGTATATTCCTGTAGATTCGTTCATGAGAGACGCTCAATATGTTGGAACTGGTGTGACAGTTTCAACACTGGCCGTAGGTGATTATTTTACTGTTTATGATACAAACATTTCTATCGGAAACACGTTTGCATCAGAAGATAGTTCTGGTTCAACCATCGGTATTGGAACCACGGCCCTTGATAATGTTTATCAGGTTATCTCCGCTCAAAGAAGAGATCAAAATGTACCTGGTGTAGGATCTACGGCAATCTCAAGAATTACCGTTAATATCGACAAACCTGGTGGTTTCGCTTTCTCAGCGGTACCATCTATGGGTGAATACACATGGGGTAAAATCGTATTTGAAGATAGAACATCTCCTCAGGGATTTGATTTCTACGGTAATAATGGAATCACCGGAATCACGACTGGTGGATTGGTCTCAAGATTTGAGCCTCTCAAGTATCGTGACTATACAGCTTAATAAATAACAAAAAGTCCTTTCAAAAATGGCTGCAATAATTACTGACCAACTTCGTATTTTGAATGCGAAGAATTTTGTGGCTGGTGTTCAATCCAGCTCCAATTCTTACTACGCATTTATTGGACTTCCTAATCCCGAAGACTATCAGTCTGACTGGGATACAAGTCCTCCTGCTCCAAAGGATTCTTTGGATCAGACAAATGATTATTGGGACAATATGTTGGCCATGAAGAAGATTAGTTCTTCTGACATCAGCCAAGTTGTAAGAAAAACCCAGTGGGCTTCTGGTATCACATATGACATGTGGAGAGGTGATATTACTCGTACCAATCCCTCACAACCCTCTGGTTCGTTTGATATCTATTCGGCAAACTATTATGTTATGAACTCTGACTTCAGAGTTTATATCTGTTTGTACAATAACGCCACCCCTGAGAACAACTATCAGGGTGGTCCTTCTTTGGATGAACCTACATTCACCGACATTGAACCTAGAGAGGCAGGTAACAGTGGTGATGGTTACATCTGGAAGTATCTCTACACCATCAAACCAAGTCAAGCTATTAAGTTTGACTCTACTTCTTACATTCCTACACCCAACAACTGGGAGACCAACACAGAGGTTGAGGCTGTAAGAGAAAACGCAGCTTCATCTGGACAACTTAAGATTGTCACAATCAGAAATCGTGGTGTTGGACTGGGAACGGCGAACTCCACTTATACTGGTGTTCCTATTCTTGGTGATGGTTTTGGTGCAGAAGCTACAATCGTTGTCAACAACGATTCTAAGGTTGAGACTATCACTGTCTCAAAAGGTGGTGAAGGATATTCTTACGGTACCGTTGATCTGGTAGCTGGTAATGTTCCCACAGGGACAACTTCACCTGTCTTTAACGTCATCATTCCTCCTCCAGGTGGACATGGAGCTGACATCTATCGTGAACTGGGTGCTTACAATGTACTCACATATGCACGATTTGAAAATGACACAGAAAATCCTGATTTCATCACTGGTAACCAATTCGCAAGAGTTGGTCTGATTGAAAACCCTAAGGCCTACGATTCAACTGAGAATCTGACACTGGATAAAGCTAGTGCAGTGTACGCGGTTAGACTTACTGGAACTGGTTATAGTTCTGCAGTGTTTACGGCAGACGCTGAGATTACACAGAGTGTTGGTCTTGGTTCCACGGCAGTTGGTCGTGTTGTGTCATACGATCAAACCACTGGTGTTCTTAAGTATTGGCAGGATAGAACAAACTCTGGATTTAGTTCTGATGGAACACTGAACGCTTCTCCCGAATATGGGTTTAGATCAAACAAATTTACCGCTAATCCAGGTGGTGGTGGAAGCTTGACAATCCTTGGTGGATCTACGACTTTGGCTATCAACACTGCATTCCAAGGTGTCTCAACAGTTCTAAATAGTCGTACATATTATCTGGGTCAGAATTTTGTAAATGGTTTAGCTGATCCCGAGAGTCAGAAGTTCTCTGGAGATATC
>Ga0209645_1000784_pt1 | contig 16229 bp, 15 predicted proteins | sample ETNvirenome_6_30_FD_184070 | JGI IMG/M metagenome (GOLD analysis project Ga0209645, IMG submission 184070) | Marine viral communities from the Pacific Ocean - ETNP_6_30 (SPAdes) (version 2) | ecosystem: Environmental > Aquatic > Marine > Oceanic | place: Pacific Ocean | collected 2013-06-19
AGAGTCTACTATTTGTTTTAGTCTACGTTCTGCTACACCGTCATCAGGGTCAATAGCTAATTGCTGTAAAACTTCTTCGCTTTCTGGAACAAGTGCAGCAAACTCTGTTACAAATGTTTCGTCTTCTCCACGAGACAATACATCTGCACCTATACCAATACCTGTACCTTTTGCTAACCTACCTGCTCTTGTTTTAGGTTTAATAAACTTTGTAGCCTTTGTTAGACCAGCAGCAGGAACAGCATAAGAACCTATCTCAGCAGCTACGTCTTCACCTAAATTTACACGAGGGTCAAATGTTTCTTTAGCTGCATAAGTTATTTCTGTAGGTAGTGTTTCGTCAAGAAAGTTTGCTGCATCTTGGAAAGCTCCTTCTACAGTTTTTCTTGTTTCCTTACCACCAATAAATTCTATTACATCGCCACCTACTTGACCTACATCTTTTGCTGCTTTACCAACTGCAGAACCTACAATTTTACCAAGGTCAAATGTAGTGTCTTCTGTAAGAGTACCTGCTTTTTTTCTACGTTCATACTCCTTATCTACAGACATAAACTTATCAAAGTTAATATTCTGTGCTTCCAAAAACTCTTTCAATTGAGCTTTGGTTTTAATATTACCAGTAGTTATTTCTGATTCTACACTTTGTTTTAAATTATAAAACTCTTGTGTATTAGGAGCAATAGCCATTTATTATTCTAATCCTTGAATTAACTCGTCAGCTTTTTTACCTGTTTCAGTTTCTGTTACATCAATGCTATTAGCACCACCAGCACCATTACCTATATCAGAAACTTTAGGTCCAATTGTAATTGTTCTTTGAGCACCTTTAAAGCCGCCTGTTTCAAATGCAGATAAAGCATCTTCTAAAAGTTGTGCAGCTTCTTGTGCTTGAGCAGCACTACCTTCATAAGATTGTGTTTGTTCATTCCATGTTACACCTGCTCTTGCAGCAGACTGACGTGCTAAAGCATTATATGTTGTAGCATCTATAGTATTTGAATCTGTAGCTTCAATAACATCTCCAAGAGTAGATGCCTGAAGTTGCTGTAACTTAATAGCGGCTTCTGCTTGAGTTAATTTTCCAGAAGCTAAGTCTGCTTCAATCTGTTCTAATTCACTTTGTATTGCTTGTTTTTGTTCATCTGCATACATTGCAGCTTCAGCAATCTGACCAGCCGTTCCTTTTTCAGGGTCTGCTGAAGCATAACCTAGTAGCAAATCAGATATATATTCAGCAGGTCCTGCTTGTTTTTCTAACCTAGCTTTTTTTTCTGTTGCTAGACGTTGCTGTTCTTCTGTAGTTTCTTGTAATTGTTTTTGATAATCAGACAAACCAGTTTGCATTTTTAATAAAGATTCTAGTAAAGCAGCTTTAGGACTTATTGTCTGTTCAGTTGTATCTTCTTCTTGTTCTACTACTTGTCCTTCTTGCATATTAGAAAAGTAACCACGCTTGCTTCCCAGTCCTGAACCTGCTGCAAGTTTTTGAGTTAGTCCTGATAGTCCACCCTGTGAACGGAAAGCTACATGACCACCTTCCTTAAATAATCCAAAACCACTAGGACCTGCAATTTTACCTACTGCACCAAGAATACCTGCAAGATTTTGTGCAGAAGAAGGTTTAGCTACAGGTTGATATCTTGAAAAGCCTTGTAGAGGCATTTGATATACAGTAGATTGGTATTGTCCAAGAGCTTCATATGGGAAGTTTAATTGTCTTTCATATTCTTGTCTTGCAATATCAAGTCCTGCTTGTGTCATACCACGTTGTGCTTCACCTACACCTGCAAGAGCAGATAATTCTGTCATTGCTTGCTGTGGTACTGTTTGTCCTAGTTGCATAAGAGCACTTGCAGTTCCACGTTCACGACCTATTTGTTGTTCAAATGCTTTTCTTGCATCTTCAAATGCACGTTGAGAACCACGAGTTTGAATATCTCCTAACTGTTGTGCTTGGTTACGTAATGTTTCGGCTTCAAGGATTGCTTGACGTGAACCACCATAGCCACCTGCACCTACGGCCTGTGCTCCAATTTGTTGCATCTGTTGTGGAAAGTAACGAGAAGCTTCACGTTTTTCAACATCTACTACTGCTTGTTGGTAAGGAGACATATAAGTAGCAGCTTCAGTAGGAGTAAACTGACGTGCTGCACCCATTTGTAAAGCAGTTGCAGGATTAAAATATTGCTGTCCTGTACCTACAAGTCCTGCAATCCCACGCATGGCTGCTTGTTCTTCAGGAGCAAATCCTGCAATCTGAGGACCTTGATAGGTTTGATACCCTGCAGCTTTTTGCTGCTGGTAAATTTTACCTGCTTCTCCTAAAATTTCCTTTAAACCAGATTTATAATCTTCTGGTGGTGTGTATTGTGCAACCATTAGGCTAACTCCCTTAACATTTTGTCTCCGTCAATTTCTTTAATTTGTTTTCGTGTTCCTGTTGACTCTTCACGAACATCTCCTAAAAATTTATCTAGCTTTTCTGCACCTGCATCAGATGAACCATTACCAATATTAGATACTACATCGGCAGGTATTACATATTCATCTCTGCTAAGAAGTGCTTTATCAATAACTGGGTCACCTTTAACTTTAAATAAAATATCGTCAGACATACCGTCCATAGAACCACCACCACGTTTTACGTCTAACATTCCTTCAAATGGGCGTTTACCCCCTGCAAGTGCTGCAATTCCACCTTGATTAGAAAAATTTCCTTCGTTTAAAGGCTGCTGAGGTGGCATCTGCATAGGCTCATTAGGAATCATACCCGGCATAGGCACTTGTGGCTGTACAGGCATTGTAGGCTCAGGAATTGGTGGTTCATTAAATTGGGCTATTTTATTACGCCCAAAGTTTATTAATTCCTGCATTGCCTCTTTACCAGTCATATCTTTGTTAATAAGTCCTGATAAACCACTCATTGCTTCTTCTAAATTAAAAGCTTCAGGTAATCCTGTTATAGGATTAGATGTAAGTTTACCCATTGACCGTAGCATATTTATTTCTGGCTTAGACATATGTATTAATTCTGTATCACCCATACGACCTTTCATAGCAAGTAAATTTGCTATTCCGCTTTGAGGTGCTTGTCTGTTTGTAAAATATGCCATTATAGTTTTGCCTTATTTGGTGTCATGTAATTTGATTGTGCTTTAGTCATATCTGCTTGGAAATTACTGCTTTTATTATACAACGAACCAAGATTATATGCCATACCTTGCACAGTTTTAGTTCCAAAATAGTCAGTTGTTACAGTAGTTCCACTGTTTACATTGCTAACATAGGTACTATTATTAATTAAATTAAAATATTCTTCTTTAGTCATTAGTTTAAATTTACCCATCCTGTACTACTTACATATCCTTTAAACTTTTCTTCACCTAAAGAAAATGCAATATCTCCCGGAGAAGGTCTGCCTATTTCAGTAACAGTAACTACACTATATACTTTAGTTGAAGGTCTACTATTTATTTCTTCATCTCTAACATCAAGTTCAAAAGTTAATGTATCTGTATATTGCTGTAACTCAGTATAAACTTGTACAGCATCCATAGTCTTTGCCATAGAGTAGTTAGGAAGTTTAGGATAATTAGGCATTATCGTTCACCATCTGGTTGTACATTAGCTCTTACCTTACCCCAACGCCATGAACTATCAGAACTTGCAGACACTATAATTTCTGCTTGTCTTCCCCTACCTCTTAAATCAATTTTCTTTGTAGAACTATTAACAGTAAATGGACCTTTTGTAGTTGCTGTTCCATTTGGATATTCTTGAAAATTAATAGAAAACTGAAGATTACCATTATTAGTAAATTTATAATCAGGTATAATTCTATCTACAAATAATATTTTATCTCCATCTTCAATATCAAAAGATGCAGATTCAATAAAAGATGAAAGTATTTTACCATCTCCTGTATATACATTATCTGGTTCATTATTCCACACATGATTATTTGCTGTAGCAGAAACTTTACCAGTTGCAATAGTATTATCAAAAATACTACGGTCAGCAAATGTACTATAGAAAGATGTACCAAATACCCATGTATTTTCTGCAACATTATATATTACATATGAATCTGGTTCTTGAGAAGTTGCAGAAGGATATAGCCAAATAATTTCTCTAAACTCAGAGTTTACCCCTGCAAATACTTTATCTTTATTTACCATATTAAAGCTATCAAAAAGATATCTACGTACAGTACAATCTAGTTCTCTTACTCTACCATCAAAAGCATAAAAGTTATTATCACCCATCCAGAAAGATACACCATCAACATCAATTGCTGCATGAGGTGCAATTAATCCACAATTAGTACCTACATTTTGAAAGTTAAATATAAAAGGTGGACCTGAAAAAGATTGGATAAACATTGCATTGTCTGTCCAAATATGAATACCATTACGAGAACGTATTGCTCCCATAATTTTTGTACCGCCAGTAAGAATAACTTCACCTGATGTACTAGAAATAGAAGGTGTCCAGTTATTATAGTTTTCTTGGTCTGACCAACGAACTAGCATAGGATTATATTCACCTGTACCAAACTCATTACAACCATAAGAAACAAGATGCCTATCATTAGGAGACACACGAATATAGTTATTAACAGAAGGAGAAGCAGATATAACTACTGCACGTTCTGGTGTTACAGAAGCATCTACATCAAGATGATAAATTCTACCCCCTCTACGACAAGCTACTAAGTCTTCTCCCCAGTTATCTAAAGTCCATTGAGAATTAAGAAAAGTAACAGCACCTGCAGCAGCAGGTCTATTCCATGCTCTACCTCCAGTGGTAGATGTTCCAGCATTATAAACACCTGCTCCATAACCAGTTCCCTGTACAGGAATAGTACCTTCCACATTAAGAATAAATTCTAAATCTGCCGTACCACCGTCTGTATAAGTAGCTGCCGCAGATGTTGTTGCAGAAATAGTAAAAGTATTTAAACCTGCAACTGCAACTACAGAATATTCACCATCAAGAATAATACCACTATTACCAATAGAAGTAGCAGAAGTAATAAATATTCTATCATTTACAGATACACCATGATTAGTAATACTAATACTAACAAGAGGTGAGTTTAATTGTGTACTCATTACACTTGTCAAAGATATTGCAGAGACAAATGGAGTTACATCAAATAGTTCTGAAGATTGTATAGCATAAAGAAACTTTTCTGTACCAAAAGACATAAGTTTTTTAGTATCATTATCTGACCATGTAAGCAAGTCACGAGCAATACCAGTGTAATTATCAGACACTGCTTTGGTATAACCTCTTAAATTTTCTGGCTTACCTTCTCTAAAACGTACCCTGTTTCCATCATACCATTTTCCTTTTTCAGAATATTGGGTAGATTCTCTATGAAAACCGGGTTCAAAATTAAGAGTAGTAAGTCTTCCTGCTGTAGAAGCCATAACTTACCTTTTCATGTTTTGAATTGCTACCATGTCAATAAATGCAGTTGTTACACTTGCAGATATTTCTACACTACGTACAGAGTATGCAAGTAAATCTACTGCACTAATAGATGTTGTTATTGTTGGAACTGTACCATTATTAAATTTAAAATCGTTAGCAAATGAAAGTGTTTTACTACCAGCAGTTCCATCTTGAATTACATAAATAATACCTTGTTGTCCTACGTTAATATTATCTGGTTGCCTTAGTGTACTGTTTACACTTACTTGGAATACAAAGTTATTACCTGCTTGCATATTAATTGCAAAAATACTTGTATCCGAAACTGCAATAGTTACAAGAGGTGAAAAAGCATAACCTGCACTTACTTTAATCTGACTATTAAATTCATTATCTGAGCCAATTACATTTGAATATCCAATACTAGAATTAACATAACGAATGTCAGTAGTAGACAAAGCCATAAGTTTAGGTTCAACAGTAGTGGTATTAGCAATAAATACTAAATTACCTGTTGCAGTAACAGAAGTTATAGGGTCAACAGTTGTTGTTTGAATTTCACCAACACTTGTTAATACATTTCTATCTGTTGCATCACCAAAGCCTAAACCTTTAGAGTCAAGGCCATACACATTTACACCATCAGATGCAATTAAAAAAGTAGAAGTACCAGCAGTAGAAGTAGGTACAGTAAAACCAGTGGCAGTTGCTCCTGCATTAATAATACGTAAAGTACCAGTTGCAGAAGATTGTGTTACTTCATTATGTACAATATAAAATTTAGACTGAGCAGGTAAGACAATATTAGCTGCAGATGCACTAACTACGAATCCAAGTAGTTCAAGCATTGCAGAACGAGCTTGGTCAGGATTACCATCATTAGTTGTAAGTGTGTTATCATTAACTAATTGTACACCTGCAGTGCCAACGGTTGTATAAGAACCAATGGCATCATCCAATAGTTCAATAACATTTTGGTTTAGAATATCACCCCAAGAGTTTGGATTTTCACCATCCGCTTGTTTTTCTAATCTAATTCTACTAGTATATGAAGATGCCATAATATATCCTTATAAATTTACATTATTCTAATTATATAATAAAATTACTTTTTAGACAACAGATTGTCTAGTTTATCTTCTACTCTATGTAATGCAGCCATTACCTGTTGCATATCATCTCGTAGTTCCATTCTTGTTGCATACTCTTCTCTTGTTTTATTAAGAAGAATTTGTATACGTTTTACTTCACTAAACATTTGTTTAAATGCCCAAAATGCAGGAGCAATAACTATTGTTAAAATAATATTCCAAAATAACATTGCACTTATTTCCATAGCATTAAACCTTATTTAATACAGTAGGCCAATTATTAATAGGCTGATTGCCTTCATTTTTAGTAACCCCATTAGATACAGTTGTAGGTGCTTCCCATAAAACAACAATATCACCAATAGAAGTACAAGCATCAATTGCAGTTTTAATTTGTGTAGCACAAGATACTACTGCTGCCCGATATTCTGTTACACTTGTATTAATAGTTCTACTTCTTTCTGTATTTGCAATAATCATCCAGTCAGTAGGTTGAAGTAAATTGTTAGCAGTAGTATTTATTTGTCTTTTAAATTTTGTTTTTAATCCTATTGTATATATAGGAAAACCATTATCGTCAGTAACAGTTACAGAAGTTTCAGGGTCAAGATTAACTACATCGTCCAAAGCTTTTGGAATAAGGCTATCATCTGCATTTCTACCCCAATAAAATTTATTATCATAAGGTGTAGGGTTATTTTCCCATACCAATCCTTTATCTGCTTTTTGTTCCGCAGACCAAGTACCCCAGTTAGCAGGATGTTGATAACCATTATTATCTGTCCAGCCCATACCAAGTCGAATAGTTTTATGCTCGTATTTCCATGCCATAATTTTCTCCTATTTGGCGTTAGCTTTTGAAAATGGAGCTTCCGCAAAAGCCCAATAAAAATATGTATCAGTTAAGTAATTATTCCAACTAGAAGACCCATCTCTAAATTTAAACCCATTAGATAAAAAGTCTATGTCTGATGTTGTTGAATAAGGCTCTGCCGCAGTTGTCGTTGTCATCATATTTTCACGAACATTAAAAGTTTCACGCTTATTATCAAACATACCCCAAACCATTGCTGCCCTGTCAAAATCTTTTGTCTGAACCCATGCAGGGGTAAAACCTGTATTAATAAAAGGTCCATCTGCGCTATTGTTTCCTGTGTATGAGCCTATTTTGGAAAAACCTTCAACACTATGGAAGCAATATGCAATCATAGTATTTCCACTTGTATAACCGTAAGTACTAATTGTAGTAGCAGTAGGGCTTGTATATGAACCTGATACGTTTTGACCAGCAGCACTAAGATTCCAAAAAAGAACATCGTTTGTTCCGTCTATTTCAGTTGTCCACAAATTCCAGTTACCAGCTGCTGAACGCTCTTTATATATAATTAGTTCAGGGGTAGAACTAAGCCCATGTCCCACTCTGTTATCGGTACTACCGTCAGCAGTCCACGATACTATACTAAACCCAGACTTGGTATTTGCTGAAACTCTTGACTGTATATCCCCTGCAAAATTGCTTGAGCCAAATTCAGAATTGGTGTTTGATTGACCACCCATTCCAGAGTGAACCGAACAATAATAATAAAGAGTTGGTGCGCCTGCAGCAACAACAATAGTTGTACTTGCACCTGCTGTACCCGGAGTTCCTGTTGTAGTAACACCAGTTGTATATTCTGAACCACCTCCATGTGTTCCATCTGATGTAGTAGAAAATCTTAATGGATGTCCAGAATTACTACTATCAGATTGGTCAAACACATATGTTCCACCTTCTTGTAAATCTAAAGTTACTGCGCTTGTACCAAAATTATCAAACCTATATTTATTTCCACTATCTGAAACTACTTTTACTGTATAAGTTTTACTTGGAGAACTGCCGCCAGCAATCCAGTTCCATGCAACATAGTTAAATCCACCATTAACTGTAGCTGAGTTTCCTAATGTAAACCCATCGCTATCAAAGCTAGTAACCCTGTCAGTTTCTGTCGTTTCTGCTGCTGTTCCGCTAACATCTAAGTATTTTGTAGTACCTCTAACAGAGTCAACAAGTCTATGACCAGAAGCACCGTTGCGAAGTTTAATCCATGTCCAATCAGGTTGGAAACCAACACCAGTTATTGCATGGCCTGTTGTGCTGTTACCAGTATAAAGTACAGTATTAAAATACTCGTCTGGCGTAGTAATAGTAGGCGTAGGCAGATTGCCAGTGGTCAGCGCAAGGTAGCCCGAAGGTGGCTGAAAAAAGAAGTCACCCACGCCACCGTCATCTGTGTTCCCCTGCGGTGTAGAATTGCTGGCAAAGGAACTGTCCTGACCAAAGTTAAATATAATTCTGCCAGAGTATGAACTTGCTTGGTCAATATATACTGCAGCAATAGGCTCGTCTGCTATACTAGTATGTGTTGCGTTTGTAGTTGTACCAGCCTCAATCTCAGCAACAGTAGCTGAATTATCCCAAGTTCCATTTATACCTGTCCACAAAGCATTGGCAGTAGCTGAATAAGCAAACATAAGAACATCGCCAGCACCACCAGAATAGTTTTTTGTATATACTCCTGTATTACTAGTGCTTCCAATATCTGCTGTTGCAGTAGCTACACCAACATTAAAGTTTTGTGTTCCACCGTCAACCCTGTAAGCCTCAAAATAAAAGTTTTGAGACACAGAAAATGTTGACCGAGTTTTTTGTTGATCTGAGCCAGTAGAACTGCCAACCTTTAGATTGCCCTCAGAAAAGTTAGATGTGCCTATATTGTCTAACGGATTCATCACAGCAAAGTTACTGCCACTCACAGGGCTGTCAGGCACGACATCTGTATTGTTCAGGGCGTTGGGTGTCCAGTTGTTGCCATTGCCGCTGGTATCGCCAAAGAAGGTGGCATTTCTGGTATCGGCAAAGGCCATGTAAATATAGCTTCCACCAGAAGCATTTCTTGCCGCATTTGATGTGTTAATTGTAAAACCATCACTATCAAAATTAATATTATAATCACTACTAGTACCTTCAGATGAATTACTTTCAGCCCATACAGATGAATTTCTAGGATTATTTACATTCCTTGTGCTATCATGCATTGACCATGACGAAGAAGTATCAGTGCGTTTAATCATTAGAAATGCTGGTTTAAAGCCCAATCCAGTAATGCTATTGCCAGAAGATCCTGTACCACTATAAGACCCAATTTTTGAATAGCCTGTGATTGATGCAAATGAATATGCTACACAAGTTCCACCATTACTGTTTACATTTGAGTTATCACCTAATGTAACTACTGAAGATGAAGGAGCAGTATCATTCCATCTGTTTGTGGCTGTTTGTTCTCCACCAGTTGAATGTAACTCTAAAAACTTTGTAGCCCCTAATATAGAAGTATAAACTTGCCAAGAGTTTGCGCCATCCCTACGCTTAACAATTACCATATCTGGCGTAACACCTAGCCCATGACCAAATGTAGCTCCTGACGAACCGTTTCCTGTGTAAGTGGCTATGCTAAAACCCTTTGCGGTGTTTGCTTTAACACGGCTATCAATAGTACCATTAGTGTTTAATGGTGATACCAAATCCTGACCACCAGCAAAAGCCATATAAATATATGTACCACTAGCATTGTTAATGTTGTTTGCAGAACCTTGCAAAGTAAACCCATCGCTATCGAAATCTATCTTTACAGTGCTAAATGTTGCCTCTGCATTAGCAGAATCTGCTAATAAATATTTTTCTGCTGAATTAATAGGGTCACGAACATTATCAAACATAACCCAATTATCTGCAGCATCTTTTCTTTTAATCATAACAAAAGCAGGACGAAAACCTAGACCTGTTATTGCATTGCCAGCAGAACCTGTACCAGAATAAGAACCAAACTTAGAAAAACCTGAAACACCGTGAAAACAATAAGCTACATGGTTACGACCAGAGCCATTGACACCCCCACCACCTGTTATTGTAAAGGTAGTGCTGCTAAAAGCCTTAACTCTATCATCTGCTGTTTCTCCATAATCAGCATCAAGGTATAGTGTGTCATTAGTATAATCTATATCTTTGTGCATTACTCTCCAAAATGCAGAGTTTGTTCTGTCTTTAACAATAATCATATCTGGAGATTGTGACAGACCATGCCCAATAGTTGCACCATCGGTAGCATTACCTATGTAGGTAGCTATGCTAAAACCTTTTGCTGTATTAACTTTAACAGAACTAGAAATAGTACCATTTGTATTACTTACAATAGAACCAGTCCCAGCATCCCAAGCCCAAGCTATATATTTACGTCCTGAATAATTATTATATCCTGCTGAATCATCGGGAACAGTAAATCCATCAGCATCAAAACCTGCAAGCTGGCTAGAGTTAGTATCTTCCGAACCGCTTGAATTACTTGATATGCCTTTATTTATGCCTCTAACTGAATCATAAAGATAATGTGAATTACCCCCTATTCTGTTTTTTATCCACAATAAATCTGGTTCAAAACCTAAACCACTTATACTTTGCTTCGTGCCTGTACCGTTGTAAGTAACAGCTGTAAATCCTGTAGCAGCTAAGTTATCACCAGCATCCCAAGCCCAAGCTATATATGGATATCCCGAAGTATTTGTATAGCTATAATTTATTGGTGAAGTTGTAAAACCACTAGAATTTAAACTTACAATTCTTTGTACTGAATCTTCTGCATTAGCTGAAGATGACATTAATGTACCAGCTGACAAGCCTCTAACTGAATCATAAAGATTATGATGACTTGTATCATTTCTTGATTTTATCCATAACAAATCTGGTTTAAAGCCAATACCTTCAATTCCATTAGTTGAACCATTACCAATATAATTTACTGCCGAAAAACCTTCAGCCTCAGTAGTTTGCTTAAATGGTAGGTAGAACCCGTTTGTTCCGAAGGTAAGTGCTTGAATAGCTGAGTCAGCTTTAGGCTTCCATAGTGTATCAGAATATTCGCCAAAGTTGGTTGGGCCTAAAGCTTGTCCGTCAAGAAAGGTATAGTTGGCTAGATAAAAATCTGAATATCCAGCATAGTACCCTCTACCTATATAATGTTCTATAGTCGAGTTAATTCTGCCGTTAGCATAGCCGCTAGGCACAGCGCTTCGATATCTTACAAGAGTTTGAAACTCGCCATTCACATAAATTTCTATTCTGTTTGTTCCGGCAGTATTATTGTATTCGTTAGTATTGTCGGTATCTATAACCGCTACGACATGATACCAAGCAGACGGGTCACGAAATACTGCATCTGTGTAATACTCGTAACCAACGCTATTACTAGCACTGTTACCAAACATAAATGTTAACGTATCTGAGCCTGTAAAGTAGAACCAAGCACGTTGATTTCCACCGCTTTCAGTGCCACACTGCATGATGATATCTTGCCCACTTGAAAGATTAGCTCTTTTTACCCATGCACTAATCGTAAACTTTTTACGATTACCAGCAGTACTTGGTGTACGTGACAAATAGGCACTGTCATCCTCCTCGAAACGTAAAGATTGTCCTGCAACATCTGCTGTTACACCTTGTGAAAGAAAAAACGGACTATTAACTAATGACATACTGAATAACTCCTAAGATTAAGCTAAAGCAAGAGATGGAGAACCTAGCAATACAGTTCCTGTTACTTGTACAAAATATGGTACAACATCTACTGAACCTGCTGCTGTAGATAATGTAATGCTTCCACCTACTGTTTTATATTCACTTCCTACTGACAAAGTTCTACTACCTGTGCTATCTTGTATAAAGACAAATGTACCGCCCATTCCCCCTGCTTCTGTTGTAGGATTACCCAATGTTAAATTGCCATCTAATGTCCAAACAAAATTAGTATATGAGCCAAAGTCAGGAGTAGTTGTTGCATTTGCAGATACAGTTTGTGTAGCTGCAATTACTCCACCAGTTAAAGTTCCCCCTGCTAAAGGAAGATGATTACCAATACTTGTTGCCATAGTAGCTGATAAATTTGTTATAACTGTATTAATAGATGTAATAGCTAAAGTTCTATTATTAATACTTGTTGCTACTGTTGCAGATAAATTATCTACTACAGTATTAATAGATGTTATTGCATTTATATTAGTTGTAATATTAGTATTACTATTATTTATACTTGTTGCTAATGTAGAAGATAAATTTGTAATAACAGTATTAATAGATGTAATAGCAGAAGAATTATCTGCATTAGCAATTGATGTAGCTAATGTTGCAGATAAATTTGTAATAACAGTATTTATGGAAGTTATAGCTGTTGTTCTATTATTAATAGATGTAGCCATAGTTGCAGATAAATTACCTACTACAGTATTAATAGATGTAATAGCATTAGTATTTGTTGTAATATTAGTATTACTATTGTTAATGCTAGTTGCCATAGTTGCAGATAAATTACCTACTACAGTATTAATAGATGTAATTGCTGCTGTATTTACTGAGGTAAGAGCACTTACTCCTGCAACTACAGTATTAATAGATGTTATTGCATTAGCATTTGCTGTTATATTTGTATTACTATTTCCAATAGATGTTGCCATAGTTGCAGAAAGACTTGCAACTGTAGCAGACATTGCAACATTATCACCACCTATAACAAATGATGTTGCACTAACAACTCCAAATGTTTGATTTGTATTAAGAGCAACTGTACCTGAACCAGTAATACCAGTAGTTGTTACACCATTTTCTGTTAAATGTATTCCAGTTCCGCTTTTTAAAGCAGTCATAGTACCTGCGCCTGCAAGACCAGTAATATTAGAACCATCACCATATAAGAATGTTGCACTAACAATACTTGTTGTAATATTGTCTACAGTAAGATTACCTGAAATACTTGTTGAACCTGATACACCAAAGTCACCACCTACTTTTAAATTACCACCTATAGATGTATTTCCTGCAATAGAAACTGTACCTGAAATATTTGTATTACCAGCTATTGCCATAGTGCCTGAAACAGATACATTATTTTCTACATAAAGAGAAGAGCCAGAAAGTGTACCACCAATAAACGCATTAGCAGAAATAGTTGTTGTGGCAGTTACATCTGTAATACGACCTTGTGCGTCTATAGTAATTGTATTCATAGGTCCATAAGAACCAGCAGAAACAGAAGTGTTTGCAATTGCAAATGTAGGATTACCTGCAGTACCGTCTGCATTAGTAATTGTTACACCTGTAGAAGCAGTAAGAGTTCTACCATATTTTGTACTGCCATCTTCTGCAACAATACCAGTTACTAAAGAAGAACCTGCGGCTGCTGCATTAAGACCAGAAACATTTGTAGTAAGAGTTATTCCATTATATTGAAAATCACCATTAATATTTACAGTGTTTTGAGAAAGCTGTAAAGGTGTTGAATAACCATCACCATCTCTTACAGTAAGAGGTGTAGATGCATTATAGACACCTGCATTATTATTTTGAAATTGAAGCAAATCTTTATATGAATTTGCTATTTGTTTTCCTGTTAAACTCATTATATTAAATTCCAATACTTTAAGTTATTGTTCCATACAGTAGTAGCTTGTTGCCACTGTAAATTAATACCACCATCACCTTCAGGTCTTGCATCACGGATAAAATACTTTTCTTCAATCCGAGGTGATTTATTTTGAGGATGGCTTTTTAAATCATATGTACCATCATAATCTGTTGGACATTGCATCATGCCCATACTATTCTTTTTTAGTTGGTTTAGTTTATATCTAAATCCACAAGTATCACAAATAGCTAATACATTTTTTCTACCTGCTGTAGACATTATATCATAACCCTTGGCTTTAAGAAAATACTAACTCGTTCTCTATCTTCATCCATAGCACGTTGTAGTCTTTCTTCATATTCTTGTTTAATCATAGTAATACGTCCTGCTTCTACACCGGGACGTTTCATTGACATATAATAAGCTAATCCTGCAGTTAAACATGGAAGGAATCTACGAGAGATATCTGCATTTTGTACTGCAGATTTATCTACATCTTGCATATAAGAAACAAGTTCTAGTTTAATTTGGTCTGTAGAATTTTCTGGAATAGGCCAAAGATGTACAATAGGATTACCACGTTCATGCCTTACTGCATATTGAGTAGTACGTCCTGTTTGTCCTTTGTTAGGTATTTTAAGATATTCTTGCATAGAAATACGTTCAAGTTGAATATCTCTATCATCTCTATTATGTACAGCTTCAAGTACATCAATAGTTGCGGAAGCAAGAGTAAAAGTAGTTACACTAGTTGTAAGAGTAACTGCAGAAGTATTAGCAGTCCATAACATTACACCACGGTTTTGCCAATCTTGTAGTAATAGATTAATAGACCTACGTGCAGACTTAGGCTCATGCCCAAGAGTCTGTTCACCACCAATCATTTCTGTTGCTTCTTGGATAACTTCGTCTATATCCATATTGAAGTTATATGTGCCTGATGTTGCCATTATGATTTACCTCTATTACCTAAATCTTTTTTCTTGCCCTTATACTTTCCAGAAGTTCTTGCTACTAGACCTCTTGCTTTTAATCGGGCTAAATTCGTTGCACCAATCTTCATACCAGAACGGTGTCTTTGTAACAACTCAGTTATTTTTATTTTTGGCTTGGCGTTTGCGTTTTTCTTTTTCTTGACCTGTTTCTTTTTTCCGGGCTTCATTATTTGTTGCCCAACGGATGAACGACTTATAGCCATTAATAAAGCCTGTTATGAGAGCCAACTGAACCTCCCCCTTTCCTTAAACCTGTACGCTTACGTATATCCTGAATCTTATTATTTATTCTTTCTATTTCTTCAGCAATGTCAAATGTAGGACTATATTTATATTTTTCTTTTAACATTTTAAGTCTTTTTTTAGAAGCTTGCAACTCTTTATTTTGACCAGCAGTACGTTTGCCTCTTGTTGCACTACCTATGCGATAAGAACTTGACGTACCCATTCCACGTTGAGTTTGCTCTTTCTTGCTTAAAGTCTTAGTATTTTTCTTACTTTTGTTTAAAGCTTTAGCACCTGTTTTAACTATTTTATTAAACATTAGTATAACCTATTATGAGGGCATCCAACTGAACCACCACTTTTTTTCTTAACAATTTTTTTCTTTTTCTTTACTGTAGTTGTACGTGGGTCATACATAGGAACTTCTTTTGGTTTTTTCTTACCCGGATAGTTAGCTCTACCTACAGACATACCTGCTGATTTTTTTACAGTACTTTTTAACAAACCTGCTCCATCAAACTGATGTACAGTATCAGCTAAAACATCTTTACTAAAAGGTGTTCCATCATTATGTACAGGTTCAAATCCTATACTTTTAACTATTTTTTTTAACTCTTTCATTGACATTTTATCATACTTAGTAGCCATTATGCTTTCCTTCCTAGTTTCTTATGCTTTTGAGTTTTTGGTGGGCTTTTCTTGCTCCCACTCTTACCAGCCCAAAGAACTTTATCAGCCCAGTAAGCAGCAGATAGTTTACCTTTTTTAATATTCTGAGCATGGCGAGACTTAAATGACTTACGTGCCGTAGAAGAATAGTTATGACCATATCCTTTTTGTCCAAAGTGAATAACTCTAACTGTATCTCCCTCTTTGGCAAGAACCATCCCTTTCTTTTCTGGACGTGTTGACTTACGAGGTTTATTAAATCCTGCAAATGTTGTACCACGATATTCAATCCTTCCTGATGGTAATCTTTTTACTCCGGG
>Ga0209645_1000785_pt1 | contig 16221 bp, 19 predicted proteins | sample ETNvirenome_6_30_FD_184070 | JGI IMG/M metagenome (GOLD analysis project Ga0209645, IMG submission 184070) | Marine viral communities from the Pacific Ocean - ETNP_6_30 (SPAdes) (version 2) | ecosystem: Environmental > Aquatic > Marine > Oceanic | place: Pacific Ocean | collected 2013-06-19
TCGGAGGGTTAACCAATGCCTACAGTGGCAAACGAACAATTTGATTATGTTAGAATCGATACTGGTGGAGGTGTTTTTACCAATAGAGATTTAGAAGCACGGTCTATTACCGGCACGTCATTTTCAGTAATAGAGGGCACTGATGATTTCTTATACTTAGGGGACGATGCTAAATTTGACATGGCGGTGTTTGACATAGATACACCCGGTAGTTACACAGCACCTTTAAAATATGAGTATTTCAACGGGTCTACTTTTAAAGAGTTTATTCCCGATACTCAAGAATTTAATTTAGATGATAATGATGATGGTACATACTCTGGAGAGGCTTATGGATTTGCAGGAGACGGTGTAGAAATCTTTCCAGTAAGGGTCATAAGTGATTGGGCTAAGACAACTGTCGATGAAGGACAGTCTGCATATTGGATAAGAATAAGTGCTCCGAATGGTATAACCACTGGTGCAACTGTTAAAAATATTAGAAAAAGACCTGTAGAAGCATATTGCACTACACAAGAAGTATTTGAATTACTACAACTTGCAAATGTAACAGGCACATCAGACTTTACTACTACAACTGTTCCGACTAAAGCTACTGTAGAAACATATATTCATGGGGCTCAAGCTCAATTAGACTACCAAACTAGAAAGTCTTGGAGAATGAATTATGTTGCAGATGAAAAACACGATTTTAATATATTTGGATTCAAACCTGATAGACCAGATCCTTATAAAATATTAGAGCTAGCAGTGTGGGACGGTTCTGAATTTGACGTAAGAAGCAAGGGTAGAGATAAAGATTACTTTCTAGTTCGAGATACAGGGATGATACATTTTTCTAGATATTTCTTTTTACCTGCAAGATTTAGAGGATTCAATACACCAACCTTTAGATTTGGTGGTGGTGAATTTATAATGCCTGTAAAATTAAAATACTTATATGGTAGAAACATAGGAACAGATGTGCGTGAAGGTCCGTTTGTCACTGAAATAACTAAAAAATTAGCGGCGATAGAAATACTAAAAAACTCTGACTTTGGTAACTTAGCAGTAAGTGGTATGGATAGAGTGCCATTACAACAAAAATTACAGCTATTTCAAGTTGAGGTAGCAGAGGGTATAGAGTCACTTAAACGCGTGGAGATATTCTAGATGCCTACTGAACCAGTACCAGTAAATGAATTTATAACAGACTTAGAGGGTCAGTGGACTTTTAGTAATGTTAGTGGCACGTCTAAAAAACCCGGCTTTATAGAAGTTACGGGTGCTTCTGAACCTATGAGATATAACTTAAATGTTAATGACCAGATTATAGCTAGACCATCAGGACCCGCTTTACAAGAAGTACCTATTGGAAACAGGAAGTTTGGTAATAGAATATATAATATTACATTGGAAATATATACAAACACAAGTAGGCAACGTCTGTATGATGTTATGAGAGAAATTAGACGGATATGTCACGCAAGAATACATAGTTTAACTAACTTTCAACGTATTCAATTTATGGATTTTAACGAACAAACAAACGCCCAAGCTAATGTGTGGGCAGGCACTGTATCAGTTCAGCTGGTTAATAGTGCCATTACTTTAGAAACGTAAGGTTTTATAGTATAATAAAACGTAGGAGGAAATATAATGGCAGTATTTCGAAGTGATCAATCACAATTAACATATGCAATGGAAGCGGCTCCGGGAGGAGACCCAGAATTAAATAATGGAACTTTAACGTCAACTCACTGCGATATAAAAGGTGCAGTAACTGCAGGAACATCGCAAGTTGAATATGATGGTATAGCGAATGGTCCATTTGTAGTTGGAGATATGGTTAGAATAGGTCCGGGTACATCAACAAGTGATGCTACTAGCTCTACAACGGCTCCCTATGAAGTTAGAAGAATAGTACATGGTACTGATTTATCAGCAAATGATAACACTATGTTCTTTGATAGACCATTAGCATTCAACCATGTAGACAATACTACTGTAACCGAAATATCTGCTGCCAGCACTACACAAGCTCATAAGATAATTACCGAAGTTCCGGGTGTATACGAGTCAGTTACAGTGCCAGATATGACTCCTTCTTTTGAACCAAGATACTTTTTAGGAACAGCTTCAAAAAGAGACTGGACAAAGATGTATGTTGGAGCACAATCATTTACAGGTTCTTTACCGAGCTTTATAGCACTGAATGGTAAGCCACTCAGATGGGCAATAGGTACTGTATCTGATATACCGTCTGCGGTAGAGTCTGCAACCACAGATATTGATGGTGCTGTAAGCAAAGGCGATATTTATGTAACATTCGATGCAGGTCATGGATATAGTGCGGGAGATTATATATGTTTTAGCACTACTGGCACAGCCCCAGCAGTAACGACTGCAAAATCTGTGGGTCAAGAAATACAAAGAATCGCCGCATTTCCAAGCACAAACGTAGCAAGATTAGAAAAACCTTTTAGGTTTGATCATCCAAACGATGCAGCTGCTAGAGAAGTAAGTAGCGGTGCGACAGTAAAACATCATATAGATGAGGCAAGTTTATTAGATACAATGTCATGGCATGTACATATGAGAGATAGTGGTGAAACAGCTGCTAATGATTTTGATAGAAGATATGTAGGAGGCTTTGTAGGTTCTTGTAATATTTCTGCAGATGAGGGTGGTATGTTAATGACTGGTTGGGATAGTGTACAATTTTTAGATGCTTTCCATAATCAAGAAAACGTATCACAGCCTAACGTAAATCCGGGGTCTGAAGCTAATAACACAGGTATATTTAGTGGTGACTCTTTTGCCGCGGGTATGCCAAGATTTACTGATATGTTAAAAATTGCTAGCGATGACATATCATTACCTACTACTGAACCATATTACTTTTCACAAGGACAAGTTAAAATCATGGGGCAAGAATTTGCTAGAGTTAGAAGTTTTAACTTAGGAATTACAAATGGTGAAGAAGCTAGATATTATATTGCTCCTAGATTCGGCAGACAAAGAGGTCCAGCTGAAATCAGAGAGGGAAGAAGAAGTTATGGATTATCTTGTACTCTTGCTTTACCAGACACAGCGGCATCCGCTACGGGTATAAGCAGAGATTCAGCAACAGAGTTCTTTAAACAGTTACTCATGGAAGGTAATTACGGAAGTGGTATGGAAGGATTTAATATTGAACTTACTTTTACTAGAGGTACTAATGATAGTATTCAAATATTAATACCAGCAGATTACACTTCAGGGGACGAAACAAGTGGTGCTGATGTAGGATTACCAGATTCTAACGGTGAAAATGGAAATGGTGCTTTCTTAACAGCGGCTCCACACCCAATCAGTGGTGAGCCTATACTACAAGTAGGTGCAGAGTTTAGTTGTAGAAACTTAAAAATAATAGTAACGGATTCAGAATACGTATACACATAGGAGGTATATATGACAACAGAGTCAAGTCCAGCAAAGCAACCTTTTGACATAGAAAAGTATAAGATAAGTAAAGATAATCAGACTTATACTGTTAAGGTAAATGATGATGAGTTTGATGTGGTGGTTAAACCAATGACATGGCAACTTAAAAATGAGTTGATCGCAAACTGTATGAAGTTTGACACAGAAGGTAATTCTTCTTTTGATAGCGGAAACTATATAAAAGAGGTGTTAAAAGCAATAATTGTAGAAGCCCCTTGGGGTAAAACTACAGATGAGTTTTTACACTCAATCAATGCGGATTTAGGAGCAGCTTTAGAAAAGTTAGTTCCATCAGCATTTGACGCTAGTTTCAAAGAGGTTGATGTAGTAAAAAAAGGATAGATCGGTTTCTAAGAGGGATAAAGGTGTCAACAAAGGAATCGATCCTGTTTACACACTTTTCAACCGCGTTGACACTACTAGAGATGGGATTAACATATACAGAAATAAAAAATTTATCGGATGTAGAAGTTACATTGTTGTTAGCAACAAATGCATCTTTTCATGCGTTTAAAAACGAGCAAATGGAAAGAAATGCTATGCATCAACAAGCAGCTTCATCTCATCCACAACGTCCAAGAGGATATTAATAAATGGCAGAACAGTATGACATAAGGTTTCAATTGATGGCTGATGCAGCTACAACTGCTGCTATCCAAGGGGGTAACCCTTTAGGAGTCACTGGAGGAGACACACGAGAAACTAGAGACAACCAAAGAAGACAGTTACAAACTCAGACAAAGAGTTTAGCTGCTTTGGTAGGTGTGCAGTTTAGTATAGCAGCACTACTTAAAAACTCGCAGGTATTCACTGGTACTATTGGTGCTCTGTTTCAATTGTTAGGAGCATTTATTGATATTACTTTAGCCCCACTCATGCCTGCTTTTGCAAATGTTTTATCATTTATAGGTAGCAGAGGTCCGGGTTATGTAAACTTTATATCTAACTTAACAAGCCAAATAGCAACAGGAATTAAAAATGTTGGTGGTTTCTTAGCTCAAATTTATCAATCAGTTGCAAACATAGGTGCACCAGTATTTAGTTTATTTGATAAAGACGGTGTATCTGCTGATGGTAGGCTAAGATTATCTGACATTATTGCTGGATTAGGGGCGACTGTATTAGGATCAGGTATATTTAGAGCTTTACAAACAGGTGCAAAAACTGTTGTAACATCTACTGTAGGATCATTAATGCAGGGCACAATAGGTAAGTTAACAGGCTTTATAAAAGGTGTTAGTTTTATTAGTTTAATTTTTAGTGGTCTTAGCATTGCAAACATATTTGAAACATCTGGAATAGAAGCTGGGATTATTGCCTTAGCTGACTTTATGATGACAACTATATTTGCATCATTAGGTGCAATATTAGGTGGATTAGCTACGGCGGGTTCTCCTATCGGTGTAATACTTGGTGGTGCTTTAGGTGGATTAGGGTTCCAGAAGTTTTTATCACCTAGAATATTTGGAGGCGAAGGGGGTATGAGAGCTCCGGGATCATTTACTGCAGGAGATAGTGCACCAGCCCCACCAGCTAGAGCTGAAACATATGATCGTGCTTTAGCATTCCCTGTTTCTGATACCGCATCCTTTGTAGCATCGGGTAATACAAACTTATATGATTATGATAGAGCCGTTGGTAGATCAATGGCGGGGAGATAAAGAATGGCAGACGCATTATCAATACTATTATTTAGTGGAGAAACAGATGGTTCAGCGTTAAGGTATGCATTGAAGGCTGATGCTTTTTCAGTTAACTATGTTAAAACCCCAGTGCAAACACCTTTACCTCAAGGTGGACAACCTATATTATTAGACTTTGGGCACATAAGACCAACAATTACAATTAGTGGTTTAGTAGACACAACAGCTCCGGGTTCAACTGAAAACGTGACTGGTCCAACTAAAGACAGCAGTTCAACTTATATAGTGCCTAGTAAAGAAAACTTAGAGGACTTTGTAACAAGTAAATTTTTTGATAAGAATACACAACCGATTGAAGTAATAATTTCAGATGGAACATCAACATCAGTTGCAGAATATAGAGGTGCTATATCTCAGGCTAGATTTGATTTAGCTCCTGCTACTGAAGATAGATTTGCGTTTACATTAGTCTTTTCTAGCGAATTAAGGAAATCGGGTACATAATGACAGATCCATTAACTAGAAAACAATCACAAATATATATCTGGACTCAGATTGGTGAATTAAATGACACATCAGATGATGGTGGTGGGGGTGCTGGAACTGGTATATCTAACTCTAGAACAGATATAACAATTAGAGCTGATAGATTTAACGGTGAAAGTAACTCTACTGGGCACAGGATTGAGCAAGGTATGGACATCCTTATAGATTCCGAGATGATGAAAGTTACTGCTTGTAGTGGTAGAACAGATACAAGTATCACTGTTGCTAGAGGTGAACATACAAATGCAAAAGTCGGTAGTATAGGCGGTGCTGCAGCTCAACATTTAACAGGAGCAAAGATATTTGGGTGGACTGAAGTGAAAGATTTTACTGCGGGAACTACATTAGCTCAGGCTATGACTATCACTGATAATGTATACGAAGCTAGAATGTTAGAAGCTGTGTTTACTAATCCTCCACAAACATCAAGATATAATGTAGGCGACTTAGAAGGTCTATTAATAGAAAAAACACCCATAAAAGTTGTAGATGGTGCGAATTACTCTGTGTTATTTAGTGGTAAAATCGCTAGAGTCACAAAACAACATGCTCTTGCAGAAGGTAATACAATAGATATTACGGCATATGACTCTTTATATGAAATGGGTAGAAGCAAACTTACAGGTGAAGACGCTGTAGTTAAACTCTGTGATGCAAATGGTTCTGTTGTAAGTGTTGCAAATGGGGGCATAAATCAAGCTAGCTCAGGTTTTTATAAAGTATCTGAAATAATACAAGCCTATATTCAACGATTTCAACATGCTGGCGATACAAGCACATTAGGAGTAGGTGCAAATACTACCACCGTAGAAACTGTTTCAGGTAGCACAGCCAGATTTGACCCGTCTAGAAACGCAAAGAAAACAAATGGTGTTACGCATAATTTTAGTTTAGGGGTTTCTAATCAAAGCGTCTTAAAAGGGATTACTAGATTAGCATTATCTGATGAAACTGTAGGTAACAGATTTGGATATACATATTATATTGACCCAAATCAAACTAGTTTTTCTACAGCACACAAACCAGCCGTTATGTTTAACTATTTTCAATCTAGTCATTATCCGGGAATACCACAAAGCTCTACACCAATGTCACCTGTGCTTAGAATCAACCATGACGATAGCACAGCAGTCTCTGAAAATGGTATTACAAGATTAATGAAACCGGGAGCATCTTTTGATAACTTAGATATAGAACAAGTAAACATAATTAATGTTAGATATAGGGATAAACAAGGCGTGCTTAGACAACTTGAGATGGAAGTATTCAACTACAAAAATGTTAAAAACACAAACAATGCCTTGAACACTGCTTATGAAAGTAGTAGTATAGCTAAACCCTTAGTAGCACCTCTTGATAGCACAGCTAACTCAGGTGACAGACGTGACAAACATGGCGTGCATGACCCTAATTTAAATGCTGGCAGTGAAACTGACTTTGAAAGTAGAGTGGTTGACAGCTCTGGGAACTTAATAGGTTATTTACAGTATGCAAGTAACGTACAAGCAAGTGCGGGTGCTGAAGTTGCTAAAGCTGGGTTTGTTTTATTGTCTGGAACTAGCACTAGAAGAGCTAATTCAGACGTGGCAGCAGGGGAAAAATTGTATTTAAATAAAGTATCTAACGATGATTACTTTACATTAACAGATAGTACAGGCACTGAGGATGTAGACCCGTTCAGACCGCAAGCAGTTAAAGAAGAAAAGATTGTTATTAACATGGACTTTGGTATGGAAGACAACTATCATAATATTAGAGAAGCAGTTGCTGCTAGAATACAACAATCTATGATGCCTAAAGTAAGAGGTAGAATGCAGGTAGATAGAAACTATCCTTATTTTTCTCTTGAAAATCAACTTACAGGTAGTGACACAATTACTACTACAAGCAGTGGATCATACACTATAAATGAAGTTACAGATGCAGATGCTAGTAGTGGTGGGCTAGTGATGGATGCCACGGGGGCTACTAGTGGGCTTCAAGCATTTGGAATTAGAGCGGGACATTCCATATTAAAACTTACAGGCGAAAATGGAGTTGCAGCAGCTTATGGATATATTGCTAAAACAACTAATGATGCATTTACCACTGTGTTAAACACGGGCAATTTAGCTGCTAATGATTATGTTAGAATGTATGTACCTCTTAGAGCAGGTATGACTGTATCAGTAGACGCTCCGCATCAAAATATTGATTTAACAAAGGGCGGTAGAATGGTTGTCACATCATTAGTATACACAGAAACTGCTGAAACATCTTATACAGATATAGAAACATTAGGATTAAGAGGCTCATCAGTTCAAGATACAATTGCAGCATACAGACCATCAATAAATAATTTAGATGATTATGTAGATGATGACTATGCAGGCAGTTTTGCACCTTTTACATATAGTAATGTAGCCCATTATACTGGCAGAATCGCACCGGGATTCACAAGTGGGGCTGGAAAAGGAATAGCAGCAAACTGGACTGAAGGTCTTTTATATTATAATGGTGAAACTTATGATATAGCTGCAGGCGATACTACAAGTTTTTCAATAACTGCTAATGATACTGACAATGACGGTATGGCAGATGAAAGATATATTTTGTATTTTGAACCAGAAGCAAGTACAACAGCGTTTCAAATTTCTACAGAAGTTGCGTATGAATTAAGAAACGGTAGAGGTGGAAGAGAATCTTCTACTACTAATACTTTCCCGTATTCACAACAAAGATTAACTGTTGCAAAAATTTGGGGATCAAAAACTAATTCACATAATTCTGCATCAGACGGGGCGAAAGCTAAAATTATCCCACTTATACAAATAGGGGGCTCAAGAAAACAAGATGGTTCAACAAGCTATTCTGGACTTGCTGTAGACCAAGATGGACAACCACCATTTGTAATAGGTGGTAACATGTTATCAGGGGATGTAAATAATAGTTGGGTGCCTACTGCAGACGATACCTATAACTTAGGCACTGTTACGGGAGGCAGTGGTAGCACTAATTTTAGATGGAAAGATTTATTTCTTAATCCATCAGCTACTGGCGATGATACAGCTTTACATATTCTAACAAGCGGTGATACTGGTAAAGTGGTTAAGCAGAGCTCATCAGCACGCTATAAAAAAGATATAAAAAATTTAAATGACGCTAAAACTAGCAAAATTTATGATCTAAATCCTAAAAGTTTTAAATATAAATCATCTGATCGAACAAGTTTCGGGTTGATTGCTGAAGAAGTAGAACCCATAATCTCTGAATTAGTTGTTTATGACGAAGATGGAAGACCTGATGCAGTAAAATACAACTCACTAATAGCCCTTTTATTGCAAGAGCTTAAAAAGTTAAGACAAGAAATAGACGATCTAAAAAATGAAGCCAAAGAATAAGGTTGTAAGACTACGAAAAAACAATCCTTTTATGACTACAGCTGAGATTGCTAGACAAGTAGGCATAAGTAGACAGTATGCAAAAGAAATCTTAGACAAAAACAATCTACAATCAAACGTACCTAAAGCTAGAAATGTGGTATACTGTAAAGTATGCAATGACCCAATCATGAAAGGGGAAAAAAGTCGAGGTAAAGTTCATGTGGGTGCATGTGCTTTTGTTTGGAATCGAATAAAGCTAAAGTGCACATGGTGTAGAACAGTTTTTTATAGAAGTAGAAAACGTGTACTACAGGGGGCAAAGTTAAAATTAAAAAATGTTTATTGCACTACAGAGTGCTATCAAAAATATAGAAAAAATAACGCAGAATGAAAATAGACAACGATTTAATACTACAATGGGAGCCTAAAATAAATAGGATGTTATCTAATATTTATATACAGGGGCATGACCGCGATGATTTAGCTCAAGAATTACGCATGATAGTTTTGAAAGCAGCGAAATTGTATAAACCAAACAGAAACGCTATCTTTCATACATATTTACACACGGCTATGGTAAACAGACTAAAAACTTTATGGGTGCAAGCAAGTAAAAAAATACATGGACAAAGTTTAGATGCTACTACAAGTGATGACGCTGGTGAAGGTAGTTATAAATTAAGTGACTTTGTAAAACAGCTAGATGAAAACTTAGATGAAGTAGAATTTATAGACTATTTAGAGTCACTAGGGCTTGATGAAGGGGAGAAACAGTTCTTAAAAGACAAGTTTATGAACAAGACTATGAAGACCATTGAAGAGAACTTAAAAGAACTATCCAAAACAAAACATGTCAATGGTAAAGAAACTGTGGTAAACTACTCGATATACAAAGTAAAGAAATCTTTACGGAATAAGTTAAACGAAGAGAAATAATATTGGAAAATTACAATTTTATAGAATCAGGCATCATCTTCGGATTGTGTGATGCTGGTAATTATAAGCAATTCACCTACAGTGGTAAAGACTTTGTAGAACATGCAGACGCATATTTGTTTATTCAAGAGCATATTGACGAATACAAAGAGTTTCCAAAGACAGAATTACTGTTAGAAAAATTCAACACGTTAAAACCAGAAGCACAGTCAATTAATTTTAATTATGCACTAAGTGAGTTTAGTAAGCAGGTTATGTTTAGACATATTGTAAATGCGTTTGCTAATAATAAGACATTACTTAGAGAAAACCCTAAAAAAGCTCTGGGTACAATAATGGATAGCTTGAATGATGTAGAAATATTACATGATGCAGACGTTAATCAGTATGATACAGGTGGTATTGATAGATATGAAGAGTGGCAAAAAAGAAGTAGCATACGAAAGATGGGAGATGATTTAATTGGTATAAGAACACCTTTTAGAATGGTTAACGCTACAGGTGTGGGTTGGCAAAAAGGTGACTTAATTACAGCGTATGCACGTCCAACTGTGGGTAAGACATGGTTGTGTTGTAAGTTAGCAGCAGATGCAATACTTAGTGGGCACAAAACCCTGTTAGTATCTACTGAAATGCCTACTTCATCAATAGCATTGCGGATGGATGTGTTGTTAGCACATTCAACAGGATATGAACTTTCTCATACAGCACTAAGGACTGGATATAAAATTGACGAAGAAAAATATAAAGAGTTTTTACAGAAGACTAATTTTAAAAACTTGTTAGTGTGTGACCACATAAGCGGGGAAGATAGTATATCATTACCAAGTATTACTAACTTAGTGCGAAAATACAAGCCGCAAGTGTTAATAATTGATGGTGTTTACTTAGTATCTACTCATGACTCTAATAAAGCAGCATGGGAACAGTCACACTCACTATTTTATGGTTTAAAAACAATGGCACTATCTACAAACACAACTGTAATAGCTTCTACACAAGCAACTCGAGATGCAGCTAATATGTATACACAACCAACTGCGAGTCAAGTAGCATTTGGTGATGCATTAATACGTGCTTCTGATGTAGCAGTATCTATGTGTATGGTAGAGGGTGAGCCAAAATTAAGAGAAATAGCGTTCCAAAAATACAGAGACGGGGATTTAGGTGGTAGAGAAGCTGAATTTATCTGGGACGTTGATAAAGGTAGAATTGAGGAGAATAATGAGTCGTTTATCTAAAAAATACAAGTGCGGAAAATGTTCTGCACACGGAAAGCTACCGATAGGGTTGACTATTATTGACCCTAATTCACTTTTACTTAAGCCTATATTAGGTTTAGTTAAGAATGACCCGTATTGTTTTCAATGTGGAACTACGTTCCCTAAACAAATGGGGGAGTTTTGGAAGGAGTCAGATGGTTTTGTCTACAGAATCAACTAATAGCAGCATAGACTGGACAAGGGCTTTATTAAATTTAGGTGTTGATATGCCTAGCGGTGGCAGTCAAATATCTATTCTTTGCCCTTTTCATCACGATACAAGTGAGTCTTGTTCAATAAATGTTGATAAGGGTCTATGGATATGTTTTGCAGGGTGCGGACAAGGTGGATTGATAAGTTTTATTAGAAAGTATAAAGATTGGCAATACTATGAAGTCACAGACTATCTAAGTAAATACAAAACTATCATAGAAGATGATTTATTTACATTTGTCGAAGAAGTAGAAGAGACAACATTGTCAGAGGTTGAGATACCATATAAATTAGGTAGTGTCCCACAGTGGATATTTGATAGAGATTTTACAAAACAAAGCATGAAAAAATGGCACTGTGGTGTTACAGGTAGTAATGGTTTAGTTATTCCGATGCTAGATCAGGACAACAGAACAGTTGGGTGGGTTATTAGACAAGAGAATCAAATACCGAAGTATTTATATTCAAAAGGGTTTAAAAAATCACATATACTATTTGGTCAGAACCAACTAGAACCAAATACTGAGATGGTGTGTGTAACAGAAGGTCCACTAGATGCGATATGGTTGAATCAATTAGGATTTCATGCCGTTTCTATTTTAGGTGCAGTTCCTTCAAAACGACAAATTGAACTATTATTAAGTTTGCCAACCAAAGAAATTGTGGTATGCTTAGATAATGATAGTGCTGGACAAACTGGTAGTGCGAGATTAGACTACGAGCTAAGACACAAAATTGCATTGTCATACATTGAAATACCTGACGGGTACAAAGATGTGCAGGATGTCAGATCATATGATATACTAAAAAATATAATAAACAATAGACAGTACTGGTAAGGAGGATATATGTCTGGAATCAGTATGATACAAGATAACTTAAATAAAAGAAAGACTGCTATGTCAACACAATCAAATAGCGGTAAAGAGATTTGGTTGAAAGATGGAGACCAAGTTTTCATGTTGCCTGCGGCTACAGGTCAAGAAGGCGACCCGTATTTAGAGGAATTTGAAGTGTATGAATTTCAAAGCGGTCCTGAAAAAAGAATCAAATCAGTGTTGGTGGTAGATGGAGAACCTGTAGAGGATGTTCCAAGCGAAGCTATGCACTGGGAAGATGGTAGAAGAAGACTACCAAGCAGAAAATTTGCATTGTGGGTATATGTTACTGACATCTTGCACAACGAAAAAAGAGTTGATACGTGGGAAGAAGTAGTGAGCCCTACAGGCACTAAGAAATATAAAGAGGTTGTAAATGACTTCAAAGTATTTTCCCTAAAATTTGGTAGAGGTGACGGTAATTGGGGGCAAGTTGTAGATGTATACAACGAAGTAGGCACTCTCAATAAGTTTGTACTGTCAGTCAAAAGACGTGGTGCCTCAATAGATACCACGTACACCGTTACTAATACTAACAAAGAGCATGAGTTGCCAGAAGATAAACAAGCTGAGGTTAAGAATCTAATGCCTATGAAAGAATACTTAAACCAGCGATATGGCAGCAGTGTAGATACATCAGTACCTGATACAGCTGTGTCAGTTGATGATGATGACGATATGCCCTTTTAATGGGGACCTCCATAACTATAAGTCCCTCGGTTGATGTCCTACCGGGGGGCTTGTCTAATCCAATGATAGTAACTAAAGACACATTTGATAACACACTACTTTCATTACCTAAAACATCAGAATTTATTATAGATGTTGAGACTAATGGCTTAGACCCATATAACATGAATCAACTGTGTGGTATAGGTTTGACCAATATGTCCGACAGTGCTACATATTACTTTCCTTTTAGACATCAGTCAGATGAGCCTAATTTATCTCAAAGTAATTTAGAGGCGTTGGTTGCATATATAAATGAACACTGCAAGACACTGATAGGCTATAACGTAAAGTTTGATGCTAAGTTTTTAGAAAATGAGGGTATAAATATAGACAGCATGAAGCTAGTCGATGTTTTAGTTATGGTTAGAATGACTGAACCTACTACTATAAACCAATTGAGTTTGACGGATACTATCAATAGAAGTTATGGCGAAGAAGCTGGACAATATGATATAGACACAAAACAAGTGTTACGTAAAAACAAATGGAATAAAGACTTTTCACTATCTCCACCATCTGTTCTAGGTCCTTACTGCATAAAAGATGTTGAGTGGACACGCAGGGTATACACGGATAGGTTGGTAAAGCTAGAGGAAACAAAACAAACAGAGCTTTTTGAGTTTCAATGTGGGCTGACTAAGACATTGTACTGCATGGAAAAACGTGGGGTGCCTATTAATAATCAATATGCTAAAGTAGCACACGAGAAAATGATTAAGAGAATTGCTGATTTAAAACTAAAGGTATATGAATTAGCAGGACAAGAGTTTAATATTAGTAGTCCTAAACAAATTGGAGAGATATTTAATGGCATGGGAGTACATTCTCCCGCTAGAACAGGCACAGGGGCTGAGGCGTGGAATGAAGCAGTGTTGGTGCAACTTAATAATCCACTTGCAGGGTTGATAAGACAATACAGAACATTAGATAAGTATAGAGCTACTTACATAGAGCCTTACTTAGACATGCCTGTTCTGCATACTAACTTTTGCAATTGGGGTACGGTAACAGGTAGACTGTCATCAAGGAACCCAAACTTACAGAATATACCTAGAGATGTAGTATATGTTGAAGATAGACAGCTATCGGATGCAGACAAGACTGATATTAAAGATAGAGTTGCTGCTTTAATCTCCAGTAAGGGTGGTAACTCACAAACAGAACTTACTGACGATGTTATTAAGACGTGGAGTTTCTTAGGTGGGGATAAATTTAATCAATATGACCCACGTCAAGTTGCTATACGGCATTTATTTATACCACGACCCGGTTATAAGATGGTTGCATACGACTATTCACAGATGGAAGTGCGTGTATTCATGTATTATGTTAATAATGATGAAATGAATGAGCTAATGAAACAAGAAAACGTAGATTTTCATGGCGAGGCGGCTAAAATTGCCTTTAATATTGAAGAATCTGACCCACAGTTTAAGTTTTTTAGACAATTAGCTAAGTCAATTACGTTTGGAGTAATATATGGCATAGGTAGAGACAAATTATCCATGCAACTAAACACAACACCTGTTGAAGCGGCTAACTATAAGACAACATACCTTAATAACATGAAGGGATCTAAACGATTCTTTGATGCCGTGGTTAGAACTATCAAAACTAGAGGCACAGTGCGTAGTAGATATAATAGAATATATAAAGTGCCAGCTGACTACGCTTATCGAGGTGTAAACTATTTAATTCAGGGCACTAGTGCTGATATCATGAGTGAAAGAATGGTTGAAGTTCACAAATATCTACAAAATAAAAAGAGTAACTTACTATTACAGGTGCACGATGAGATTATCTGTGAAATACATGAAGATGAATTTGATGAAGTAGCCCCAAGAGTGAAAGAGTTGATGATAGATAACACACTTAACATCCCTTTAGAGGTAGACATGGAGATATGTGACCCATCGTGGGCTATAAAAAAGGATGCAGATGAGAAAGAAACAAACATTTTTAAACTAGAAGAACATATAGACTGGAGCTAAATGCAAGTAAACTTAAAGAAAAACGAAACTTTTGAAAAACTATTAAGACGTTTTAAAAAACAATTACAAAAAGATGATAAATTAAATACTTACAGGCAAAAACAAGAGTTCGTGCCTAAAAGTGTAAAAAGACAAGAACAAAAAGCAAATAAACTTAGAAAGAGTAGGGAGCAAGATGTCTAGTAAAGATGTATTTCATTGTGAAGAAAATGATGATGAGGTTATATACTATGATGGATTAAAAGAAGCATTCATAGGTTTAGGTTACCAACAATATAAAGGACCTTACGCTGTATACGATAGAGAAAAAGCAATAGAAATAATTGCTAGAGACTTTTATAAAGAAAAAAAGAAAGAGTATGACCTAGAAAAAATGACTAATGAAGAAAAACTAGAAATGGTGAAAGTAGTTGGGGATGAAGCGTACATGGAAGCAGTAGAATATTTTGAATACAACACTGAGGGAGCATGGATGGGAGAAAGAACTCCTATATTTGTGATGATGAGAGAACTACTAACACCAATAGAACCTATAGAGGAGGACTAAATGTCAGCAGGATGGAAAAACCCAAAAGCCCCTTATGATTTTACACAAGCAATGTGGAATGACTTCAATACAAATTATGCTCATTTATCATGGGAAGAATACATGCAAATGACAAAATGGGGTATAAAAGAGATAGTAGAAAAAACACCTGATAAACCTAAAGAAGAAAATAAAAAGTATAGTTTTACAGAATCATATAATAAATCTGTAAAAGAAACCACTGACCCTGTACACTATCACTTTGACATAGAACCTTTTGATTACATACATGATAATCAGATGGGTTTTGCAGAGGGAAATGTGATAAAATATATAACAAGGTGGAGATACAAAGATAATGGTATCGAAGACCTATACAAAGCAAAGCAATATATAGATATGCTAATAGCAAAGGAGCTAACAAATGGCGAAAGTCGGACTTAAATTAGGATTTACATTTAGAGTAGGTCCACTAGATACAAATCAGTATGCAAGAATGGACATGGAGATTCATGACATTGATACTGAACTACCGATAGAAGAACAATTAGAGGAAGCTGGATTAACTTTAGATAAAGCGTACAAAGCAGTACACGATAAAGTAGATGGTGAAATTAGGAACATCCTAAAGAAGGGTAAAAAGAAGGATGGAGAGTGAGCACGTTAG
>Ga0209645_1000786_pt1 | contig 16215 bp, 22 predicted proteins | sample ETNvirenome_6_30_FD_184070 | JGI IMG/M metagenome (GOLD analysis project Ga0209645, IMG submission 184070) | Marine viral communities from the Pacific Ocean - ETNP_6_30 (SPAdes) (version 2) | ecosystem: Environmental > Aquatic > Marine > Oceanic | place: Pacific Ocean | collected 2013-06-19
TGTGCTAGTAGACTGTACCGCAGCCAAGTGAGTATTTTGGCCCAGATCAGCCTGAGTTACAGCGCCATCGGCCTGTACTTGGAACAAGCAATCTGGATCGTCCACAATATAAGCCATAGCATCAGACGCTACAGTGCTGGCAGGCCAGCTCTGACGGAAAGTTTTTTGGCTAGTATTGGGGTCAGTGTAGGAACAACCGACGAAAACGCCGATAGTGCCTGCTGGAAACACAGTTGAGTTGTCTCCATTTGTAGTCACGATTTCGATAGTGCCACCAGCAACAATGGATACAACAGAACCGTTGAAGATGTTGGTGCCATAACCGGAAGCGATCTTAATCTGACGGGTAGAACCAGCGAAGGGCTGTCCTCCTATCAGATTCAACGGCTTTAAGCCGTAAGGGGCAGCAGAAGATGCCATGATAAACTCCTAGTTAACCTTTACCGAAGGTAACCGTCGATTTCCTATCGTTAAATATAGGCATACGAGGGTCACTTTCTCGCATTAAGTTATTGTCAACAGATTGCATCTGAGCAGCAGTTTGCTGCTTATAGTAGTCGTTGCGTTCTGTGACCATTTCTTCTGGGGCTTTACAAAGCATCAATCCACCAATAACGATATTGTCTTTGAACCTGTCATCAGCGACAGAATCAGCAAATATCTCAGGATGGACATCAGCCCGCACCGGCTCCCAGCCTTCACGTAGTTTGGAAGAAACATTGGTAGCATCAGTCACGCCTCGCGTGCTTACACGAATCCAACGATAGCAATACCCGTCTTCTGGCGTAGGGTTAGGCAATACTTCTGGCCTTTCCCAAGCTTTTTTACGAGTAGTAGCTTCTCTCGTTTCGGTCTCACGCGGCATACGTAATTTGTTGTTAGCCATTTTGTTTCCTCGCTAATTTTAAAGCGTGTTCGGCATACCTGTTTGGAGGTACGTTTAGTCGGCTTGCCATAGCAAGTTGCGACTTAGTTAATTTCACCTTATTAGGTGAGGTACTACGCGTAGCTGGTGCAACTACGTTACTAGGTTTCTGCTGCGGGGCCGCTTCCGGTTCCGCGTTTGTACCGGCATTTTGGTTAAAGTAAGCCGGAAATACTTCTTGCATGCGAGCATTTAAATGCTCCCAGTATTCATCAGAGCCATTTTTAACACCCTGATTAATCATCTTGGTATGTACGCCCCAAGCAAACGATGTCATTTCTTCGTTTCCTTCAGGGCCATTGCCATACCAAGGATTGTCATCCACCCACTTTTTAGTCCTTTCGTCCGTTTCAGGTACAGCAGGTGTAGGTGCTTGAGATTGAACATTATTTTGTACAGGTTGTAAAGCCTCTTTACTTTGTTCAACAGCTCTAGGTTTTAAACCGTTAACTTTGTCAGCCCTTATCTGCGCAGTATTTAACGCCTGTTGAGCTTGGACAATCGCATCTGTTTCACCAGAATCATACGCTCTTTTATACTGCTGAGTAGCAAAAGCGAGTTCAGACTGTACTTGTTTCTTGGCTGACTCTATAAGCGCATTGTGACTTTGGTTAGACTGAGTTTTAAGTTGTTCATTTTCTTGAACTAATTGTTTAGCGTACTCCTCAAGAGCTTCACGTTCACGCATGATTGTTTCTTTTGCTCGACGCTCGTCGTGATACGTGCGAGACAAAGTTTTCATGCGTTCTTGTACTTTCTTGCTGTATTCAGAAAGCTCTTCTTCTTGTAAATCTTGCGGAGGTAAAGCTTTTTTGCCCTTGTCAGCGGGAGGAGTATCATCCTCAACCTCTATTTCAATCTCGTCAGTAGCCGCTTCCACCTTCTTTTCTGAAGGTTTTTGAATAGTTTCACGACCTACAGCCGCCTCTATATCGGGCTTTTCTGGCTCTTCTTCAGGGACTTTTACCTCCACTTCTTGGAGGTTTTCTTCCTTATCGGGGTCAGGAAACTCAAACTCTACTTCTTGCATTGACATAGTTTTTTCCTCATGCGCGAGTTAATTTACTCGTATCTTCAACCACAGCTTCGATAGAGTCATCGTTCATCAAACGATACTCAGTCTTGCCGACTTTAAACCGCGTGCCTGTATTGGCACGGAACATTACATAATCACCCTGCTTGCACCACGGGCCGTCAGGAAATCGCTCTTTGTCTTGGTAGGCTTGGTCACCTATATCAACCACCGCCCCTACCATAGACAAGATATACTCCTCTCGTATGGTCGAAGCAGCTTTTGCAATACCCCCATCAAATGTATCTTCTATAGTAGGTAGAGCAACAAGAATACGGTATCCAACGGGCCTGGGTATCTGGCTATCTAATACCACTTCTGCCTTTTCTTTCTCATCTATCTTCCTGCGCCGCTTTTCTTCAAGCGGTGTTAAAGCTGCTTCAGTCATCTGAGTCTTCCATATAGTTACGCGCAAGGTCTTCTATTTCTCTGCGTGCGGCGGTTAGACCCCGGATCACCCCACACGATTCCTTATACTGGGAGAAGTCTTTAGCTCCACCCTCACTAAGAAATTCTTCTTGGCTTTGCTGTAGGTCAGCAAGTTTTTTATCAAGCACGTCAAAGACGGTTGGCGCCATTAGTTACGCTCCCTATACGCGATACGCAACGTAGCTACGGCGTTCGCTATATTTAATGCTGCTTGGGCAGACTTCATTGCTTCGTTAGGTTCTTCTGTGGCTGCATCATGGCAAAGACAATACATAGCTCTTAATGCCTCTTTCTCCACATCTTTAAACTTATATCCTTGCCCACCATTTATGCTTTCGGGATCACGAGTTGTATTTCTCATAGGGTTCTAACTCCTGTGATTGTGGTTGTTACCTCCTTGGAGGCGTTTGCTGTGATTTCGCAAGATCGAGGATGGCTTTGGTTTCATCCAAGTCTTGCTTTGCGTTAGCTTGATCTGTTTGAGCAGCAATGCGAGCAGCCTCAATAGTGGCGGTATTATCTGCCTTCTCTTTGTCAAGCCTAAGTTTAGCGGCATCTAACAGTGCGTCTGCCTGATCTTTAGCAGCTTTGCGCTGTTGTTCCTGTGCTTTAAGCTGCATTTCGGCCTGCTGCATCTGGAATACCGGGTCTTGAGCCTTCTGTTGAGCCTGTTGTTGCGCCACATTTGCTTGTTTTTGTTTAGAAAGTTCTATCGCAGCCTCACTCATCAACCTAGACAGGTTGCTTTCTATGACTTCAGGCAGCTCTTCTCCAGGCTGTGGTAGCGTTGCACCAAGCCGTTCTTCTATTTGCTGCCTATACAAGAAAGCCATGTGCTCCCCTATATGTGCTTTGATAGCTCCAACTATTTGTTGTGCAGCGGGATTTTGGCCTATAAACGCCGCTATCTGTGGGTCTTGTAGGAAAGCTTCATGTACAGCTATGTGTGCTTGATGGTCTTGATATATAAAGGCTTTTGCTGGTTTTCCTACCAAAAAGGCCATATTCTCACTAACTGGATCGGCAGGCTTAATATCGTCCTTAGTTGGAACAAGCTTGTCCGCATTCTTAATACCCAGAACCTCGATCATTTGCCGATGTAGCTGGGGCATGTCATATATCTGAGGGGTAGCCTGTGCCATCTGCAACACGGTCTGATACTGCACAACTCTTTGTGCCATCGTGCTGCTATTGGGGTCGCTGACAGGAATGACTTCCACCATGTCGTAGTCCATACGGCGGGCACGGGCTTCGGCACGGTCAGGCGTGTACATGTACTCATCTGGCGCATACTCAGCAATGATGGCCCGCAGCAGTTTAAATTCCTGCTTCATGGCATAGTGGACACGGGCTTGTACCGCAGCCATAGGCTTGAGAGTGCGCTCCAGTAGAGCGAGCGTGGTACCGACAGGCGCGTTGGCGCTCATGTCGGATATGTTCATGTCACTGATAGCCCCCAGACGGCGGCCTTCCTCAGTAATTTGCTGTAATAACGCTAACAAAGTTTGACTCGGCTCCTTGTAGGGAAGCGTCATCAAGTTGTCTTTAATACTACCAGAGGGCACGTCCACGTCACGGAACTCGCCGGGGCCGATGGGGGTATCGTCTCCTTTGACCCGTAAACCACGAGACTTCAAGCCCCCCGGTAGATTTGAAAGTGTACCTGCGTCAACTAATTGACGGATGAGGGAAGTGCCTGCTTTAGCATATCCACCAATAATGTGAATTAAACCAAGACCATAGAAGCCAAAACCCGGCACATAAGAGTAGTGGACAAAATGTTGACGCTTGAGCGTCAAAGGATCGTCAGGGTTCCAGTTACGTCTAATAGATAATACGGTGCCAGACCCTTGCTCCAGAGTTACCACATAAGGCTTTGCTATCTGCAAATCGCCTTCTTCTTGGTCAACTTCGTCAATAATGAGGTCTGCGTGGACTTCTAAGATCGTATAACGGTCGTCAGCGTTGAGAGTGTACCCCCCTTCCTCTGCTTTTTTCTCTTCTATATCGGTGTGGTAGGAGACAGGATCGCCTAGCTCCTCATCCAAATAAAAGCCAGCCGCCTGTAGTTTTACAAGTTCGTTCTTTGTTTTACGCATTACATGGGTAACGCGCTCGGCTGTTTCTATATTGGACGCGCCATACGGGACGATCATGTCCTCGGCGGGGATATAGATAGCAACCTGTCTGCCAAGATTGGGGTCGAAATAAACCTTTTTAAACGCAGACCCTGCAAGACCAAGAGAGTAGAGTAACCGTTCATGTTCGGGACGATACTCAACCATGACATCCGTTAACTCATAGTTCATATCCGTCCGAACGCGAAGGGCGGCGTCTTCTTTCTCTTTGGTTACTTCTCCAAGTATCTTGGTCTTGACAGGGCCAGCGGCGGGAAAAGTTTCACTCATCGCTTCAGCTTGGAAGCGGATAGCGGCTTCAGCGAGGATATTAGAATAGACACCACAGGCGTCTTCCCAGGGTTCTACTCGCTCTTCGTATTTGAAGCCGAGCACATCCAACCCCTTTACAAACGAGTCTGCCCATTCTTTTCTGCTGGATGTGTCGGCCTCAACATGACCTATAAGCTCTGACGACAGCTCTGTCAAGGTACCTTCATCCAAATATTCTGCCAGGTTCGCGTCGAACGGCGCACCTATTGTCTCTTCTAGCCCCTCTTCGGGCATTAGAGTAATCTCAACGCTACCGTCATCCATTGTCACCATATCAGGATTGACAATGCCAAGTTCTAATTCTGCCATCAGTAGTACCCGCCTCTACGCTGCTTAAAGTATTGCACTTCGTCTTCTTCATCCGAAGGCAATCTAACAAACCCGCCCTTTCTATATCTCATCAGTGCCAGTGACACAGAGTCCACGTAGTCATCATGCTCCCCTGCGGGGAATGCTGCGACCTCATCAATCACTGCTTCTGCCCAACTTGTGTTGGGTGCCCACACCATACCGGAGGCGAACAAGTCAGAAACCGCGTTCAACCGCGTAATCTTGTCATTACCCTTGGTGGGAGTAAACTCCTGCACCGGTATACCCATCGCCCGCATCTCGTATATCAGCGGTGCCCCCGATGCCTTCTTCTCTACAATCAGGCTATCAGGTTGCCATTCATCATACTCCTCTACCGCCACGCGTTTCAGCGTGGGGAACTCCATCCTATCCCTGAACGCGTTGAGCAATATGATGTTTGCTTGATCTGTACCGTTCTCATCAGGGTGATAAAACACACCCCATGTCGTGCAGGCCGAATAGTCCGCCCTGTTTGTCTTCTCGAACGCCGTATCCCACGCCATCAGCAGGAACTCACACGGCGGAGGGTTCTCCTTCTCCCAGGTTCTCCACCATTCGCGCTTGACGATGGCAGATGTCTCTGCGGTTGGCTCCTGTTGGTACTGAGCCATCCATTTTGCGTTAGGAAGTTCCTCCTTTAACGCCGCAAGCTCCTCTGCTGCCCAAAATTCAGGCCACAGGGGGTTACCAGACGGCATAATAGCCGGAAATTCAATCACTTCCCACTCATCACCACCCCTTTGGGCACTGGCTTTGAGCACTTTTGCCGTCAAATCGCGCAATGACCACCTTGTCATCACGATAACGATGGCTCCGCCCGGCTGTAGGCGCTGCCGAGGCCCGGATGTGTACCACTCGTAGGTCTTGTCGTATATATCCGGGTTTATTTCAGCTAATGCTGCCTCCTGTTCCGAGTGCGGATCGTCAATAATGAGCAAATCCGCGCCCTTTCCAGTAACCGCACCACCTACACCTATCGCAAAGTAGTCTCCACCCTTGCTTGTGTTCCATCTTCCGGCGGCTTTACTGTCTGAGGACAGGTGTAAATCAGGAAATATACTGTGGTACTCGTCCTTATCTACTAAGTTCCTTACCTTTCGACCAAAACCCACGGCCAACTCCGCAGTGTGAGAGGTCTGGATGACCTTTTTATGCGGAAATTGACCCAAAAACCAAGCAGGCAGAAGATAACTAGCAAACTCAGACTTAGTATGACGAGGAGGCATATTGATAATAAGACGCTTACACTCGCCCCGAGCCACTCGTTCAAATGCTTCAGCCATCCTCGCATGGTGCCGTCCACTAATAAACGTAGGCCACATCTGCTTGGTAAAGTCCAAGAACCGCGTCTGTGCCTTCTTCTGCTTTTTCAGCCTATCAAGGTGTTCCAGTTCCGCCAGAAGCTTTTCCTGCTCTACCTGCGAGAGCAGCGGTAACACCTTCGGTATATCTTTAAGCGTTATATTGTCAAACGGTGTCGAGGTCGTCATCCGTATTGTCCAGACTCAATACACCCAACATCTCGTCTAAATCTTCGTCAGTAGTCGCTGCCCCCAGGGGCACTGTATCTACTACCGTAGCGTTAAGCAGATTCTTGACCCGCTCTTTTATGGCAGATTCCAGGTCTTCTGGATTCTTATAGTTGATCGTAACCTCGCTGCGCTCAGTGAATATGCCTATGTCACTGTGCTTACCCAACAACTCAAGTGCTTTCAGCTCGTATCTTGGGTCGCCGCAGTCTGCTATTTCCATCAACTTGTGTGTAATCGCAGAGCGTGCCTGGGCTGCATCCATAGCAAGCTGGGCACCATAGGTACGCAGGAAAGCTGCGGCAGCGAATGCCGTGTTCTGATTTGTCAGGTTGGAAGGCTTTTTGGCCTCGGCAACTGCCTTCAGCAGTTCCTTCTCGCGCTCAACGTCACCTTCGGTAACATCCAACGCTGCGCCCAGGGATTCTTGAAGTTCCGCTGTGTTACCGGCTACTGCCATCTCTTCAAGCAGAGTCGCGGGTTTCTCCTCCGACAAGTCGTAAGGAATCGAGTGGTCTTTGGTGGGTTCCACTTGAACAACGGTCATACGCAGGTATCCGAAATACCAGTTTTTGCGAAGTCTAACATATAGTTACGTAATGACAACAGCAATAGAAATCCGATTGTAATTAGCAGTGTCTAGGCAAATCAAAGCCTTACACCCGCTTAAATTGTAATAAGGATTGAAATAGGGGGTTTGAGCCTCTTGACGGGGGGTGTTTCCTGTATTGAGGGGGGTGGGGTGCGAGTCAGACGGGTACAAAAAAGAGGGGGTGGGGTCAAGAAGTGTTGAGATGTGTTGAGGTACGTCTTGCGACCAAAGTAAGTCATTGATTTTATTAGGCTTTGTTGCCTGGAGTTGTCAAACTGTTGTGTCGTTTGTGCAGATTATTATGTATGGCGCGCATGGGTCTCTCTAGCCTCTGCGTGGGGGTGGGGGGCGGGTGGGGTCAACCTTGACCGTTCAAGGTTCAAAATGGCCCCCACTTGACTTTGTATCACGATTTGTTATTATATACACACGGTTGAGGGACAAGCCCTTGCCGAAATTTAACCAACCTTGAATGTTCAAGGTTCAACCAAGAGGAAAGAGAAAATGCCTAAAGCAATCAAAGCAGAACGCAAGACAATCTCCGAGGCAATCGGAATCAGCCGCGAAGAGGCCCGCCTCAACTGGGCAAGATCAGAGTCGGTCGGAGAAGAGTCAGCGGTAGTTTACAGTGACTCGATGGATTCCACATTCAACTTCAACTGGACGATGCGCGCCGATGGTAAGTTCGACAAGAAAGCAAACGGCCAACTAACCCCGCCTCAGAAAGAGGAACTGGCCACCGAGCGCAACGCAGCCCGCGCCGATTACATGGACGCAGTGATGGGTATCCAGACGCCATACCTCGAATTGAATAAAGAGGAGAAAGCGAGCGTCAATGATAAGTTCGACAACCGGTGGAATTACCTCAAGCGATTGTCGAAGCATCGGGTCGCGGATGAACAGGCAAAGGCGAAAAAGTCCGAGCGCGAGTTGTATCTTGACTACCTGCGTAAAGCATACAATAAAGCGACTTCGCCCGAGTCAGAAGCTAGCCTCGACGAGATCAATATGCTCAAGGATGTCTGCAAAAAAGCGGGCCTGATCCTCGACGAAATCTAACCTTGAACGTTCAAGGTTCCACAAAGCCCGCTCCGGCGGGCTTTTTTTCGCCCTGGATTTTTGGCCCGATGACAGTAGTCCTATGATAGTAGGACTACATGATAGTTGCTCTGATGATAGTTGCTGCAAGAGAGTTAGCTGATGGCCTAATGTTACGTGTTTTTATATTGTTATACTTTAATGTTACGCAGTAAGCTGCTGATGCACAAGGTAAAACAGGGGCTTTGTGTAATGTTACGTCCAAAAAAGATACTCACACTTTTCCAACTCTTCTTTCGGGCCTCTAAAGCAGTGAAAAACAGAAATCCCAACGTAGGTATCTTTTTCTCTTTTTTTCATATCAATATAACAATACATACATAATACAGCTACAGCCCAAGAAACACGGGGGTTTTCACTGGCAACCTATTGTTACACGCCTCGTAACATTACCCCCGAATCTCATAACAATATAACAAAGGGAACGTAACATAGTTGACAACTGTATTATATTGTGATACAATATACTTACACAATGGGAATTCGCCTGTTGTGTGTAACATTACAACCGTACCCAACCTTGAACGTTCAAGGTTCAACTGAAGGAGAACGCATGGCTACTTGTATCAATTGCGGTAAGCCTTACTCACCGGCCCGAGCCAAGCTAGGCATCACAACGTGCCTAGTATGCGGTGACCGTGAAGCAGGGCAGGAGCGCATGAGTTGGTGTGTCGCGCAGGAGTACAACAAAGGTGCATACCAGTTGGTGACTAACCCCGATACGCTGAAGCAAACAAACCCAAAGAGGACAACATAATGAAAAGAAGTAGACACGCCGTAGGCGAATGCTACAAGACCCTGAACATCCATGACCCACACGAGCAGTATGTGTGGGCAGATGATGGTCTACCTTGGTGGGCGCGTGCGCTGTACGGCGTGGCTTTTCTGGGATTCATCGCAGCAATCGTGATCTTTGGACTACTACTGTAGGAGGTAGAGATGTCAGACCCTGACAACGAAGTAACACTAGCCGAGCTACTGGCCGAGTACGATCCGTCGATCTTGCGCCAATGGCTACGGGATCAGGAGCAACAAGAGCGGAAGCAGGAGCTTCCAGATAACCCACTAAATAACGAGGAATAACCTTGAATGTTCAAGGTTGAGGAGAATGAAATGATGTTTGGAGGATTCACCGACATGCCTAGCCTGTATACCTATCAGCAGGCTTTGGCGCATCACGACAGCATAAAGCCCCTGCGGGGGCGAAGCGTCAGGCCCATCTGCAACACTAAGAACGGCAGACGCAAGACCCACATGACCATCCGAGCGCATGAGCCACACCTGCTTGAGAAGCGGCACAGCGTGACCTGCGAAATCTACGGTGTCGAAGCACTCAGGTTCTTTGACGATGAGACTGTCGAAGTAAATGTAGGACTCTACTCAAGCCATGCCACAAACGCCTTCATCAGCAGCATCCTGTACCCTCTGGCTTATGTCTACCAGAAAAACTACCAACCAAGATTCTGCTTAAACGTGGGTACGAAACCCGCGCCGTATGGGGCAGTCTATGCGTGGGAAGAGTCCCAATTCGAGAACAGGAAAATCACGCTAAAGCAAGATAACGAAAATAGTCGTTTCCATTACCACAACAAGCCAGTGATGTACGGGTACTACCTACGGCGCAAGCTAATGAAAGAAAAGCGTGCCCAGGTATCTGAGTTCGTTAAATATGCTAAAGCACTGGCAAAGATGGTAAACCCCGAGGACTACCGCCATTCCGGAGGCCATAAGTGGACTGCGGCGGTCGCGTGGCAGATGCTGACAGACCGAGATAGGTGGTCAGAACTCGTGGGCGCCGTCCTATGTGATTGCTGCGAATATGGTTGGGGACAGCCTGCGCGTATAAACCCCGCCAAGGTGCAGAAGTATGCAGACGAGGTGATAAAGCACATGTTCTTCACGGAGCTATTTGAGATGCGCGAGATGAAGAACAAACCAAACGAGAACGGTAATGACCGGTACATGACAGGGGGAGATACACGCATATTATGAAAACTCTGATGCGAGCAAAGAACAAGTGTCCTGTGGATACTGGAGAAGTTGTAAGAGATAACCGTGGTCGTCGGTACTATGTCAGCCACATCCACAACAACAAGGTAGCAGTGGTCTCAATGGATGGGAGGAACCTTCACATGACCGCAGACCCTCGGGTGTTCGACTGTTACTTGACTGGATAATTATATTGTGATACAATATACACGTACACTGAAAACCGCAAGACCCATAAATCAACCTTGAATGTTCAAGGTTCAACCAAAGAGAACGTAAAGATGAATGAACTAAACGAAACAAAGACTGTATCGCTTCAGCAAGCCATACAACTCATTATCAATAACCCCAACGTGCGCTTCATGCTACGCGGCGAGCCTGGGGTTGGTAAGTCTAGCATTGCGCTAGAAATTGCAAGACAAGCGGAGCTTCCCCTGTCCATGTTGGACATCCCCAACCTCGATCTCGGTGACGTGTGCATGCCGGTGATCGACCACGAAACAAAGGTGACTCGCTACTACCCCAACGCTAGGTTCGGTATCCATACTGGAGAACCTGTAGTGATGGTGTTCGACGAGTTCACCAAAGGTGCGGAGCCAGTGAAGAACATGCTTCACCCTGCGCTAGAAGTATTTAAGCCCCGACTCGGTGATCTACCGATACCAGAGGGCAGCATCATCTATCTGACAGGTAACCTCGACACCGATGGGGTGGGCGATGGTCTGGCACAGCACACGAGGCAACGTATTGTTGAGTTGATTGTGCGTAAACCTTCACAAGAGGAATGGATACCGTGGGGCATCAACAATGGCATCGAGAATATCGTGCTTGCGTGGGTGGACAGGTATCCCCAGTGCCTAGCGTCCTACCTCGATGGCACCAAGAACGAGTACATCTTTCACCCGTCCAGTCCCGACGATAACGTGGTTTCCCCGCGTACACTGGAGATTGCCAGTCGGATTATCAAGAACCGTCATTTGTACGACGAAGACGCGTTGAATGCTGCGCTAGCAGGTGCAGGCGGTTCGGCGTTTGCGGACAGCATCGTGTCGTTCATCCGGTTCCAAGACAAACTACCGTCCATTACATCCATCAAGGAGAATCCTGATACCGCTGACATCCCAGATGAACCCGGTGCCAGGGCTGTTCTGGCGTTCGGACTGCTAGAGCATGTGGAGAAGGATACCCTGACTAACATCCTGAAATACCTGCGCCGAATGGAGGAAGAGTGGCAGGTCATCTTCTGTGTGGCACTCGCCAGACACGAGAGCAAGAAAGCAATCGCCTTTGCGAACCGAGAGTTTGCACTGTGGGCGGCTGAGAATGAGGACTTACTGTGAACCCTGAACATTCAAGGTTGAGGAAAGAAGAATGAATGTAGAACGTAAATTCAAAGCCATCAAGATCGGGTTGATGCGGTCTGAGCAGTTTGGCCTGTTGCGTGGCGTTGCCATGCACGGCAAGACTTATCTGACTACTGACATACCCACAGCAATGACCAACGGTAAGGACTGTTGGTTCAACCCTGACTTCATCTTTGGTTTTGCCAACGGTGACAAAGCAGCAGCGTACATCATGGTGCACGAGTGGCTTCACAAGGCGGGTATGCACTTCACTACCTACCAGAAGCTCAAGCTAATCAACGCGATGATTTCCAACATTGCTACTGACCAGTGGATAAACAACCGCATCGAACTTGCTGACCCTGACCATGTGCTGACCGAAATGCCCATGACCGCAGACGGTCAGATAGGCGGGGTGCTTGATCTCAAGTATGCAGATTGGACGGTAAAGCGTATCTTCTACGATCTGCTAGAGCAGCAGGAAGAGGCCGAAGAACCTGGCGATGGGGATGAAGGTGAGAGTGAGAGTGACGGTGACGGTGACGGTGGAGGCGAGGGTGAAGGCACAAGTGATGGCAGCCCTAGTTTCGACGAGCACGATTGGGATGGGGCCAAGGAACTGAGTCAGGAAGAAACCAAGGAACTCAAGCGTGACATCACCGAAGCCATACGCAACAACCTCCATGCAGCTAATAAAGTAGGCCATGGGGGACTCAGTGATGCACTGGGTCTTGGTGAACTGGTTACGCCGAAGGTTGATTGGCGAATGCAGCTACGCCAGTTTCTAAACTCGACGTGTCGCAAGAAAGAACGCTCCTCATGGCGTAGACCCAACCGTAGGTATCTGCACGAGGACATCGTTATGCCTACGCTAGAAGGTCAGAGCATCAAGTGTATGGTGCAGGCCAGAGACGCATCGGGTTCTATGTACTACAAGGATCGTCTCAAGCAAGCGACGAGCGAAATGGTGTCTATTGCCAAGATGCTCGACATCGATGAGATACACGTCATTGATTGGGATGGCACTGCTGAGTATCGCGGTGTGTTCTCCAGTGACGAGTTGCAGAACGCTCCACCTATCAAAGAAGTATTAGGCGGGGGAGGTACTGACCCTCGGTGTGTGGCTGACTGCCTCAAGGAAAACAACATCAGCCCAGACTGTGTGGTGATGCTGACTGATGGCGTAATAGACAACTGGGGTAACTGGACTGTACCAGTGCTCTGGGCAATCACCAACGATGTAACCATAACCGCCCCCGTGGGCAAAACCATCAACATTGACTGAACCTTGAATGTTCAAGGTTGGAAGGAGAAAAGAATGAGCATTGCAAACAGTGCAGTATTGGTACGCCTGAACATCAGCGTGTGGGGCGCAAGTAAGCGCAACAAAGAGCTGGAGACTGAGATCGCTGCGGGTAAGAACGCAGACCCAAGAGCGATGCGTATGTATGACAATCTTATGGTCGGTTCAACTGGCCACAAAGACATCCAGAAACATGCAGCGCAATCCCGCCTCTGGCACAACACCATGACGCTACCGTGGGATGAACGCGGGTACAGGCTTTGTCCTACTAGCCTATTCCTAGACTACAAGTCGCAGCACAACTTGAAGCAGGCTACGTTCAACAGCATGGTAGATACATTCCGAGTGAAGTATTGGAGCTACCGTGAAACTGCTAAGGACTATCGTGGCGACATATTCTGTGAAGATGACTACCCACCTGTTGACGAGGTGATGGGTAAGTTTGCTTGGAACTTTGTTGTTGCCCCTGTACCTGAGTCTGGTCACTTGTGTATTGATCTACCCGCGCAGGAGATGGAGGAACTCAAACAGTCCTGTGACGCAGAGGTTGAGCGCAAGGTGGCAGAGGCTGCCAAAGAAAACAGCAAGCGACTACTCAAGGAGTTGCAAGCTATCAGTGCGAAGTGCACGGATACTGAAGCAGACTCAGATGATGAGAAGAAACGGTGGCACGATACGTTTGTCACCAATCCTCTGGAGTTATGTCGGATGCTCAAGCACATGAACCTGACCAATGATCCTCAGATAGAAGAGGCACGTCAGAGGCTTGAGGATATTATGACAGGCAGAACGAAAGAGATGTTCAAGGATTCCCCTGCGCTCCGACAGGAAGTGAAGGGTGAAGTTGATTCAATTATTAAATCTTATGACTGGTAGGAGAACGCTATGACTATTAAAGAAGTATATCCCCGCGACACACGCAGTGTGGATAGAATACTGGATATGCGCGCACGTAAAGAGTACCCCGTAGGTTTTACCAACATGCCTAGAAATGTATTTATGTGTGGGTATGATGGCGAAGAAAAGTTTGAACTTGTGAGCTACAACGACAAAGACTACATACCCGAGTTTTTGTCTTACATGGCTCACCATTACCCACACTACGAGTTTTGGGTTACGGCTAGAACATCAGAGAACATAGAGGAAGTGTTCTTCAGGCAGGTTCTTGTTTTTCAGGAGGATGAACCACTGGGTCGCATTGATGTGTTCGACAGGTATGGAGGTGAGTTTGCGTTCAAGAACAAACGCATCGACATGGAACTTGAACGTAAGTCGTACAGAAAGACATCTAAGCTAAATGCAGCCAAAGGTATATTCCGTAAATACTTTTACGGGTTGAGTTTTACCGAACGCATGCAGGCTATGGCAGAAGATGTGAAGAGTGCTGTTTACAACGAGAGTTGGAACTTGAGGCAAAAAACCAAGAACGCCCAGGAGCAGGTGGTTGAGCATATTAAAGAACAGTTAGTGACTAACAACTACGCGTTCCTGCAATATCTAACCGATGTTGGCAAGCGTGAACTCTCAGACAACTTCAACAAAGCGATAGACAATCAAGCCGTGGTGCAGTTGATTGAACACAACATGGACAACCGCAAGGGCCGCTACTTCCTACTGCAAGGTGACAAGTATGCTACTTGGGTACAAGGAGACACTACGCCTCAAGTACACAAACGCGAAGATATGTCTGACGATGTGCGTATGGCGTTGGGTCTACTAAAAGTATCTGACGGCAGTGGGTTTGTGGAGGGCGCAGGATTCAAACTCAGCGATACACAATTCTTCATCAATGAGGAGGTGCAGTTTGATTTTGACAGCTAACAGGATACGACGACGAGGTAAGCAGAAAGAGCCTACTCTAGCACTGGTAAGTTTGCGTCTACCAAAGTACGTGGTAGATCATTTCAGACTAAACTCCAAGCACACACAGGAGATGCGGAGAGTGTTAACTGAGTACGTAGACAACCTTGAACATTCAAGGTTGGAGGAGGATGAGAGTGACAGGTGAATCCTTCTACCTAGACATCGACGGGGTGACGTGGCAGTACATGCTCGTCACCGATCCCCCCGCTGCCTTGTACTGGCAACCGTCCAGTCACAAGCTAAGGCTTAGTGATATTAGAATAGTATCAAAGTGTTCGCCCCAGGATCGCAAGAGACTAAGGCGTGAAATACTGAAAGACATAGAGGAGACTGATAATGTCTGATAAAACAATAGACCAATTTCTTGAAGCCGTAGACAACAAGTGGGAAGAATATGATGATAAGTTAGATGAATTCTTAGCCACCCTGAGTCCAGAAACTCCTATGATGCTTCTGATTACTCTACTTGTAGTAAAATCAGCAGAACTGGCAGTTAGAAACAAATGGAGAAAAAATAGCTTTATGCACTTAGCTGATTTAACTTATGACGAAAGCAAAGAAACTTTTATAGACTCAAAGTCCGTTCACTAACCTTGAACATTCAAGGTTAACCTTACCCCGCCTAGTGCGGGGTTTTTTTGTCTTTACAAAGTCCAACCTTTACGCTATTCTTTCTGAATGGCGCTTACCCCCGAAAAGAAAGTTAAGAACAAAGTCGTACAATTACTCAAGGAGTACGGCGTTTATTATTTCTTTCCCGCTTCTTATGGAATGGGTAGAAGTGGGGTGCCAGATGTCGTAGGTTGTTTTCAAGGACACTTCCTCGGCATCGAATGCAAGGCCGGTAAAAACAAAGCAACGCCGCTACAGCTCCGAGAGCTTGCTGCTATCAGAGAAGCAGAGGGCACCACCTTTATTATCAACGAAGAGAACGTAGGGGTACTCGCTGAGTACCTAAAAGAATATGCAGACCCTAACCATCGATTTCGAGACGTACTACACTAAAGAGTACAGTCTAAGCAAACTAACTACTGAAGAATATATTCGTGATCCTCGTTTTGAAGTCATCGGCGTAGCCGTCAAGGAGGAGAGCAACTATCATCGTTCAGCTTCAGCCCCACGTTGGTTTTCAGGTTCTAAAAGACGAATAGCAAAATTCTTAGCTGAGTTTGATTGGGATAACTCAGTAGCAATAGCACACAACGCCATGTTCGATATGGCAATCCTCAACTGGCACTTCGGTATCAAGCCAGCAAAGATCGTTGATACGC
>Ga0209645_1000787_pt1 | contig 16212 bp, 8 predicted proteins | sample ETNvirenome_6_30_FD_184070 | JGI IMG/M metagenome (GOLD analysis project Ga0209645, IMG submission 184070) | Marine viral communities from the Pacific Ocean - ETNP_6_30 (SPAdes) (version 2) | ecosystem: Environmental > Aquatic > Marine > Oceanic | place: Pacific Ocean | collected 2013-06-19
ATAGTCTAAATCTTGCAAGTGTTGCGAACGGTCTTGCAACAGCAGCAAACAAATTTCCACAGGCAAATATGAATGTTGGTGATATAATCAAGAATCCACGAAGCATTTATCGTAACAGAAATGCTGTTGATTCGGCAACAAGAGCAAACAGTTTAACTGGAATCGAAATGGGACTATTTTTCCCAAATGATGATGACAGTGAATCGTCTGAATCGGACACAAACATAAATACTAACACACGTAGGAATTCTTCTATGAAGAAGTATTTCCAATCAAAATTAAACTAGGAGAACTAGAATGAATCTTTCAGAATCTTTAGCTCAATATACAGTAAAAAGTTTTGCATCCTTCTTGTCAGAAGAAGGTATGATGACTACTGTGGGTCAAATGGGTAACAAAACTAAAACCAAGGATAGTGGTGATAGGGGTAAGACCAAAGACAAGCCCGGTGCAGGTGGACAAGACGGTCCAGGCGCGGGTGATGATGGCGCATTAGCAGGACTTCTCGCTGCTTGGGGTAGCGATAATCCAACCTACGATTATAATGGCGACGGCGTTGTTGATGGTGCCGATCTTACTATCCTCCTCGGTAGAGGTTAATTTTTGTGGAATTTCTAACCGCTGAATTCATGTCTCTTGTTGGTAGCAGCCTTGTTGGCTTCCTTTTCCGTTCGAATGCAGAACGAAGGAAGGAACAAGCAGAGGTGTTCAATAGGATCATCGATGCAAACAAGCAATCCAATGAGAGTTATGACTCAGCAACAGATAGAGTTTCCATTAGTGCAGGTAAATGGGTAAGAAGGGGTATTGTGATTGCGATCCTGTTTGGGACAATCCTTGCCCCCTTCCTATTACCTTTCTTCGAAGTTCCCACGGTTGTTGAGATTGAAGAGACAAGAAGACAATGGTGGGACATCTTCGGACTCGCGGGGACGTTTACGACAACCACTCTAGAACCAGTTGATGGTTACCTGATGATCAAAGAAAATCGTCAGATTCTCATCAGCATTGTAGGATTCTACTTCGGAAACGCAGTAGCAGCAAATAGAGCATGAACCGTTTAGCATACATCTTTGTTTTGTTGATGATGGTTGGCTGTGAGACTGGTCAAGTAATCAACAACGCAAAACCAGAAGATATAACAAAAGCAGTCAATAACATCAGTGCGGCAGCCGAAACTGTAACAAGGACATGGGTTCCTTGGTATTTCTTACTGATTGGGTTGCTTATTGTTGTTACTATTCGAGTGTGGAAGAAAAACTAAACTCGCTCTATGCGAATCTTTTCCCACAGACGCTTACAGACATAATACGAATCAACAATATCAGACACCGGACTAACGACATCGTGCTTATCTGGTGTAATTGTGTTTATCAGACTATACCCTGTGTCTTTCTGAAAGGCACTATGCATGTCCTTTTTAGTAGCGTTACCCTTCCCCGTGGCTTTCTTTTTAATTTCAGACGGAGTAATAACATCCACTGGTATGGACGCTTGGAAGAACTTATACTTTAAAATTCCTGTATTCTCTGCAATGTGAAAAACTCTACCCTTCGCACCATATGCATACCCCTCTAGAGCAACCTCATCACACCCATAACACACATCAACCGCCCATGCGGAAATTGTATCGTAACGCTCACAATCATGGTTATATTCTTCAAATATACTACCATGTATATTGCTCAAATACGTCCTAGCATACTTCTTCCTATCTGTTAAATAGTAAAACTTGCAGTGTTTGAATCCGAACGGGGTTGTCTCCTCTCCCTTCCAAACACATATTGCTGGACCGCACAATGAATAATCTATACCTGCTATAACCATGTAAGTATATAGAATAGAAAACCCCCGCCCGAAGGCAGGGGTTATACTCATCTGAAAGTGATCCAGCAGTCTCTTATTTTAAATGAGTATCATTATCTATTCAGAACGTAATCTGAAGCATACTCTTGATGAGATATTGTCCACTATCAGCGGAGGCTTCCCATCCAGTGTCATACAGGTTGTATCCACTGTCGATACCCTCGAATGAGTATCCGAACGAGTTGGTCCATCGTACATTGGGGTTGAACAAGTAGTTCACACCAACAGTACCGACACCGAGGTTACCATCGACGCCATCGAGAACACCATACTCGTATTGTGCAAATACCTGCATCTGCATGTCAAGATTATAGCTGGCAGTACCAACTACAGAGTAGTTGTTCCAGCTATCGTTCCAATTCGCTGAAACATATGCAGCATTAAAATCAAATCCCCAGAACTTTGCGGTTGCATCAACCGTATAACTGTCATAGTCTTCGACAGCAGTGTTCTGATGAGCGAACGCACCACCAACGGTGAAGTTCTCAAATGCATCAAACTCTACACGAGCACTGTAACCATAGTCGTTGTCACCAAAGCTGCTGTTGTCGGTGTTGAAACCGTCATTGTAGGAAGCGTACACAGTGAAAGCGTCGAAATCACGACTAACTTCGACACCCTGTGAGTATCCTTGGCCATAGGTGAGTGCGGTGATGCTGTAGTCACCGTCAACGAGAGTGGTAGGATCAGAAACATAACCATCAAAGAACTTGGTTACGAACTGTCCTGCCTTGACATCGAAGCCACCGAAATTTCCAGCAAGGAAAGCATCCTTGAGTTCGAATTCGGTTTCGCTCCACTGTCCACTTACAGCATAATCAAAGTCATATGCCTTACCCGAAAGCTGGATTCGAGCACGGTCAACATCAAAACCTCTAGTGACCTCATTGGAACCACCATCATTGTAGAGATAGCGGAACTGAAGGAAACCAGAAACATCAACAGTAACGGGACTGTCATCACCCTTGAGACTCATGTGAGTCGCAGAGTCTTCACGAACTGCCATAATAAGCTCATAAGCAGTCACGTTTTCGGCTGCACCACTCATAAGAGGTGCAGAAAGAAGAAGTGTTCCAATATTAAGCATAGTTATTCTCCTTTAGTGGCTTCAGCCACCCCAAGTAGTTACTGCGTCCCAGACGGTTGCGACTGCATCGCGGAACCAGAGGACACCATCCCATGCGAATGGGACAAGGGCGAGTGTGACGAGAAGAGATCGGCTAATTCCGACCTTTCCAAGCCAGTTCTGGGCAACATCTTTGCCGCAACCTGCGACGGGGCAATCTCCAGTGTTTTTACTCATAGGTTTCTCCTTTTGTTAGAGTATATGTGCTCATGCTCCGACGAGCACGCTGGATTAATAAAAGTTCTATTGTACGTTTAGTTTGTTGTTAAGTCAACTACTTCGCATGAATTTCCGGAACAGGCAAACGTCTGCGTTCCCGCTGTATTGTCTTCCTGCTCGTACTCTCCCAATCTGCTCCAATCCACATCTTGTGGCATAGAAGCTAAAAGTTCTTTGTACTCCTCTACAGTGCAGTCCTGATAAGGAGCTTGTCTATATGTATGGTCTGAGAAAGGTAAGAATGAGACTCCAGACACATCATCGAAGTGCTCCCACACCCAGGCACCCACTTCCATCCACTCTGATTCCTTCACAGAGACGGTTATTGAGGGTTTATGCTCACACCAAAATTTTTGATATTTTAACCAGAGTTCCAATTGTTCAATTGCCGTCAGGTCTGTACGGAATACGGCACTCTTTGGTGTCTTCATAGGGAAGGAAAACACCATGGTATGTTCTGGCTTCATTACATCTGGCTCACATGGGAATCCCTGTTCTTTCATAAAGATACAGAGGGGATCCTTCATATCTGCACGCACAGTACGGATGTAGTATGGATTGTGACGAGCGTGGATCCCCGAGGCTGCGTCCACAAGCTGAGAGACAGTTCCACTTGGTTTCACGCAAGTAATAGCAACAGATTCATTGATTCCTATGTTCTTTGCTGCTTTCTTGTTCTCCTTGATAGCAGTAGTCTTCAGATGCGTCAGAAGCTCTTCCAGTCCCTTAGACTTACCATTAGTGAGCTTACAATCCATGATACCAGTCATGGACACACCAAGAAGTCTCTCGTCCTCACAGTTACGCTCCCACTCACTTGAAAGGTACTTGAAGTTTGTCAGAGTAGACTGCCATGTACCAAGAATAGTGGCAAGACGTACCTTTCGTTCCAGAGACTCTGCGGTATCATCACCACGGACTACGATCTCTGTGAGATTGCAGAACTCCTTGTCACGAAGGATAATTTCACTGCATGGATTCGTGCCGAACTCATGATCAGGCTCACGAAGACGATACTCTTCTCCCATGCTCTGACGATGCTCATTTGCATGTTCAATCTGCTTCTGTGCCGCATCGCGATTGAAGATACCACGCTCACCAGACTTACTCTTGTACAGAGATAGCCACTCCTCCATGAACGTACCAATCTCTGGCTTCTCACGATAGGCTACTGAGTTATTCGATAGTGCTCTTTGAGGGTCGGAAATCCACCATTGTCCGTGCTTCGCATCTCGCATCCGCTCATCGGTAAGGGAAGAGAGTGAGATAAGGGCACTTCGACGTACTCCCCCAACAACGACAATCTCAGCAATCTTGCAGACGATATCGTGACATTCGATGGATGTAAGTTTTCTTCCAGCAGCCTTTTGATAGGTTTCCACTGTGAATCGGAATAGATCGTCCAGTGGTTTCGGCCCCGAAGCTCTACCACCGAAAGTCTTGAGTTTCGCTCCGGCAGGTCGAATCTTCGAGAGATCCCACTTGGGAATTTGACCTCCAATAAGCAAGGAGGTGAGTTCCTTATACGACTTGGCCCAACCCATCTTACTATCTTGTACAACAATGGTTGTATCACTGTCCTCGAACTCCTCTGCAATTGTTGGTAGCTTCTTTAGGAAATCGCGCTCAACACTGAATCCAACTCCCGTGCCACACATGAGTACATATAAAATTTCATCAAAGGAACGAACCCTACCTGCACTCACAAAGGAACAATTATAACCGGCAATGTTATCACGTTTGAGTGCCTCACCGGCCGTCATGAGTGCTCTCATCGAAGGCATGATCTCTAAGTTGAGAACAGCCTTTTCTAATTCTTCTCTTTCCTTTTTAGGTACGATATAGTTATGATACTCCTTGAGATGTTCCTCAAAGAAATCAAAGTATCGAGTTACTGTTTCCGACCAAGTTTCTCTCCGACCCTTTTCCGGCAACCACCGAGAATAGCGAGAGAGGTGAATAAAAGACTGATATAACGAGGGAAGATTTTCACACATAAAACACATTTCTCCAAAAATTCATTAGACAGGATTATATAGCATCTTTTTATCTAAGTAAAGTATAGTTATTGAAATTTATTATGATGAGTCTTGACAGAGACCAGTATCACAATCCGCACAATCACAATCAGTACCACTACCACCACAGTCCTCACAGACACCACTTCTGTAGAACCACTGATCTGCGGGGGCATCGAGATCATCTACCTCGCGAGACTCACTGAGGGGAGGATACATGTCATCTGGACTGTTATTACATGCGATGACATCGGTTATAGTAATATGACTGCCGTTACTGTTCATCCGTAACCCAGCACCAGAAGACTCTGTAGACTGCGGGGTCGAATTAGTAACGAATGTACAATTCTTAATTTCAGCATCTCGTTGATATAACAAGGCATACTGATTATTGGGTGGTGCGGTAAGATCAATATTCATTCCCCCACCAAATCCTTGATACCCAGACTTGACACCCACACAATCACTGGAAGCTACTGTGCAGTCCTCAAAGAGAACTTTACCACCAAACACATGAATTGATCCACCCCTACCAAAACCATTATCTGTATAGACAGTTACTTCATTCGCATTGAATTCGCAATTTGTAACAATAGCTTCCTGAGAGTGATTCAATTGGAGTCCACCACCATTACTCAATGAAAGATTATTATTAAACTTAGAATTGGTAATTACCACTCTGGATTCTCTCGCGAACATACCACCACCACCATCAGAAGAATTATTCCTGATGATGCACGAGTCAATGGTAAGTGCTGATCGATAAACAAATATTCCGCCACCCAACCAACCTTCATTATCACCGATTGTAGTAATCTCGTCTCGCGAAGAACAGCTAGGACAGTCTGGTTCAGTATTGGGATATCGAGTTCCGGCGGCGCCACCAGTGATTGTAAATCCTCTAAGCACACGATCTTCAGGTAGATTATCGCTCTCGATGGGAGCATCACAATCTGATCTGTAACACGTTCCCGGTTCCCTTGTATCGACAGTAACAACGGAAACCTTTTCTGGCATTGTTAGTGGTCGTGACCAATCAGCCTGAGCCCCACTACCGTTTATAATGGTCAAATCTCTACCATCTGTAGATTCAACGACTATGTTCTTTCCCTTAAAGTTAATCGCTTCATTGTATGTTCCGGGCCGAACCAGAACAGTATCACCATCAGACGCTGCATCAATTGCTGACTGTATGGTGGTGTAGTCACCTTCACCACTTTCCTTACTAACAATACTAACTGTCTTTGCATTAATCTGGAACTTGATTATTGTAGGACCAAGATCATTTGAAACTTCATGCCAGTTTGCAGGCAATTTCTGTGCTACATCATATCCAAAGCTAACCGAGGATGTATTAATCTGACCATCATCACATACCTTGACTGGAATTGCTGTTGTCCAGTAATTTGACTTGATAAATGGTGGATCCGGATCTTCCAGTTCTCCCATTCGGAAACCAGAAACGACACTTATCTGTCCAACCATACCAAGGGGGCAGTGGAATTGGCAATAATAGTCAATAACTCCCGATGCATCTGAAGGAACAACCCAGTCAACTACAGGATTCTCTTCACTTACTGTTTCATTGAAGTAAAGCTCATCAGGCTCGCCACATGTACCAGATATCGTGGGGTGAACACCACTTTCCCATATCCAACGAACAGTATCACCGGGGGAAACAGTTATGTTGGGTGGATTGTATGCAACAGACCAATCATCAGAATTATTTCTTACTAGAACTTCATGTATAACTTCTGCGGAGCCCTCTTCAACATTACTGTCACACTCTACTGTGCTCGGATCACCATCCCCACAACCCAATGAATCGCATACTCCGATGCTACAGATAGTACCATCACCATTATAGTGACCATCAATAGAAGAACATGCGGCTTCAGTTACACGCTCGCATTGCGTTCCACCACCACTCGTACATTTACAACAAGCACCGACAGCAGCATCATCACCACATTCTAATTCAGAACAAGTAACGTTCTCTTCACAAACCGTGTCTGGTCCGTTCCATTCACCACCTGCTATAATACAAGATCCCTCGGTCAGTACACTACATGTAACCAATCCACTAACTGGATTACATATACAGCAAGCTCCGGTTGGATCTTCTACTACCTCACATGGATCACAGCTTGAGCACAGTGTATCTGCTCCGAGCCAATCACCAAAGCAGTCTATTTGCTCAGTTTGTGTACAAGTTCTATTGTTACTGGAATCACATTCACCACAGCAGGCCCCAAAAATTGGTTCAGGAGGATCTTCACATGAAGGACAACCAGTACAAGATCCACCATCATCTACCCAAGTTGTGCTCTTAATGTTTGGTAATGCTAAAAGATTATCACAATCACCAACATTGTTGATAATGCACTGAGATGTATCATCAGTAAAGCACAAACAGCAACTACCGAGAACACAATCTACAGATTCACATGGAACATTATCACCAGCATAATTTCCGCCATTCTGCACACAATCGAGTAATGTTTTTTCTTGGCATTCACCATCTGTGCAACAGGCTCCAAGAGGATCACCAATAACAATACAGTTACCACCAATACTATCCTCGCAGGTCGAAACAGGATTGTCACCACAAACAGTTCCGGGCCCAACAAAATTAGCATTTTCGGCGGCGTTACATATGCTTTCTAAAACATTTTCCGTGCATGTTACAGTTTCACCGTCACAAACGCAACACGCACCAGAAAATTCTCCCGATGATTCATCGTTATCAAAATACGTACCAAGAGTGACCTCTAATCTAGTATAATAATTTTGATCCATGAATACGTCAGCATCATCACAAGAATCAAACCAGAATTTGATTGCTCCTACCTTATGATCATTTTCTCCGGAACGAGGAGAACTCCACACCTCACTTCCAAGATAAAGAGAAATTCCATCATCATTACCACGAACACCAAGGCGGTTTTTGTTTACTTCATTTAATGAGAGGAATATATTTCCCTGTTCTGTTCCCTGAAAAGTTTCGTCTGTCGTAAAATTAGATCGATCAAATTCTGCGGTAATTTCAATTGTCCCTAGCCTATGTGGGAAGGGAGATTTTATATTATCTCCAACAATATACCCAACAGCGGGGGCTTGATCTGGAGGTGGATAAGAATCATCGTCTTCCTTTGGTAATGTCCACGCTCTCTGATGGTTGATATTACTCGTACATTTAATTCCAAACATATGCCAAAGAGCAAGGAATGGTGTTTGCTCTCCAGAAACATTTACACGAGGATCTATTTCTTCGCGAGGATATACAGAACCAGTTGGTACTATGAGATCCAATTCTAGATTATCAAATTCACAATTACGAATAATCGCGGTAGAATTTCGTTGCAGATTGATAGGAGCATGTGGCCAATACTTGAATGAGTTCAGATACTTATCATTCCATTGTTGATCTGGTATGGTTTGATTGTTGCCCAGCTCTGTTCCGCCAGGATCGCCCATCAGTGTGAGCTTTTGTTGTCCTGCACCACGAAGAACACAACCATCCATGATGAAATTAGTTACTAATTGATTACCGTCTGAGTTTAGACTGGTCACTGCGCTCATTGCTGGAGGTAATGATTGGAACATATTCCATCGAATATATGCAATGTTTTCAATTTGATGATATCCATGCCCTCCGGGTGGTGCAGAATTATACACATACGGATCCTTCCACACCATACTGGGTCCAGCATTTGTTATACCGGCGGCAGCAACATCGAGAGCTGCTTGATACCCCCAGTCCATATCAGCAAATATTATATTCTTTCCGGTTACATTCTCACTAGTTTCCCATATGGGATCATCCGATACTAGATTAACAGTTTCCCAGAAATTGTTATTGAATCTACTGACATTACCACTACCGGAAGTAATAAACAGATTTGAATCAACAAGAACCGGACGCTTTGCCCTTGCTAGTACATATGTTTCTGTCACGGGATAATATGTTCTTATGATATCTCCCGTGGAATATGCACGAGTTGTTGGTCTTGCAGGGTTCTCATTATCTGCTGTTTCATCATACTGAATTGCATTTATATACGAAGCATGGTATGACAATCCACCCAGTCCCTGTGACTGACCAGTAATCGTGGTCTTAAATACCCCACATAACCCAGAAATAGCATCCCCGACAAAATTATCAAGTCTACAATTGATAAGATCCGTCATTCCGGGGACAGGATCAAAGGTATTGAAGTTAGTGTAATTACTATTCTCAAAAACTACTTTTACTAAATTAGATGAATTATCTAGAAAGGAGATCGGTTCTTGATCTGGTTGCGTCGATGTGATCGTCCTATCTCCTGCTGGATCATAGAACCATGCAATTCCAGTAAGTCCTGCATCAAACCTTCCCATTCGGTTACCAGAGTCTTCAGCTAAATCAGTATACCACTCAACACCACGATCTATATTGCATCCATGAAAATGATAAACTCTTTTGGGTGTTGATTGATTATTTGGATTTTCTGTGGTGTTTACCTCAGTACTAATACGTGTTGACCAATGGAAATCACAATCAACAAATTTGATATTACCACCGATACCCTGATCAGCAACTGTGGGCGCGTCCGCAGCGGTTCTCTGCGGTCCGCCTCCCGTAAATCCTATCCGTTGACCTGAGCGAGCAGGCTGAATTGTGAGTAAGCCATTAGTATATGGTCTAGATAGCACCGTGTTGTCCGCAAAAAAGGTTACTTCGTCAGTAAGATTATCAGTATCTACTAAAATAACCGGAGCCTGTGTTGAACCAGCAGGCCACTCCACTCCGTCATGTCCCGGTTGTTCCAATAATACACTTAAGGCGTTCTCAAATGTGTCCGTTGATGGATCAAGTAAGTAAGTTGCTTGCTCCTTTGTAGAACAATACCAGAATCCGTGCTCAGAATTATAGACATCTTGGTTCTCTTCCTCTGTGTTGGAAAAGATTATATTGTTACCCTGATATACTACCGGCGTGCCTGGACCAGCAGGTATGATGGTTGCTCGCAATTCTCTTTGTGCGCCATCACTCGCAGCTAGATCGCTATCATCTATTACCAACTTCGCCCAAAATCCCTCGACCCCTCGCTCATCAAACGTAGCTTCACTTACTACTGTAACAGGACCACCATTGGCCTGAAAACGAACTTCAAGTATATCATTAGCATGATATGCAGATATACCAACAACCAATCCATCTGTACCAACTGCCTGATATGGACATCCCAACCAACGTGCAATCGGTGTGTCATAATAACCATACGCAGTAGGACTGCCAATTGCAGCAGGAACTTCTGTATTTTCACTAAATCCAGTAGAAGAAGCAATAATTGATGGTAGGGTAGCCATAAATAATCATCCTTTTATCTATGTATGTTCATAGATCGCTTGTTACAGGGTCGTGACTACATCATTGACCGTTTGTCCCCATGATATGAAGGCACCACCACCGTTTGCACCACCACCCTCACTTCGTTGCTTGTCGGCATCTTCAAGTAGTCGCATACTTCCACAACCACCAACACCGGGCTTGATCAATCTCTTTGATCTAGATGGTCGAAGTGGACCAATGATTGGGCTATCATCTAAGTATAGACCACCATCACAATATCCATCTTCATTTAGGCAGAATATGTTACCCTCACCACCGACTGCAAATCCCATTCGAATCACAAGCGAATATGTTCCGGTTCCCATTGCAAATTCTTCAACTTGATTTGCAGTATATGCATGATCCGAATCGTCCCACTCTGGGTGCTCAAGGAAACTATCTTCGTTTGCAGCATATCTATTTGCTCGAACTATATCATCTATGGTTGGACCAACAGCATCTTCGCCCACCCATGGATTATTGCCGTTACTATCAAGTATATGAGTTCTTCTGTATAGCTCGGATCCAAACCGTCTCCCTTGGATAGTTACATCCAAGTCTTCGGGTACGGTGAAGATCACCTTTCTAGCAACCACATCATGCACTACAGCATTCAAAGTGAATGTGTCCCAGTTGTTCTGATAGTCTTGGAAGTGCCTATATCCTCCACCAGACGCAGGTGTGTTCCCCTCTTGTCCCGATTGCCTACCAAACCACCAGTCAAATTCATCCCCACTGTTGGGATCTCTTAGGGTTACAACATAATCTACCCAAGGAGCACCAAACATCTCCACCACATTTCCAGCATCATTGGTTCTGATGTTAGCACCCTCAACTGCTCCCCTAGTGGATCCAAAGTAAATCGCTCTTGTTCCACAACCAATGTTTCGGGTATCTGGATTGAAATCATCAGTAGCTGGTGACTGATCAAAAATATAGGTCTTACCTAGTCTCCAGATAATTCCCATTGGGAAATCATTTGGTGTTGGATCATTTGGGGACCAACCATCAACACCGGGAGTATTCTCATCATTCTTACCTCCCCATGGAGCATCAGTATGTGAATGCGGAGATTTCCATACACCGTTAATGTCAACGAAGTTGTATCCATCTTGGTTATCACCCAATTCATCCTCAGAAATACGAACATCATACTTGACCTCATACCTATCATCGATAGAATTATATGTGACTAACTCTGTGTCGATGTTCCCGGCGAGTTCATGCCATGTATGTACATCATCAATTCCTATGATTCCACTATCGTCAAACTGACCGAATGCATTACCTGAAGTCGAATCCAATACGGTGTACCGCTCAGAACTCCACTTGGGAGCATCATCATCAAAGCTGAATCGTGGGGGATTCACTTCAGGAATGGTGTCGGTAACTTCCTTGTATCTGGCTGTGGGATTTGAGGAGCACCAATACGTACCATCAGAGGGTCTACAACCACCACCACCTTCACCACCACCACCGCCGCCTCCGCCTCCGCCTTCATCATCAAAACAATCAGCACAGTCAAAGACGAGCCCAAGATCATCAGTCCCGTAATCCTCAAACCGATTCCTACCAAGAACACTTTGACACGAGGAGTTAGTCACATTACCATCTTTATCTGTGATGTCTACTCTGTCTGGTTTCAACGCACATATTAGTGCTGTGTTTGTATCTCCAATTGTTTCATTGTAGCAACATGGATATAGCTCATCAACAACACTACCTTCATTACAAATATCGCCATCGATCTCTGTGCTATTAGCATATGTGCAATCACAAACCTGCGGCAGACAACAGTGACCAATAGTACATTTCTGAGGTGCTCTCCAGTAGAAACCAGCCTCCACACAAGAGCTTTGATCATCGAATCTTCGACAGCCTACGCCGGAAATATCCTCCCCCACCCCGAATTCTTCACAACCAACAATAACACCGGAATCAGGCCTTTCATCGGTATAACATTCACCATCTTTCGGGCAGCACCACGTTCCACAAAAACTCATCCCCGCATTCTCGCATTCACATTCCTGCTCCCCGACGGCTCGACATGAGGGCTTTCCAAATTTATCATATCCCTCTTCAATCAATCGAGCACATACATTTTGCTCAGTTTCATCATCATAGCACTGATAATTACAAATATCATTATTACCCCTACCAAGATCCCTGCACGACTGCGTAACACATGCTTCACAATCTTTCCGTTTACCGCCCGCACGCTCACAGTCATATGGAGTAGTATTTACACAGTATGATGAACCGTCAGAACGCTCAAAGCAGCATGGAATAAGGTCATAATCACCACAGTTTCCGACACAAACGGGTGGATCTTGGGAAGAGGAGCCACATCCACATGATCCTCCGCCGCCGCCACCACCGCCACCGCCGCCGATGCCGCAGCTATCTCCGCAGTCGTTACATGCTCCCGGAACGGGACTTGTTGATGGTTCACCATGGGCACATTGACAACAACCCTCAACAAGCTCACCATCGATACCCAAACAGTCATCACATCGAGGAAAACCATTGGAACACAATATTTCTACTGAACCGCCCGGTCTTTCTACGCAAGCAGCAATGCATGTGGTACAGACACATTGCGATGCATCACATGCACATGCTCCAATTCTATCACCCTCCGAAATACCGTCAATGGGGTTCGCACATGGGTCTATCTCACCTCCACCATCATCAACTCCCAATCGAAGAGGTGGAGGCGAGGAACCTTCTAGGCAGGTTCCACATGCAATAGAATCAAACAAACCGGGACGAGGAACAGGAGTGGATCCCCACGATTTTTCTAATTCTTCATCTGATTCTGGTACAAGCTGACCACAACCAGTAAGTGTATTTGCTGCTCTGCTAATGGCAACTGCTCTACCACCCTCTGCGGTAACAGATATAACCCGGTTCGATTCTACTGCGAGAGCATCAGGATCAGAAGTGAGATTATCAACTTCATATACGGATATCTTTGTCTCTCGATCTTCCCATGATGGGAATGTTGTGCTCGTATCAACATCGACACCGGGCTCGCCGCTCCACGATTCTAGACCACCCTTACCCAACTTCTCGACTTTAATAATAAGAGGCTTGGGATCTATACCCGACTTACATGTTCGTAGTATGATACCACCCTCGGCACCAGCTTCACCTTGCCTATAACACGTTTCAAAGAATCCAGAACCATTGAGGCAGAGTCTCTGATAATCAAAGAGATCACTATTGTTACATCCATCAACCTGCACCTTGCACGCTCCGCCAGGACCACCAGCACCAATAACACCCAAGAAGATATGAATTGGCCATCTATCAGCACTTGGCGAATATTGCGGATCGTTTGGATCAATGACAACAATTTGTGTTTTATTGTAGTTATTGGAAACGGAAACATTACCATTGAGACTCTCTGTTATATCTACAGTCTCACCCCGAATGTCACGACACGAAGTACAAGATGAACCAAAGTAGTATGGATCTCCTGCATCATTAGTTCCGGCCTCAATTTCATTGAAGTCCCAGAACGGCCCTACCGGATCATCTCCGAGGATCAGCGCGTCAAACTGACCACCTCGATGACAATGTGACGATGGACGAAGATTACCATTTCCGTCCTCGTATTCGGACTGATTATACCTACTACCATGCAACGCAGCCCACTTCGTTAGTGGTACATATGGACCAAATCCACGATCACCCGGTAAATCATTCCTTCCGGACTGGTGCCTGTCACGAGTATCGACATCCACCGCAAGAGCACATTCAGACAAACTATCACAATTTCTGATCCAATACCAATCATTTCCATCTGCATCACCGGGGCCCCATGCCCCCACATCAGAAAGACAGCCCACAATAGAGCTTGTTGTGTTTGTTCCCCCAATAGGTCTGATATTTGGGTTCGTTTGCTTACCACCGAATGCAAAGTCAAACCCATCATTACCAAGAGCCCTATACCTACTAAATGTCTCCATGTATTGAGAACATGTAAGAGCATCACTAATACCAGTTACTGGATTACTTCCCCATGTGTAGCAACCACATCTGTTATAACATCCACAAGGATCAACGCACGACTGATAATCAGTAGGTCCTACTGTAATAAAATCTTCCATACGCAGACCAGAAGATACATTCTGATCCCTAGATACATGATTCGATCCGGGATGAATGCTCATTGAACCAGTGCAAACTACGCGATCTGTATAGAATGGTGGCTGCTGTTTATCATCTGGATTTCCGATATCATCATAAGTTTCTGTTGCATTGGTATCATATGTCCAGTTTGCCTCAGAGGGTAAGTCTATTGTTTGATCGTACTGACCAGTAATTCCTTTTGGTGCAAGCCCATCTGGATTTCTATATGAAGTATTCTCTAAATACTTCCTACCAGTTGCAGAGTCTCCTGCGATAAATTTAAGTGGATAGGTAAAGCAACCAAGACCATAGGGACCATTCTGATCATCATCACACGATTCCCCGAACTGTTGCTCAAATTCGAGTGCAGAAGCATAATCAAAGTATTCGGTTCCTGCTCTGTTTATAAACTTATGCTTACTCATCAAGTCTATCTCAAGCTCTTCAGATCCAGGCGAATAATCTCCTTGATTATCGACATCCTCTGGGTAAAGCGCACTTGCAAATCCATTACCATAGTCATTTAGGAAGCAAGTCTTACACTCCTCTACATCGGGATCGCAAGTCCATTCTCCATTAATCGTATCCCAGTGTGCTTCTGGATCAAGGACCATGAAACACTGCATCGTGTAAATTTCATTTTCATGCTTATACTTATATGGACCAACTAACCTACCACCAGCAAACCCTAACTGATTAGTAATCGCCGTTTCAGACCCATCAGTTAACCCACCATCAAGAGCAAAGAAATCTGATGCACATTTGATTGATGTATCAGGTAAGTCGAACCAGTGAGGTCTTCCAAGGTATGTTGTAGAATTGCCCAACGAAAAGTCACGAGGATCTTGATTAAATACATGATCAGGCCACCACCACATACTATCACTAATCATCTGATAGTTCATGGGTGGTAACCCTTCATATGGCCGACTACCAACATAATTCTGAATGTCAAATTCAGAAGTTTCATCTACTCGGAATTCAGTGCGGTAATTTCCATCCTCATCGAAAATTTCCCAGTGTGCAATTGGATTCGTTGCGTGGCTAGGTCTACCGTTAGAAGGACCAGATGCAAGAGGAGAATAACCAAGTTCAGCAAACCATGATCTCGGATCCAATTCAGTTTGTCCACGACCGAATCCATCCTCCAACCTTGTCCACTTATCTCTGTGCGAATACCAAGAGGGCAAATAATATGCTCTATCAATACTATTTTTATATGTGCGACCAAAGAATCCATCAGGATTTATTCCTGCCGCACTGTATAATTCGAATTGACGTTTGGATAGCGTCATTGATGGGTGTACAGGTCCATTTGGAACGATAGCATCGAGGGAGTAACTCGCATTTGGAAGATAACCAGTATCATCGATACAGTAGTTTCGGACATCCGTATCAAACATACCTGCACCGAAAATTTCAGTACTAGTTTCACAACGAGCACACGGAATATCAGAAACATTTGGTTGATC
>Ga0209645_1000788_pt1 | contig 16209 bp, 26 predicted proteins | sample ETNvirenome_6_30_FD_184070 | JGI IMG/M metagenome (GOLD analysis project Ga0209645, IMG submission 184070) | Marine viral communities from the Pacific Ocean - ETNP_6_30 (SPAdes) (version 2) | ecosystem: Environmental > Aquatic > Marine > Oceanic | place: Pacific Ocean | collected 2013-06-19
TATGGTCCAATGGATGATAGACTTGATACAGTAAAAAATGGTGACTTTGCTTTTGAGGGTGATGTTAGGACTGCTGTCTCTATCGCTATGGGTGTATATCTAAATGACAAACACCCAGATATACAGCGAATTAGAGAATTAGTATCCTTAATTAAACAGGTGCATATCCTCGTTTAATAAATATAACCTGTCACGAAAGGAGGACTTATGTTTAGACTAAAGCCACTCTTAATAATGATAGTCTTTGGTGTCATAGGGATATCAGCTACTGCTGCCCAGATATATGCACCACAGGTAGATACTTTTGATACCTCGACTAGAAGTGCATTCATAAACTCAATGCACAGGTGTATTGATAACATTTATCATAAACAACCTGAATCTCGTCACTTCCCAAGGGAGTTAATTATAGCACAAGCCATACTGGAAAGTGGGTATGGTAAGAGTAGATTGGCAAAGGAAGCTAATAATCTATTCGGTATAAGAACTTGGGATAAAAATACCCCACATGTAAAACCGATAACCCACCATAACGAATGGCATGGCTGGGCAGTAAAAGCATACACATATAAATGCGATAGTGTAAAGGATGTAGTTCGTATTCTTAACGACCTACACTTCTATGAAGAATTAAGAAAGCACAGGGATAGTGGTGCATCTGGATCAGTGCTTGCCTATCATTTAGATTCTTTCTCTACTAATCCTAACTATGCAGAGTTGCTTATTAAGATTATAGATTCTGAATTATAGAAATCACTAAATAGTTGTGTCGCAACCTGAAAAATCGGTAGAGTACTTTTTCCAATAATACTAAATAGAAGTATAACAATGTAGATTAGGAGATATCATGTCGCAAAACCAACACTTAAAAAGCCAAACTGCTGCAGAGATTCGTCTTACCAGAGATATGGAAAGACAAATCAATAATGACGCAGGGAGAGCAAGAATTATTGAAACCTTCGCAGAGATCCAAGAAGCAGAAGCGAAAGGTCTAACCCAACCATCATGGGAGAACGATGAGAACCAAGAAGAGTACAACTTTATCTTTAGGAATGGTCAAGAGTTTAATGTCATTGCACCAACTTTAGATTTTGCAAAGACACAGTGTGAAATGTTTCTAAACGATCCAGCCAACCCAAGAGTTGGAGAAGACTGGGAAGTATTTGATGTAGAGATTACTGAACTTGAAGAAGTAAAAGAAAGATTCTACAAAGCACCAGAACTCAATGGTGGTAATTCAGAAACTGTGGTTGCTGCATTGCCAAACGAATCGGATGAGTTTAAGAAAGCATTCGAAGAAAAGGATGAAGAAGACAAGAAACATTACTTTAAAATCATAGAGGATTCTGAAGGTAATGTAATCGGCGAAGAGGAGATCTTCCCAGATGCTCCAGCCAAACCAGCCAAAAAAAGCAAATCAAAAAAGAAATAATTAACCAAAAATTCTAATCTACAGGGGAGTCAGCAATGGCTCCCCTTTTTTTTAGTTATAAGTCATTGATTTTTAATAACAAAAAAGTTTAAAAAAAGTAAAAAAAACCTTTACTTTTGCCACAAAATCAGGTAGAATACTTATATAAATTGATAAATTGAGAGGTAAATAAATCATGACAATTAATATAACTAACGGATATGAGTACCAAGGTGTCAATGCTGAAGCATGTGGCGATGTGGAAAGAGTTTGTACCTTTAAGCAAGGTATTAAGCACTATGGTGTTCCAGGTGCTGCATTCAAAGGAATGCAGAAGGTTGCGTCTCTTATGAGAATGCGTGTTGTTGAGGACGAGGATGGTAAAGAGGTCAAAAGACCTTCTTATTTCGCTGTTTTCGATGCTGATGAAATGCAGGCGAGAGCAAGGCAGTACAAAAAAAGTGCTGCCTAATGAAAAAAAGTCCTTTACTTTTGGATCAAAATAGTTTAGAATATACTTATAAAATCAAAATAGGAGTAAAATATGAGTAAAATGGGTAATTTATATTTAGAGTTGACTGAGCGTGCTCAGGACTTTATCGCAGATTATGCGGATAATAAGTATCCTTCTTTAGATGATGCTCGTGAAGCATTTACTAAAGAAAAAGGTGAAGAGCATGGTGCTCTTTTTGATACTGAAGCTGAAGTAGCATCGGAGATGGGCATCATATGATGAAATATGTTGTCATCACTTTGCTGGTGGTCAGCTTCTTTTTATATCTAATGTCAAGTATCGGAGGTTTATAAGATGGCAAAATTAGTTATTGAAACACAATACATGGAGAACTACGATGTGGACGGAGTGACTGAAGAAGGTCACTGGAAGTTCAAGGGTGGTAATACTTTTATTGTTGATAATGTGGATGTGACTACTGTTCAATCAGTAGCTAATGAAATCATCCCTCTGGTTGAGTACGACAACGACATGTCTAGGGAGTTCGTACTTGAATGGACAGTAGAGTCTGATGACTGGGTCTCGCAGTATGAGCGAGACCAGAAAGATTGGTCTGATGGTAGTTTCTACCACGACCCACGACTCTTTAAAAATGACTTCGGTCATTGGATTAAGATCCGAAAGTTTGATGGCTACAAAGGTGGCTATGAATACCACGACAATCTGAATACAGATGAAGTCGTATTTAAACATGAATATAAAAATAAGGAGGTCGCAGCATGATTGATGTGCTAGAGCAAATAGACTTTTTGAAGTCTCTATTGAGTGATGATACACCATCACATATCAGGTCGACTATCCAACACAGGATAGCCAAATTAAAATTAGATGTATTGGCATTTGAACAGGCACACATGTCTGAAACAGATGCTAAAATTTTAAATACATCTAGGCAAAAAATCCTTGACTTTTAACTTATTTTCATATAGAATTATATATTATGGCATTATTACCAGCATACTACACCACCACTAAAATGAGTGGTAAATCTAAAGCTAAGAAAAAACCAGGATGGCGAGAACGCAAAGCCAAGCACGATGCTTGGTTGCGTGAAAATGGTTGCCACCCTGACCAGATTCGTGCTCGCAAGAAAGAGCCAAAACCTGCTCTTCAGATATCGCAGGCACAGCTAGATCGTGAAGCGAAGCGAAAAGAGTTTGATGAGAAGTATCCTAGCATGAGTTCTATGAAAGGTAATACAGCTAAGAAAGAGCCAATGCAGTACACAGGTACACTGGTAAAAGGTATTGCTCAGATGCATAAGTCTAATGCTGTACCTATTATTAACAAGGAGCAGGCAGTAGAAGTTGCCAAGATGAGACGAGGATGAGCGAAGGACAAATACTACAAGCACTCTTGTACTCTGGTATCTTATTGTATATTGGATACAGCATGGGTAAGAGAGACAATGTAAAGATCGTCGCCGATACCATAGATACTTTAATGAATAAAGGATTCTTAAAATGGTACTGGAAAGATGGTCAGAAAGAAATTTTAAAATGGAGGGATGAGATCCCAGAGGAACTACATGATTAAGAAATTTTTTACCACATTATGGGGAGCACCAGATAAAGGATTACATAACGAGCCAGACCCAGCTGACTTGAGTATAGATAATGCTTACAAGACAAGATGGATCTGGTATCATACGATTTTAGGTATAGAGTTGTTTCTAGTAAATGTTTTGCTGGTTGCCATTCTAGTTGTATTAGCAATTAAATTATAGGAGTGAATATGAACCATATGCAATTACAAAATCGCATTAGCCATTGTGCCATTCGTAGAGATGTCGCAGGGTTGAATGAGATTAAAAATGATGTAACCACCGAGAAAGAGCGACTAGATCGCTGGTTCAACAAGTACCTACATGTACAAGGTGACCACCTTAACCCAGATAATCCAGATACCAAAGCATGGTCTCTGTACAATCTAAAGATGAAAGAGTATGGTAAACTGGAAGATCGTCTTACCACAATCAATCATTATCTTGATAAATATAACAACACAGAAAGAACTTATGAGCGAATCAGCAACGACGGATTTTCCTACTCTATTTGAAAATAGCAAATCATTTGCTCAGTACATTGAGAAGGTTGTCAAAGAAAAACAGGGCATAACCCACATGGATGCAATACTAGAATATTGTGACAAAGCTGGGTTAGATCCTAAGGAACTAAAAGGATTAATCAGAGGAGCACTGAAAGATAAGTTAGAAGCAAACTTTAGCGATCTAAACTATCTACCAAAGAGTGCCAAGTTGGATGTTTAATGGATGGATATCGTGTTTATAAATTATACATGGCTCTTAAACTTCACTTCCATAACAAGAAGTATGATGTATTTACAAACAAAGGTAATATCAGAGGTTCTCGTGAGAAGTTCTACACCAGGAATGATGTTAAGTTATTTGAGAAGTTAGGTGATGCGTATAATTCTGACAGGGATATTGTTGATTACTTTGTTAGTAATTTCAGTTATGGGCACGATGCAACACTCTATTCACGAATTACATCTGATACCTATTATACCAATTGGTGTCGAGTTCGAGAAAGTATGCACAACACTTTCAAGTCAGACCTCGCTACCATTGTTCTACATTTAGAGAAAGAAAAGTTGACAGAAAAAGAATTATATAATTTTAATGGTGTGATACCAGAGTTAATGAAAATGGTACTTGGCGAACATGTCCATGTACAAACAGTTTGTATCCTAGATACATTTAAAGGATTCTTTGAGAACTGGCACGAGAAAGCAGGAGTTGCTTTTGAAGAAGATGTTCTCAGGATAACGAAGACGAAAGGATTCGTTAAGTTTGATAAAAACAGATTTGCTGAGACATATAAGTCTTTCAATGATGAATTAATTGAACTAAATACTAGTGCTTGATTTACTTTTAAGTTTTTATCAAGTATATTATAACTATACAACGCATATAACGCATATTTAAGGAGAAACATATGGTTGATTTAACAGCACTGAAGTCGTCATCTATGGCAGACTTCTCTAAAATCTCTGGAGAGTTCGATAAGATCGCTAATCCCCAGAGTTCTCAAAAGCAAGGTCCAGATGAAAGATTCTGGAAACTTGACCCAGATAAAGCAGGAAACGCAACAGCAGTGATTCGTTTTCTACCTCGTGTAGAAGGTGATGAGTTGCCTTGGGTTCGTGTTTTTTCACATGGGTTTCAAGGACCAACTGGTAAATGGTATATTGAAAATAGTTTGACTACACTGGGTGAGAAAGATCCAGTTGGCGAACTAAATTCTAAATTATGGAACAGTGGTTCTGAAGCCAATAAAGATATTGCTCGTAAGCAAAAACGCAGACTATCTTACATAGTTAATGTTTTGATTGTGAGCGATCCCAAACATCCCGAGAACGAAGGACAGGTCAGACTGTACAAGTTCGGTAAGAAGATCTTTGATAAAATCATGGAGAAAGCTAGACCGACATTCGAGGATGAGAAACCAGTAAATGTATTTGACTTGTGGCAAGGTGCCGACTTCCGACTTCGTATGAAGAAAGTTGCTGGCTTCCCTAATTATGATGAAAGTCAATTTACTGATGTGAAAGCAGTTCCAGGGTCTGATGAAGAGTTGGTTAGCATTGTTGAAAAACAGCATAAGCTATCTGAGTTTATCGCACCAGACCAGTTCAAGTCTTATGAAGCACTTTCTAAAAGACTGATGGAAGTTCTTGAGGATGAAAATGCAGGACTAGGTACAGCTGAAAATGCTGTCCTTGAAACTGTAGCAGCAGCACCTACACCTAAGAGTGCTCCTGCACCAGAGCCAGTCGCAAAGGCTGAGCCAGTGGCACCTAGTGCCAACGAGGAAGAAGATGTAATGTCTTACTTTCAAAAAATAGCAGACTCCGAATAATAGTAGGGAGTCAACTGCGGATAGCAGGGCAGGGTGACTGGTGTTAAAACCATAATTGAAAAAACTGCAGTATTTTCAATACCTTGCCCTGTTATTTTTTTTATAGTTTGTATCTAGAAGTTGCACCATACGCATTATCATTGTTTTTTGCTGACTTAGGGAAAGCCATTGAAGATGTTTGCGTATTTGCTGTATTGTTTACATTGGTGTTGTTGACGACAGTAGTATTACCACCAGCTTGTCTCATAGCATCAAGACCAGACTTAGTTATCTGTTCTTCTTTATCTAACTGTCTTTGAATATCCTGTTCGATATTAGAATCAATATCACTACTTATCTTATCTAGATCTTTCTTTCTTGAAGGATCTAAGACATCTTCTTCTTTCAATGGTGGGATAGCTTCTTCAGTTGCTTCTACTGTACCACCTGAGTCCCCAGCACTTGCTCCTATCTCAGGATCTTCATCTCTGAATGGGAAGAAGCCACCGAACTCTACTTTCTTTTTAATAAATGGTATGGTAAATGAGAACGCAGGGATACCAAGATTATCCATAATAGTATCAAAGAAACCATATATCTTTTCTCTCAATCCATCAAAGCCAAACAATCCTGCTATCGCATCAAGTATGTTCAAGAAGAACTTCGGTATGATTAAAATTAAGTCAAAGAAGAAGTCAGATATATTTTTAAATAATCCCTCGCCATCAGCATTGGTAAATATACCCATAAGAGAACTGAATAATTCCATAATAGGTCGTATTGGTGCCATAATTATATTACCAATAAAGTTGGCAATATGTTGAACGAAACCTGCTATACCATCTATCAACGAACTGAATAAGTCTGCGAAGGAAAAGCTATCTAACATTGCAGATGCTTTGTCCATACCAAACATACCAAGTACCCAAGAGATTGCTCCCTTAATCATATCAAGAGGACCGAAGATTAATGAGTTGAATAAACCTTTAATTGCTCCAGCGATACCTCCAATAATACCACCTTCAGCGAAACCATCGAATGCTCCTTTGATTGTATCAAACAGAGTAAGAATAATTAATAGTGGGAAGAATACTTTAGAAGCAATCTTAGCAACAGCACCAACTGCTTTACCAAAGGTTGATAGTGATGAGCCGATACCTCTGAAGAAACCACTTATTCTACCAAAGATACTTACAGATCCTTTTACAGAACTCATTGCTCCTTTTAGCATCTTAAATAAATCACCGAAAGGTTTTGCCAACCCTTTTAATCCATTTAAGAAACTACCCATAACGATGGGAGTCTTACCTAATGCTGCACCACCTTTGAATAAACCAGTAAGTGGCTTGAGTAGTGTACCGAAACCTGCTTTGATTGCTGTGCCGAAACCTTTTATGGTTCCAGTCAGTCCTCTAAATACTCCTCGTATCTGTACTTGTAATCTTGCTGGGGTAAACAACTTGGCGAAAGCCATAATTGTTTTTAGTTGTGCTGCGAATAAACCTATAAGAGTTCCTAAAACTACAGCAATGACTTTACCTAACTTGCCGAGTTTACTAAACGCACTCTCTTCATCTCCACCTGGACCATCATCAGACTCTGCTTTACCTGCTAAGATTTCTAGATAACCAGCCATTGCCATAAAGGTCTTGTTCTGTTCCATGGTTTCTTCTTTAGTCGGAAGAACTTCTGAAATCTTTTCACCTATGAGTTGTGCCAACTCCTCGTTGCGTGGAGTAGCTTTCCTTCTATCAGGTAATGCGTCTTTATCGCTTGGTGTTTGATTTGGTAGTGCCATCTATCTGTTTCTCATTTTTAGATTTTCTTGTTCCCTTTTCGCTTTCTCTTCTTCCAAGTGTTTAACTAGCATAGAAGTATATATCTCTCGCTCAAAAGGATACATATTTTCCAGCTCAGTCAACGAATATTTATGATGTTGCATTAAAGCGAAGTTCGTCTTATAATGGTTCATCAAAGAATCATGGCTGAGCATTAGCCAAAAAAACTTTGTAATCCCTCCAAAGTTCGTTTATGTTCTCTGCCACAATTAGGGCAAGTCCATTGAATCTCTTTTGTCATCTTAGGCATAGTCTCAAAGAAATCTTTTATTCTGTTGAACTGCTCAGATGATAAATTATTTATAAACTCATCCACTTCTTGCGGAGTCTGTTCATGTATATAATGAAGTTGGTCTCCCTCGTAAATAACTTCCATTGAATCCATTATAATTTCAAATACCTTGTTAGGATCGCTATCTTGAGTCAATCCTTGATACTTGATAATAGTTTCTAGTGTAGGATATTTCATAACTACACCAACATCTCCCCATAGGTCTATTCTTTTATTGTGTCCTTCAGGGAATGTCACTGGAATCTGTGTAATATCTACAGAAAGTTTTACAGTTGCTTTTGGATTATCTACACAACCTGCTTCTTCATTATCACACTTACCGATTACTTCAACTAATTCTCCTACACTCTTTCCTCTCATTTGAGCAAAGGCATATTCTAAATCGAAAGTTGCTAATCGTTCTACATTAATCTCTTCACTTACACAGTTAGTAATCAATGAACGCAAAGTATTTACCATTGTCATTTCATCTTCTGACTGCATAGCAAGCATCAATGCTTTCTCGTCTTTTACAACGAATGGTCTAAAATTTACTTCCTGACCAGTGGAAGGAATCTGCAACGGATAAGTTGCCGATGTATTTTTTGGTAAAGCCATTATTTATCTCCTTCAATAATATTGCTATCGTTTTTCATATCATGTAGAAACTTGTTCAACTCTTTAGTTGAACCAACATAGATAGAATTGTTTTGCACTCCTGGTGCCTTGCCTTCTTTCTTGCCTTCTAGTTTCTGTTTTTGCTGATGTAGATCCAACAGTTGTTGGTTAATATCAGCCTGTTGTTTCATTAGATTACCAACCACTTCAAATGCACGAGGGTGCTCTGATTGTTTAGCAATCTCTAAAGAATGATTAAGTGCGTCTTGACCTTTCGCTAATATATTGAGAAGATTAGCACGAGTGGTATCATAATCACTTTCTATCTTTATATCTTTCGGATCGTATCCTGCTGATGCAACCATAGGATAATCCGACATTACATTTGCTGCATCATCTACAGCAGATGGTAATTCGTTTGCTTTATCTATGCCAGTGTCTACTGGGCATGGTGTTATTGATGATGGCTCAGTTGGTTGAGTACCATCGAATCCTGCTGGCAAATCAAAGACCTTGCCAAGTCCTTTATCAATTTTAGACATTATATTCTCCTACCAAATCTCTTACGACCTTTGGAATTGTTTCCCCCATATGTGACATGACCACCAGAATATGTCACAGGATTACCTTTACCATCCCTAACAACATTCTCAGGGATATCTTCTTCTATTCTATCGATTACTCTTGGCTCAGGTGGTATGCCTGTTGGTGGATCCCCTACACCTGCTGGTAGTTGTTGCTTCGAATACTGAGCACCTCTCCAGTATCTAAACTGTAGAGTGACTCCTATCTTCATAACTTCTTTGCCTTCAGCTGTAAGTGCGATAGGGTTTATTGTTTTAGGATATGCTTCGTATAAAGTACAACCATAAATGCTTTTATCTTGCTTGTCCAATACAAATATGGTGACATCCTTTGAGTAATTATTGTAGTAATTAAATTTTCTAGTGACTGGATCGATAACTTCTCCTATCCAGTTATCCCAATATGACTTAACTTTCATTGGTCTATCTACATAGAACTCCAACTGGACTGCTTCAAACAATCTTTCATATGGCATCTCTCTATACTCACCAAAAGTTCTTGCTGGAGTAGTAGAGTTGTTAAGTCCTGGGAGTTGTGCTGCTGAACAATACATCAAGAGTAATCGTGACATATCAGATCCTCCAAAATTAGGAAGAACAACAGCATATCTGTTTACAATTGCTAAACCCTCTTTTTTGATTTGTGATGTAAAATCGTTGAGAGTCGTCTTTGGAGCTTCGTTGAAATTATTAGCCATACAACTATTTAGTTCTATCTTTTGTATTCTGTGTTAGGATCGCCTGTAATTTCTTGCATTTTATCAAAAGAAAGTCCTGGTGGAATGCCTAAAAACCTTCTATCGAAGTCAATTAGGAGTATAAGACGATGTTCGAACGAATAATTATGTGCTGAATGTGTATATTGATTGTTAAAACCGAAGGACTCTGACCAGTCAACCTCTGTACCATTGACCTCTAGGAATATATCTCCCTTGGGTATATGTAGTGGTATATGTATTCTTAAATGCTCTCCACGACGATTCTCAGGACCTGTATGCCTATGAATAATACTATCTTTGACTAATATAGAGTAATTAGCGATAGGAACGACCTCTTCATACTTCTTTAGGATAGCATTTGCTGTAGGATACTGTGGTCTTGCCCTTTCTCCTTCTTTATCAGCATAGTTGGTAGCAGGTGGTTGGTATTTAAGATATACATTCTGCCAAGCATCAAGTCTAGCAGGTTTTTTATCAGGATTACCAGAGTGGTGCCCCATACTATCTCTACTCATAACAGGCACAGCTTTATTATCTAACACCCACTGTAGTTTTTTATCCATAGTCCAATCCCAGTTTAAATGACCAACGAGATCGTTTATCAGGTTATGCTTTTGAGCTTCTAACTCTTCAATGATAGCATCTAACTTGGGATACTCTCCCTTCTTAAATATCTTTTGTTCTTGTATTGCTCGCAGTTCTGCTTTTGGGATACTTGCCCACCATGGTAAATTAATCATTCTCTATCGCTCCTGACTTCCAGCTTGGGGTTAGAACTTCGCCATCTCTGGCATAATCAATTAAGTATTTATCTGTACACCCTACAAGTTCCTGTAGTTTAGTCACATGATATGATGTAGGTATGCCAAGGAATGGTCTATAAAAATCTATAATCATAACCAGCCTGTGTTTATCAGTTCTATTATGTGCTGAGTGTACTATCTGATTATTAAATGCGAAAGGTGCTTCGCTAAACTGTATCTCTTCATCATTTACTTCTAAAAATATATCACCCTCTGGTACATGTAGAGGGAAGTGTAGTCTTAGCCACTTACCATCAGGATTCTCATGACCAGTATGTCTTAGTACAACTGAGTTGGGTTTTATCATAGAGTATGTAATTACATTGATATGCTCATTATATTTTTGTATGATAGATTCTAATATAGGTAAGCGAGCACGATTCTTATTCATTCTTTCTTCAGATACTTCTGACTTACCATACTTCCCTGGCTTCCAAACTATATTAAATGCGTGCCAGTTATCCATATTACCAACACCAAGTTGTTTCTTACCTTTGTTGGCATCAGGGTGTGGTTTTATTCTAGCAGTTTCAAATACAGGTAAAGTATCCTGTACATACATGTTGTTTAATTGTTCTTGTATGGTATTGCCAGCATATGGCTCGAGTACTTCTTCTAATAGTTGTGGGCAAAGAGGAAGGATCTCATCAAAGATTTTATCTAAGCCATAGTATTGTCCACGACGAAAGATACCTTGTATTTTTGCTTGATGTCTTTCTTCTGGTGTCCAACTAGCATATAGTGGGATGTTCATCATATAATTAACTCTGTGATATTTCTAAACTTTCTCTCCAAACACGATCCCTAGTTGCACCTCTAAATCTTTCAACTGGTAGCATCAAAGCTGTATTCCAGTTGGCAGGATTTACTTGTAGGAATTGTGATTTTACTTGTGTCTTTAAGTATTTTTTTACAGCAGGTCTGCCGAGTGCTAATCGTGACGATCCTTTTATAACACTCCACTGAAACTTTAATCGTGTAGTGTCATCCATCTTTTTGTTTGATGCGTATGTCATCAATCTATCTAACAAACGAATGCGTAATAGGTATGGTAGATAGTGCATATTCAAACCTAAGAAGAAATCTGATTGTATTTCAAAAGGAAATACTAAAGGAAACATGTCGTAATATGGCAGGGTATCGGCTCCTTTCGGATCGTATTGAAACATATACAACCTGCCAGGAAGTAGTCGTGTAGAACGACCTGCCTGCTTCATTAGTTGTTTTGGCTGTGGTCGCAGTTGACGCAACCTTACAACTTCTTTGTTAAACCAACCTCTTGACTTCTTAGCGATGTCAGGATCTGTTGCTGCCTTATCAAAGAAAGTTTGTGTAGGTGTCTTAGCCACTTATCTTACCTTGCTTAATTAACATTGACTTGTTTGCTTCGTGTAGTTTCTCGATTGCTTGTTTTGATTGACCATAGTATGGTACAGCCATAAAGTCTTTTACCATCTGAGCATTTACTGACTTGCCATCAATGAATACATCACCGAGTATCCTTCCGAACTTACCTGTCTCATTGTCCTTGTAAGTTTTGATTGACAGTGTCTTTCCTGCTTTGAGTGCTTCTTGTAAGTATTTTTTTGCGAGTAATCCTCTGACTTTTTCATCTTTGTTCCTAGTTCGTGACTCTGGTGTATCAATACCAAATAATCTAACTCTTGATTTGTACATAATATCAAAACCCATATCAATAATCACATCAATGGTGTCTCCATCAACTACCTTTGTGACTTTGTTAATTCTATATGAGAAATCTGTTGGGTCTCCAAGTTTGGGCATAATTTTTTCCTTTTAATTTACTATTTAGTCTTTTCTATTCCAGTTTTCCATGTAAGACCTAAATCATCCTCGTTGATAATGATAAACTTTTGCCCACGATCTAACGCATACTGCTCTGCTGCCTTCCACTTAGCACTGTTTATAATAAATGCTTTTGACTCAGCTAGATATCTTTTTGTTCGTCTCCCAGGAAATTTAGGAGGAGAACATTGTACTTTTGGTTTTATTTCAACTAAATAGGTATTGAGTTGATTGTGTTTATCTCGTATTTGTATTGTAAAGTCAATAAAATACCGATGAATTTTATCATCGATGGGTGAGCGATAAGGAACAACAGTTTCTTCACTCTTCCATTTGATAACATGGTCAGATCTATCGCACCAAGCTGCGAATCGTGTTTCCCAACTAGAACGCATAATAATGTTGTTGGGATTACCATCGTATTTTTGGGGATTAGATGGGGTGTATTTTCTTTTGTGAAACATTACTAAATATATCCTATAGAATACTATTTAGGGACTAAGTATGGCAGACTATCCAGGAACTGGAGCTGGTACAAGTGCAACTGCTGCTGCAACAGTATCAGACGAAGATTTAAACAGAGAAGCAAAAAAGAGTAATACCACACCGAGTTATTCGGTTGGTCACTTATCATACCCAGAAGATCTACTCAATGTCCCAGACTATGGTGGGAACTATGTGATGTTCTTCATCAATGAAAGAGTAGAATCTAAAATCAATCAGAAAAACGATTATGTATTAGAAGATGTAGACCCAGCTGTTGGTAGAGCCATCAATGGTGCTGGCTTTAGCAATATAGCAGTGCTTGGTAGTTCCTTTTTAACAGGAGCAGGAGCTGGTGGTCTTATCGGTGGGTTGATATCAGGTGGTGGTAGTGGTATTACCAAAGGTGCTGCTGTTCTTGGTGCCACATCAGCTGCAACTGCTGGATCTCAATCAACACTTGACGGACTTAACCCAAAAGCACTTGGTAAATCATTCAGTAAACCACTAAAACGCATGAAGCATGCTATCGCATTACATATGCCGAACAACTTTGCTATTCGTTCTGGTGCTCAGTATGAAGAAGCAGAAACATTTATGGCTCAAGCATTTATGCAGGGTGTTGATGTATTATCAGAGGGTGTCACTGATGTGGTTAAAGGTATATCAGAAGGTGGCACAGCAAAAGGCACTATTGAAGGATTAGTAAAAACATTAGCTGATGGAAGTGCTGGTGTAGTAGCATCTGCTGCATTACAAAATGTTCCAGGCAGTGAAGCAGTACAAGCCATGGCAGGTGTAGCACCTAACCCTAAAAAAGAACAGATATTTAAGAACATGGACTTCCGTACATTCCAGTATGATTACCAGTTCTTCCCTCGCTCTGCTACTGAGTCTGAGAATATAAGAAACATTATCAATACATTTAGATACCATATGCATCCTGAGTTTAAGGATGATGATGGATTCCTATACATATATCCAGGAGAGTTTGAGATATACTACTACATGGGTGGCACTGAAAACCCATTCGTACATAAACACACATCAGCTGTACTAAAAGAAGTCAATGTAAACTATACACCACAAGGTCAGTTTACTTCTTTTGATAATGGTGCACCAACACAAATCAATATGACATTATCCTTTCAAGAACTCTCTATTCTTACTAAAGGTCATCTTGATAGCTTCGGTGAGAAACCACCGATGACTCCTGGCAAAGAAGATAAGCCAGAGCCAAGTGAAACTCAAGCTGAAGACGAATACTACGGAAGGAAGATAGAATAATGGCTGACTTATACTTTAAAAAGTTTGAAAAGATCTACTATCTAACTCGTGTAGGTAATAAAGAAGAATTAAAAGTCCTTACCGACATTACTACTAATGTAAGACTGCGTAAGAAGATACTACAGAACATTACTGCCTATGAGTTCTATAATCTCAAGCAATATGAGACGATAGAGAACTTGGCAGAACGACTTTATGGTAATCCAAATATGCATTGGATTATCATGCTCATCAACGACCGATATGACTATGTCAATGACTTTCCATTAGAGCATGACGCACTTGAAGCAATGATAACAGCCAATTATGCTAGTCCCGATGCAGTAAAATGGTATAAGAAGGATGGTCTTGTCGTAGACAGCTCGGTCGCTGGTGCAGAAGCTCAAACTCATAGAGGATATGAGATTGAGAAGAATGAAGCCAAAAGGAGAATCAAAATTGTCACTCCAGCAGTCGCTAACATGATTGTTCGTGAGTTTAAGAAAATGGAAATATAAATTATGGCACAAGACGGAGTCACATTCGCTGGTGATGTCACAATCAATAGTATTGAACTGATTGCTGGTAGCACTAAACTAGATATTCGGAATCAAATCTCAGTTATTGAGTTTTTTGAAGATATCTTTTCCCCATTCATCACAGGCAAGGTCGTAATCAACGACACACAGGATCTAATCAATCGTATGCCATTGATTGGTCAGGAGATACTACAGGTGGACATCGAAACACCTGAGATGCCTGGTGGGAAGCTCAAGGGAGCTTTCTATATCAATAAAATGACCGAAAGAATAGCCATTGGGGATACCAAACTGGCATATGTACTACACTTCATCAATACAGACGCAGTAAAGGACAAAAACAACTCCCTGGAAGCTGCCAAAAAGGGTTTCTGCTCTAACATTATACAGGATATCGTCAAAGAAGATGCTAACGGACTCAAAACAACTAAAAATCTAAGAATGACACCGAGTATGAATGGTACTCGCTTTATCTGTAACAAGTGGTCACCGATAAGAGCTATCGATTATGTCACGGAGAGAGCCATGAACGAGAAAGGTGTGGCTGACTACCTGTTTTTCGAGAATCGTGACGGATATAACTTCCTCGGACTATCAGAACTGTACGAACAAGACCCAATACAAGAATTTATAGACGATAACGAGTCACCTGATGGCTCTGATACCGATAAGTCTTATAAGAAGGTATCTAAGATGTTTATGCTAGAAGGATTTAACTTCTTTGAGCGACTGAACCAAGGCATGTTCGTCAATAAGCTGTCAAACTATGACCTGACGACTAAAACCTACACCACAGAGGTATATGATGCCCAGAGAATGTTTAATGTTCTGCCACATCTGAATAAATACTCATTAGCAACTCCTGATGTGATTGCTAACAAGGATGCGTCATCATTCTTTCTACATACTCATGAGAATATGCATAAAGGATTCGGTGATACATCGGTAGAGAGTACCATACAACAAAGAAGTGCTCAAATGGCTCAGGCTCGTGCCTTTGTACTCAATATAGAGGTGCCAGGAAGGTTTGACTACACTGCAGGCAGAGTAATCAATCTAACAACCTTTCGTAGAGAAGCCACCGACAAAGATACTGACATGCTAGACCCTATGTTCAGTGGGAACTATCTCATAAGCAGTATCGGTCATAACATTACCTCTGAAAAGCATACTTGTAGCATGGAGATATTTAAAGACAGTATGATAATTGATTTACAGAAACTGAGAGACCAATAACATGGATATATACACAGGCATAGTAGAGAATAGAAACGATCCGTTGAAAATCGGTCGTTGTAAGGTGCGTGTTCACGGAGTACATAACTCTGACACTGCCAAACTACCCACCACGGATCTACCATGGTGTATTCCAGTAAACCCAGTCACATCAGCATCCATATCAGGAGTCGGCAACAATCCAGGTGTAGTCGTAGGATCTATCGTCATGGTAATCTTCACGGATCCCGACCAACAACAACCTTTAATGCTCGGTACTAT
>Ga0209645_1000789_pt1 | contig 16197 bp, 22 predicted proteins | sample ETNvirenome_6_30_FD_184070 | JGI IMG/M metagenome (GOLD analysis project Ga0209645, IMG submission 184070) | Marine viral communities from the Pacific Ocean - ETNP_6_30 (SPAdes) (version 2) | ecosystem: Environmental > Aquatic > Marine > Oceanic | place: Pacific Ocean | collected 2013-06-19
CTCTTCTTTTTCCTCAAACTATTTAGATAAAACAAATATTGCATATCCTTAGAGATATGATGATGCTTGTTCATCTCGTTTGCAAAAAGGATGCAATCAAGGTGCCCAGACAAACAACGATTAACGATAAATGGAGGGTAAGAGCTAATGTCTTCACTTAGATCTTCTTTTGTAAAATTAATTGAGTTCAGCCAGTCTTTCAGTTCCATAATTAAAAAGCACAAGTTCTTTACGTTCTTTCTGCTCACGCATATATTCACCAACTGATCTCATCGTGTAAGTGAGATCAAACTCTCCTACTTCCCATCCTTTAAACCTCTCACGAATAAGTTGAGACGAATTATAAGATATGAGTTGAGGAGCGATAAAGCGATCACAAATAGTAGCAAAACCATCGTGGTCGAATCCTTTATGCATATTTCCTCGCTTACCATATAGATTGGATCCAATTTCATATGGGGGATCAAGGTAGGTAAAGCACTTTTTGTCATCAGTGAGAAGTTCCTGGTAGCGGTGGTTAGTAATCTTCCAGTCCTTGATGATGCTTCCATACCCAGGAATCTTTTCAATACCTCTCATAGAGAAGTTACCTACCGATGCCTGCTTTGAGAAAGAAGAACTCTCAGTAAGACCAGAAAAACTACACTTATTTACCACATAAAACGCTGCTGCTCTCTGCAAATGTGGGTTCTCTTTATCACCCACCTCAGTTTTCATTTGAAGGAACAGTTCTTTCGCAAGTTCTGGTGTTGAGTGCTTAGACTTATATTCTCTGAGAAGTTCACAAAGTTCTTGTGGATCGTCTCGAAGAACACACCAGAAGTTATACAGTGGTTCATATAAATCGTTTACCCAAATATCAAGATGCGGAAACTTCTTGGTAATGTGAATGGCAACACTACCACCACCAATAAAGGGTTCACGATACTCCTTATAATCACGGAGGTCTGGAAGATATTGTTCCAGTTTGACGCAAGCGCGGGACTTACCGCCAGGATAACGAAGAGGAGTTTTATAAGACTTCATAAGAAATTAGGTTCGTCGGTATTTGGTCGAAGAATAATTCCATCAACTTTATCAATAAGTTCCTGCATACTTCCATGCAGAACTCGATATCCAGTGCCAACATATAGTTGACCCAAAACTACTGCTACTGTAGCAGTTCCCCAGAAAACATAATAGAATCTGGACTTTACTTGATGCCTTTGTTTCGTTTTCATAATCAGAGAATCAGTTTCTTTTCATCAGGGGTAATAAGGTTACTTCCATAGATTCCAGTATACTTTTTCTTGACACCAGATTCAACCTCAGCGATATACACAATATGATTCCTAGAAACCGTAATCTCAGGACTGTCTTTATCAACTACAGGAGACCAGGGAGCAAACCCAACACTTTGTCCAGTAGGAAGAACAACCAGACCATTCTGCACAGTCACAGTTGTGTCGTCTTCGGAAAGAAGTTCTGCAATAACTTCTTCACCAGTGATAATACGAAATAGTTTTACGTTCATAGTTTTAATTTAATTACTTGAATTCACACTCACACATAATTTCAGTCAACGCCGCCAAGAAGTTAATTTCTTGGTCAGCAACGAAGGCAATCTGATACTGATACTTAGCAACAATAAGCACAGCAGCAGGAATGCTATTGTTTTCAAGGGATGTAAGAAGAGCATCGTAAATACGACGGAGAAGTACCCCAGAATCATTATCCAGGTTATTAACAACCCACTTACGGACTTCAGTGAAGTTCTTCTGTTTGAGGTTTTTGATGAGGTCATTTACAGAAACATCAGAGAAAGTAGCAAGGATAGCAGAGTCAATCTTTCCGCTAGTTGAGTATCGTTGACACTCATTCAAAACACGACGCCAGTCAGGGAAGTGCTTATTGATAAGTTCTACCAAGACCTTGTTATCATATTCAATACCTTCTGTATCCAGGATTTGTTTGAGACGACCAAAGAATCCTGCGGCAATTTGTGCTTTCTCTTTTCCTTTGATTCCAAACTCGACAACGGCACATCGCGAGTGGAGGGGTTCAATGATCTTATTTTTGTAGTTACATGTGAAAATGAACCGGCAGTTGTTATAAAACGTCTCAATATTTGCCCGTAGGAGGAGTTGTACGTCGTTCCCTGTGTTATCTGCTTCGTCGATGATGATGACTTTGTGTCTAGCATCTGACGAAAGCGAAACGGTCGAAGCAAAGTTTTTGGCCTGATTCCGTACAGTGTCAAGAAATCTACCTTCGTCGGATCCGTTGATGACATAATAGTCTACTCCAAGTTCGTGACATAGTGCTTTTGCAACGGTGGTTTTACCCACACCAGGAGGACCAGCGAGAAGCAAGTTAGGAACCTCCCCTTTATCTAGGAAGTCTTTGAAAGTCTTCTTAGTTGCATCGGGAAGGATGCACTCATCAATAGTTTTGGGGCGATACTTTTCGACCCAAAGAAATTCATCACGATTCATAATTATACCCAGTCAGGTTTGCGGTCGGGGATACGCAGATAATTATCGCATACCCAAGGTTTAGATGCAATATACATCTTGTAAGCAGTGAAGATATCAATGCTTGTGTCATACTTGAACTCATCAGGTCCTGCAAACACAAATGGAGTATGTTCCATGATGTTTGCCTCAGGAATGATTTTAGAGGCAGCAAGGAGAGTCTTGAAGCAAGTGTGCTCTTTTCCATATCGAGCAGCATACTCTTCACACAAAGCGAAACCATGTGCCAACAACCAACGGGCATTCTCTACAGTTTTGTTTGCCCATGCTGTGCATGGATGATTGCGAAAAGCACCCTTCTCAGTAGCATAGGCAGTGCCATCAGCTCTAGGAAGAGTGCCGAATCCATGACCCCATTTGCCAGAAGCAACGATAGCAAGCATCTGACAGGTCTCTAGGGGCATCTTGACGATGTGTTTGTCAGGAAGAACCTTAGCAGACTTAGCAGGGTCTTGGTCAGTAACAAAGATGTTCATGATAATAGTTTGCTGATACTGATGCTCAGTAGGAATGATAGCATTATAACCACATCCCAGGCCTTAGTCCTCACAAAGTAAGGAATTGAAATGAGATCGGCAATGAAATTAATTATCACCCCAACTAGAACATTAAGATGAAGGATGGTGAAATAAGCAAGGATAACACCAATGCTACCAACTATCCTCATCGATGTGATAGTTTTCATTTTGCGACTTGTGGACCACCAACAATTCTAGCAGAAGGAACGTGTGCCTGTGCAACTTTAACTGCATGGGACTGATTGTTTGCTTCTACAATCATCTCTAGGTAACGTCGGTCACCTGGAAGTTGATATCTTACATTATACTTCATTCCAAAGGACGTTCAAATTGATTGGAAACAATATCAGTTGCCTTCAACTGCTCTTGCATATATTCTACTGCTTTTTCTGGTTCTGCGCTATCCCCACAAGTAAATACATCGCAAACTGCCATACCTTTCTCAGGCCAAGTATGAATGCTAATGTGACTCTCTGCAAGCATAGCAACACCAGTCACACCCTGAGGTTCAAACTTATGTGTTGCCAAGTTCAGTAGAGTTGACTTTGCTTCTTTTGTGGCATTGTAAAGAAGCAACTTGATGTTTTGTTCATCATCAAGTGGTTCAAACGGACAACCCTTAAGAGTAAAAAGAATGTGTTTCATTCAAACGTAGAGTCAGGTTCCAGAGCAATATAATAGCACAGGTCGTAGTCATTACTAGTGAAACGAGACAGAAGTTTCTTAGAAACCACAACTTCATAGGAACCAGGAATGATCTTGATATTCTCTACTTTGAAGTTGAAAGAGAATACATTCTCAGTTTCACCCACGATGACGGAGAAGTCATTAGAGGTTTCGTTCTTCTTGTCACGAACCACCAGTTTGACCACACCATTCTCACCAACAGCAGAAAGATCAGGCAGTTGATATACTGCAGCTGCTTTCAGCAGTTTGCCAAGTTGCTGAGTATCAAGACTGAAGCAAACATCTTCAGTGGGAAGACTGATCGCTTTGTCGGGAGGAGTGACAATAACGTTAGGGTCTGCAAAGAAGTACTTAGAACGAGAACGTCCTTCTTTGATGACAACATAACCATCATTCTGGAAGTCAAGTTCTGCATTCTGATGCAAGTCAAGACCATTCAGGAACTGGTTAAGATCATAGATACCAAAGTCTTTGGGAATATCTTCACCAATAGTTGCTTCTGCAAGAATGTTCTTCATGACAGAGATAGTGCGAAGATACTTTCCTTCTTTGAACAAAATAGACTGATTGATGGAAGAGAAGTTCTTAAGGAGAGTAAGAGTCTTGTCAGAAATTTTCATAGTTTTGGGTTTAAGTTTCACTGAGGATAGGTTTCACGTTGTGCGTTCTTATCGTTGAAGTGCATTAGTAGAACAGCATAATGCATAATCTTCATAAGGTCACGTCGGGCACTGCCTTTCTTATCATATCGGGAAGCATACTTGAGAATATTACTGCGGCAGAATGCTTCTCCATCACCACACGCTTCAATCAGATCCAAAGTTTGAACCTTGTTAGTTCCAGCAGAATAGTGAGCGTTGTAAGTTCCACGAATATACTCAAGAAGTTCTTTCAGAAGTTCCTCTTCATTATACTTCCAAGGTGTTCTAGAGGAAAACTCAACAGTATCCTCACCAACATCAAATTTAATCACATCGTCATTCATAGTATCGTAAAGTAGACTCCAGGAGTTTGTCATAATTATATCAGATAACATCTACTTGGTCAATGGGATTGTAGTCCTTCATTGCATCCTCGTCAAGTGAAGGAAGGTTGAAGTCAGCATCAACCTTATCATACAGTTCAAGGAATGCTTGCTTGGTTTCATCATCGAAACGGTTGACGCAAACACTGATTGCCTTTGCCTTGTCACCAAAGATGCTGTATGCCTTCACAATATGAACCAGGCGACGAGTGCTGATGATCTCCTCAATGCCACCATCGTAGAAGGTCTTGCGGATGATGTCTGCCCAGTCAGCAAGACGCTTGCAGAAGTCAGCATCATCACAGATCTTGTTCAGAATCTTAGTCTCAGTGGTAGCAGTCGGGTACTCTTGCTCAAAGGTCACTGGGAAACGCTCAAGGAATGCTTCGTTGAGCACGTTAGTTCCAATGAATCGTCCATCGTCTGAACCTTTACCTTTAGTGTTTGCGGTTGCGATGACATTGAAACCTGCAGTGGGTCGAACAAACTTTCCGATCTTTTTAAGAAAGACTCCATTTCCTTCAAGGATACTTTGGAGACAGAGAATTTTATTAGAGGCGAGGTCGATTTCGTCAAGGAGCAAGACAGCTCCTCGTTCGAGTGCCTCAATGACTGGGCCATTGTGCCAGACGGTTGCACCATTAACAAGACGGAAACCGCCAATAAGATCATCTTCATCAGTTTCGATAGTAATGTTTACGCGAATCAGTTCTCGCTTGAGTTGAGCACACGCTTGTTCAACAGAGAACGTTTTACCATTGCCCGAAAGACCCGTGATGAACGTAGGGTAGAAGAGACGGGACTCAATAACTTTTTTAATATCTGCAAAGTTACCAAACTTGACGAAGGAATCATCTTTCTGAGGAATAAGGTTTTGTTCAGCAGCAGGCATTGCCGCAGGAGCAGTATAAGTCATTTCGAGATCCTGAACAGTCTCTTTGGTTACTTCCAGGTTCCACTTACCGCGACCAACTTTGAAGTCAGTCAGTTTGTTAGTAATAGTCTGATAGTTGAAGTCATTCATCTGACAGAATGCCTTGATCTCAGCGGAAGTCACTGACTCACCGTAAGAATCGCGAAGACACTCAATGATGCTTTGCTTGGACAGACCCATTTGTTTTGTTTGAACTGAAGTTATTATAGAGCATAAAAAAGGGGTCATGAGACCCCTGTGGTCAGTCTGGCAACTGTCCGTATTTGTAGCGCATGGCTTGCAACAACCATGCTTGAGTCAGGGATTTAGGACCATTCTCAAGAATATCAAGCACCTTGGGATCTACCTCGGAGGACTTTGCAATTTCTCTCCAGTTTTCTCTGTATTTTGTCATGCTACCAAAGAAATAAATTCGCCAAGAACTTTCTTATTTAGTTTTTTAGTTTTCAAACTCTTGACAAAAGCAGACTTAATCTTTGCTTTTGTTGCACCCTCATCAACATCAAAGTCAGTATCCTGAGCAAGTGCAGTCGAAGATAGACCAAAGTATGCATCATACCCAGCATCTTTAAGGCAGAAACTCTTGTTCTTTTTCCAGTCTTGCATAACTTTTTCTTGTTCTTTACTGCCATTAGTATTCATACGGATGAACGAGTTTGCATCCCGTGGGATAAGAACACGGATACCAATAAAGTTAACCTGAGGAAAGTTTTGTTTCAAGTTAGAAAGAAGAAGTTTAGAAAACTTGTGCCACTCATAACCAACCTGCTGAGTTGTTCCAAGTTTACGGTCTCGGACAAAGCTTGTTTCTCCACTCAAACGACGACAACCGATGTAACTTACGTGACGACCTTCAATCTCAACGTGGCGAGCAAGAGGGTTTGCTTCACCATCAGTAAGAATAATGCATTGAACCTTTTGCAGTTTGTTTTCACGTTGGAACTTAGGAAGAATCTGCCGTAGTGCCACAAGACTCTCATTCAAAGGAGTGCCAGAAAGTGACATCCGTTCAGGAATAGTATATTCAACACAAGAATTAAAATACTTACCAATACGCCAGATATTGATCATTTGCTTTTCAAGTTCTTTGGAAGAAACTTTACTGGTAAGAATATTCAACAGAGTAAAGTGGTCATCGACAGCCAACAGTCCCTCACGCTTTTCATAGTGAGGCACAACATCTGCCTGAACATACTTATCAGTAATGTAATCATAATATGTACGCTTCCACTCACCAGTAAAAGCATAAACTTCAAAAGGAATATTAACCTTATTGCAGAACCAAATCAGGTTATACAGTTGCTTTAGAGTGTCTTCAAGGACATTACTCATAGAGCCAGACCAGTCCAGAATGAAAACAAGTCCATGGTTCTTACCATCAGCAAGCGTAGTCACTTTCTTGAACAGGTCTTCATTATACTTGTAAGTGTGAAGTTTAGAACAGTCCAGAATACCAGTGCGAGAAGTTGTAGCACGGGCATAGGAGTCTGCGGCTTTCTTACATTCAAATTCCTTGACCAAATAGTTGACTTCCTTCTGAGCAGAACGTTTGAAGTTTACATATTGTGAGTCAACATTATCATACACTTTTGGGTTTTCTCTTTTCTCTGCGTAATATTTAAAGAAAGAAGTAGTATAAGAGTGAACTTCTTCATTATCAGCAATTACAGTATCAAGGTTGAGATCAGGAATTTCAACATAATTATATTCTCGGTCAAACTCATTGGTAAGGTCTTTCAGGTTTTCTTCCAAAGATTCTGCAGTATGAACTTCTGGTTCGTCTGAGGAACCAAAATCGACTTCTACATCATCACTCTCTTCACTTGGTTCTTGCTTTTCAGGCGAACCTTCACCATCTTCATCAGAAGACTGTGGTTGTTGGTTTTCTCCCTGTTTACCTTCAGACTGCATCTGCTGAGGTTGCTGTTCCAGGTCGCTCACTTTCTCCTTTTTCTTTTCTTCTTTACAATACTTGTAGAGAACTTCTGCAGCAGCGATAACATCAGCAAAAGTTTCAGTCTTAGAAATCATATCAATGATATCCTTCTCCTCATCATTGTTGAGGGGAATATCAATATGATTGCCAATTTTGAACCACAGGTTTGCACGGTCTGCCAGGTTCATTTTGTCAACATCTTCACCTTCAAGACAGAAGAAGTCTTCGTCAGAAAGTTGTTTGTATCCTTTGAAGAAAGTCTTAGCAAGACCCATATACTTGCGCTTCATCAACTTCTCAATACGAGCATCCTCAACGATATTGAGGAAGGAATGAGGGATACCTTTAGGTGGGTCTTGGTCGGGAGTGAAGAGAGCATGACCAACTTCATGACCCACCAACAGGTCATAGACGGTGCTGCTAGCACGTTCCCACTGAGGAAGAGTCAATACACGGGTGTGAACATTGAACTGCGCAGTCTCAACAGGACGGTTCTCAACCACCAAGTCCTCAGTCGCAAGGAGTTTGGCGAGTTGGGACTTGATTTCGTGGCGGATCATAACTCTGTCTCGGATGAACCTATTATACAAAAAAAGGGAGTCCGAAGACTCCCATGTAGACACTTGTAGAAGTGGTTCAGACTCCTCTCAGGTGAGGTGCTGCCTTATACAGGGGTTCACCAGTCTTCTTGTTTTTCATACCCTTCAGGTAGTTTTGATATGCAGGGGTGTTACCTTTTTTATCTGCATTAGTTACGATATAAGGACCACCTTCAACGATAGCATTGATTTGCTCTTCAGTCATTGAAAGCATTGCTTTGAGTGCTTCCTCTTCAGTTGCACCTTCGTCAATCAAATGTCCCTTGACGATATCAAAGACATCGACTTCTTCCATACTAGACTGATTCTTACGGATAGTGTCTTGTGTTCTGACACTTGGTCTAGCAGTTGGTCTGGGAGTGCGGTTGATTTTTACACCCATTCTCTCCAAACCAGCTTGACCTGCTTTGGTTGCTTTGTCAACCATTCCCGCCAAACCTTCGGTCATCTCACCTTCTGGTTCGTAACTAGCCATTTGTGTTTTTGATCCTGCTTTTACTCTTGGCAGTTCTGGACCAATCCAAGGAGGTAAGAAAACACCTTGTTTTTTAGTTTTTTCTCTTGCATCCTTCATACGCTCATTATGACTCTTAGGAACTAGAGGATCTCTATTGGGCGATGTTCCGTATCCCTCAGTATACATTACGTTGTAAGTTTCTTGAATACTACGCAGATCTTTATAGTTCATTTTTCAGCAAACTTTTTTAAGTATTTAGTCTACTGAACCCTTTCACTTTTTCAAAACGCATAACGTCAGCAAACCTATCTTCCATTCCTGTTTTGTGCGAGATGACAAATACATTGACATCAGTAATAACGAAACGAATAATTTTAAGAAACTCTTCTGTTCCAAAACCGTCAAGAGAAGAGTCGAAAACCTCATCAAGAATGAGGAGGTTTGTATTAGTTGAGTTTTTGAATTTTGCAACTTCTCTCCAAGTGAAGAGAAGTGCTAGGTCGATACGTTGTTTTTCACCCTCGCTGAAAGAAGAATAAGAAAAGTCTTCATGAATAGGAGACTGAACCGTTTCGTTGAACTCTTCATCCAATGTAAAGTTGATGTAGAAGTCCATCATCTGAAGATATCTATTAACCTGTTGGTTAATCAGAGGTAGATATTTTTTGATGATTTTAGATTTTACTCCACTGTCCTTTAACAAAGAGTATGAAAAGTCATGGTATTGAATCAAATCCTTCTGAACAGACAAGTCTTTATACGCTGTCGCTAGATTTTCTCTAAAGGTATCTAACTTTTCATTCTCAGCAGTTCTGTTTGCAAGTTGCTCGGTAATTCTTTGAATTTCCGATTCCAGATCTCTGATCTGTCGTTGACATCCAGCGATCTTAGTATTGTTTTGAGAAATGCCATGTGTTAGGGAAGTGATCTCCTTCGATAGAACAATGAAGTGACGCTCTCGTTCTTCTTCCTTTTTAATTGCCTCCTCCAGATCTTTATATCCAGATTGCAACTCTTTTGCCTTATTTTGAGCGTCTTCAATTTTATTTAACCGAAACGATTCTTCTATATCCTGAGTACAGGTAGGGCATACCGTATTTTGTGAGAAAAATTTATGTTCCTTAGTGATAGTTGATACTTTGTTAGATATCTTACCCTTGAGGTTACCAAGTTTGCGAAGTTTTTCTGTTGCACCTACATTAACTTCAAGTCTTTGTTCTAAGGAAGATAGTTCTTCATTCATACCTTCACAAGCATTCATCAGGTCATTCTCTTCAGTAAGAATGGAAGCAATCTTATGCTCTTTATAACTAATGTTTTCTTTACCACGAGTTTCGATCTCTTCAATAAAGTTCTCTTGCATCTGAACTTTTTCACTGATAGATTCTTTCTTAAGTTCCAAGGTTCGGATATTATCCTTGATACCACGAATCTTTTCTTTAAGGATATTATTCATTGAAGAGAAGATCTTAATATCTAACAAGTCTTCAATAACTTCTCTACGGCTTGATGCATTCAGTTGCATAAAGGGTACAAAGTTGCTGCTACCCAGAATAACAATCTGAGTGAATGACTTATAGTTCATCTTGAGGATAGACTGTTCTAGATACTTCTGCTGATCTACCGCAGATGCATTCTGATCCAACAGACTATCGTTTCTATAAATTTCAAATACATTTGGTTTGATTCCCCTACGAATCATCCAGTTAGTAGAACCAATAGTAAACTCAATCTCTACAAGGCAATCCTTTTCGTTTGTAGAGTTGATGAGTTGTGGTTTATTAATCTTACGAAAAGACTTTCCAAACAGCACAAAAGTCAACGCATCCAAGATCGTTGACTTACCAGCACCATTATTACCAATAATAAGAGTAGTAGATTCTTTATTCAGTTCAACTTCTGTGAACTGATTGCCAGTAGATAGAAAGTTCTTCCAACGAATCTTTTCAAATATGATCATCTGTTTGAGGGGGAATCACAAGGTCATCTTTTGTTATTATAGCATATTTGTGTTCATGCTGCTCACAAATAGTTAATACAATTTCTTCATCGACTTCCATCACATGCATTTCTGGATAGTCATCTTCTTCTAGCATTATAGCAAACCTTACAGCATCATCTTCTTCTTCAAAGATATACAAGGTCTGTTCACCTTCATCATCTATGACACTATAAGCACCATCCTCTTCTCTGCCACAGATTGTTAAAATAAACATTACACCATTTCACAAGCTTCTTTATAGACTTCAGAAATAAGGTTTTGAACAATAGATTTGTCAAGATTTATTTCTGCTTCTTCTACATATCTATTCAAGATAGAAAGAGTGTCTTCTGACTCAAATGCTTCAAACTCTTCATTCTCTTGAATTTGAAAGTTCTCAACAATCTTGAGTTCAGCAATATTAGAAGCATAGAGTTTATCTACGAACTTCTCAAACTGCTTAGTATCACTCTTCTCACGAACAATAACTTTTACAATCTTGTTTTCGTATTCTCTAGTATCAAACGTTTGATAAGCAGTGTCTTCATAATAGATGTTATAAAACATCCTATTAGGGTTATCTATGTGAAAATGTTCAAGAGTTTCTGTATCAAAGATGGTGAATCCTCTCCGATCACCGACATCGTTCCAGAACATCTCGTATGGATTTCCCAAGTAATAGATCCGTCCATCATCCGATCGAGTGTGGTAGTGACCGCTGAAGACCTTGGTGAACTTTGAATATAACTCGCTCGCATGACCATGATCCATGATGCATCCGCGATGAGCTCTAAATCCGTTGAGTTCAAGGTGCCCCATCGCGCAGTGGCAATCTGACGTTTGAATAAATCTGAAAGTACTTTCTTCATTTTCTTTGTTAATCCATGGGATGAATAATGTATCTAGACCCCCAATCGTAACTTCTGATGCGGCATCATAGACATATACATTGTCATACTCACGAAGAAGAAGGTCTACTGCATTTACTTTATTAGTATTCTTATAGTATGCAGTATGATTACCCACAATCGTATGAACTGTAATGCCCATTTCCTTCAGACGATCATAGTAATTATCTTTTGCCCAAGCAAGTGCTGAGAAATCAATTCCTTTGCGACTATCAAAAGTATCTCCCATATCTACTATGGTGGTAATCCCATACTGTTCCAGCGTTGGGAAAAACACTTCATTGTAGAACTTTAGAAAATAATCATGAAAGAGTTTGGAATTCTTTCTAGCACCAAAGTGCTGGTCAGTGATAATTGCTATTTTCATCAATAACGAAGTTTGGTATACACTGCATCCTTGATGCTATTGTAATCTGAGTAATCAGAATTGTCAAGACCACCACCCTCAAACACTTGATCGAAACCAGTTCTTTCAAGAATTTTATTTTTAATTTCTAGTTGCTTTTTCTCTTTTTGAATACGTCTGAGAAACGCATAATGAATGATCTGCGTAAAGTAAGCAAAAGGATTTTGGGATTTCTCAGGATTAAAATTATGAACGTATTGAACGCAATTTTCGATTCCATCAGAAATCATGTCCTCCTTGAACATGTAATTAACAAAGTTTGGTTTGAATGACAGGTGGTTAGCAATCTTTAAAAAGCACTCACCGATGTATCTTGGAATTCTGGGTTTTGGTTTACCTTGAATTTCTGCAATGGCAATATCTTCACGATACTTGATCAGAGCAGCAAGAAACTCTTTGTTGTTGACATAGTGTTCTGACCTTTTTCTCTTAGCCATAACTGCTGTAGATATCATAAGTATTAATCATTATTATGTATAAAGTATAGCACTGAAACAAATAGTTGACAAGTACTCAAATCACCAGTAGAATATCTTTGTTAAGGTTGATGAGACAGCTATAAGTACTTATAGATTACTAACTACTCTTATAGATCTTCTCCAAGATTTCTTTAGCATCACGTACATTAGCGATGTATCCCATCTTTCTAGACATCTTTGTCTTAGATTGATTACTAGTAAGTTTACTAGTTTGTCTTACATAAGATTGATACATTGATATCATTTCAATATCAGAAGACTCACTCATTGTGAGAACATCTTCTAACTTAAGAATAAACATATCTTCAGTAGAAGTTTTAAGCCAAGGTTCCATCTTGTAACCAAACTGTTTACCGGTTCTACCTTTAACTTCTGATATCATAATAGGATAAGAAACTATAATAAAAGTTCTATCCTCTTCTTCAGATGCTGCTATTTTGGCAAATATCTCTTCACCTGTTTTTAATTTAAGAGTTGCATAAAAGTCGTCTTCCATATTATCTCTTTAGTTGAATAGTGATTATCTCATAATTAAAGTTCTCTTCATTGTAAATTTTAATTCTTTCTATGAGATGATTTAGAGTATAGTTTTTCCTTGAGTTATATGTACAATCATCAGAGATGTCGTAGAGCACTGCTTTAGTTTTATTTTTTCCTTTTCTAAGTACTCTTCCAATTGATTGTAGATTTCTAACTCTCGATTTACTGGGTGAAGCAAAGATAACGTTATGGAGGTTCTTAATGTTAATACCAGTAGAAAAAGTTCCATAAGATGCAACGATAATAGCGTTGTTCTCTCGTTCAGTAATCTCTCTGACTAATTCTCTTTCTTCAGTATCAACACCGCCGTGTATGAAAAATACTTTACGGCCATCCTGCTTGTTGTTATTTATCTTATCGTAAAGCACTGCTCCATGTGCTTCAACACGACTAAACAAAACAAGAGTATTACCTTTCAAGTCTAATGATAAGTTAGTAATAAATTTATTTCGTTGTTCATGTGAAATAAGATATTGTATCTCATCCTCAAATGCTTCAAACTTCTGAGGAGGATGCTTTAATACAACACACTGAATATCAAGTTGAGAAAGGTGACCCTGTTTCATCAACTCATCAGTTCTGGTTACCTTATATGATGGTCCAAAGACACCCTCTAAGACCCATTTATGGGTCTGTGTGCCGTCTAAAGTCCCTGTAAACCCAAACCTATACTTAGCGTGATGAAGCTTAGTCATAATAGAAATGAGAGACTTGCTCTTAAACAAGTGTGCTTCATCTCCTATAACTACATTGTAGTCTTCAAAGAAAGTTCGATCTAACTTATAAACAGACTGCCAAGTTGTGATGGTTACTGGTGCATCATTGCTTTTTTCACGACCAGAATAGATACGATGACAATATGAATCAGCGTCCCAACCATAGTCAAGAAAATCCTTATACATCTGCTCTACAAGGGATGTCGTTGGAACAACTAGGAGTATTTTTTGCCCTTTGTCAACATAATATCTTACGAGAGAATAAATCATCAACGATTTGCCAGAAGCAGTGGGAGATATCAATAGTTTTCTATTATGCCTTAGAGCATCATATACTCCCTCTATTTGATACTTTCGTGGACTATGAGAACAAATAGAGTTCATATAATCCTTGACACCCTCAAATGATATCCCATCATTTACTTCAAAGGGAAGTCCGTAAAACTTATTATCTTCAAACCTATAAGTATATCCGTAGTTCTTGCAAAAGGACACAATCTTATCTAACAGACCAACATAGATCTGCTTTGACCGCATATCGTATAGGTGAATCTCTCCGTTCCAGTGCCTATTACGATACTGCGGCATAAACTTCATATTGGGAACTTCAAACTTAAAGTGATCCCTCAACTCATATTCAATATGAGGTTCTGTTTCTATTTTTAAAAATACTTCGTTAGACTTAGAAATAACAAGATTTGCATTCGTGTCAATCACAAAGATCCATTCATCTAGAAATATTTATTACATGTTTTCAAACTTGTATTCTAATATCATTCTATAAAGAGAATCTCTTAAGTGCCATAAATGTTCTTGCTCCATAGGATGTCTTGCTGGAGATCCTTCCCAGTTTTCAATCCTTTTTGTGACACAATGGTGTAGAAGATGTATATCTTCTATTTTGAAATTAACTTGATAGTCAAAATCATTTTCACTATTGCTGAAGTCTTCTTCCATTATCCTAAACCCGATTGGAAACGAATGAACTCGATTGCATTTTTAATTTGATAGGTGCGGTTTTGAATTACCTTAAGAATACTTTCCAAATAGTTAAGCATCGTATCGTAGTATTCAACTTTCAAAGATATTGAAGACAACCTATCATCTGCATCCAGATATTTTTGCATTGTCTCTTTATCTCTAATTTTCTTTGGAAATGGATTCTCTATATAAACTTCTGGGTCTGCCTTGCCTGAAAAGTATTCGTATCTTTCGTGCCTTATATTTTTCTTCTGTTGTTCTGCTTTCTTTTTAAGAAGAACTATGTTATTGTATAAGTCAAAATACTTCGCGTGAAGCATTGGGATATTCAAAGATTCAGTGTGAAGGTTGTCAATATCAATTTTTGAATCTGCCACCCACATCTTTTGGATGGTATCCAAATCATAAGTCATAAGGGATTGCCGTTTGCATCTAGTATATCGTAAATAGTATACTTGAAAGTAACCTCTGCTGTAAAGTACTCAATATCAACATCTGTAGCATCAAAAGTCAAATCTGACAACTGATATGGGAACATATCTCTAAATTTGACTTGGAAGTTAACATTGTTATTGCTATTCAGAACAAACAAAGTTGCGTCTGAGTAGATATCCATTATCTTGTGGGTATTATCGTCTTTATAATTACCCGACTTTTGGAGGTTGTATATCTCTTCAAGCGACTCAGGGAAACCTAATCCACGGATCCACTTTTGCATCTCCATGTAGTTTTCAAGATTTTCGTCAACCAGAAATCTTAAAGTAAAGTCCTGAAACTCTATCTTATCCCCAGGAATAGGAATGTTCTTAAGATACGTTGGTTGTTCTGCAAGACCAAGAGTCATACCTGGTATGTTAGCAGAGTTGCCAAAAAATGCTACCTTTGGAGTTCTGTTTAATGTAAACTTGAATCCAACTTGAGATAGAAAATTTCTATTTTGTATCTGGTTGGCAAATGCGTTTGATACTGCCATTATCTCAGTTTTATATTTATTTAGATAAAAAAAGAGGGAGTCCGAAGACTCCCTCTGAAGAACGGTGTGAACCGAATGGATCACATGATGTTCTTAACAGCAACACGTCTGTAGTAACGGTTAGCGTTAACGGTGAGTGCGCCAAGACCTTGGGTCTTACCTTCTGCGAATGGGTTAGCAACAAGACCGTAGCGGGTCTTAAAGCCAATCTTGGGCTGGAAGGAGTTCTCTCCAACGGCACGAACCATCTGGAGGGGAACATATGGGCAATAGAACAGACCAGCGTCATAAGGTGAAGAACCCTTATAACCGACGACGTAGTACTGGTTGGAACCTTGTGCGAGACCGCTGTTATTAGCAGCGATGTTTGCAGAATAAGGATCGATGTAGACACGATACTTACCTTGCAGAACACCAGCGAAGGTGTTACCAGTGTCGTCAACCTGCAGGTTAGCGTTGAGTGCAGGGGTGTAGTCGAGTACACCAGCCATGGTCAGTGCAGAAGCAACGTCTGCAGAACACAGGATGATGTTACCCTTTCCGCG
>Ga0209645_1000790_pt1 | contig 16190 bp, 21 predicted proteins | sample ETNvirenome_6_30_FD_184070 | JGI IMG/M metagenome (GOLD analysis project Ga0209645, IMG submission 184070) | Marine viral communities from the Pacific Ocean - ETNP_6_30 (SPAdes) (version 2) | ecosystem: Environmental > Aquatic > Marine > Oceanic | place: Pacific Ocean | collected 2013-06-19
ATCGCCACCTGCCGAGGGTGCGGCAACATTATCGGCAGCAATTCCATGAACTACTAACGGTACAGATGCATAGCTCGATTTATAAGGCTTAAAGTACGCGGATGAAATCGTTGCACTTTGCGAGATAGTAATATTCTGGAATCTAAAGAAGCCTAAATAGTGTGTTGCGTAATTCGGCCAGTTATCGTAATCTTCTTGGGCACCTACTATTATATTTGAGCTGCTCGTACTAGGACTGCCCCAGCCTGAGGTTGGAATAGATGCTGACGATGTCGACTTTGTCACCTGCCCATCATCCGCGCTAGCGGATACTGTGAATGTTGTGGTGGTTGTCATTTAGCCGATTTCCTTATCGGTAATCTTACGTAAAACAATATTGAGAGCCGCTATAACTCCTCCTGCAATAGCCGCAGCCTCTGGATTGTCTGCTACCCAGTCTCCATTAGTTAACGCAGTTAAACTACTGACAATAAATGCCATGACGTTAACCCAGATAGTTTTACTCTGATACCACTTTTTCATAATTTAAAGCCTCCGAATTTAATAATAACAAACCCTATAATAACGGCTATCAGTAGTATAGCAGTCCACTTACGCTTACTCGCTACTGCTTTAGCCTTTTCGGTTTTAGCGTCTATTTTAGTTACTTTGTAGTCTCTACGCTCCTCTTTTTTTTCTACTTTAGGAGCCTCTCGCTCCTCGTAGTAAAACTGCCCGTCTTTACGGTATCGCCGTTTACGTCCGACCATTAGTATACCTTTCCGTCCTCGGTACAAATAACCCAGGCTCCTGTACGCTCAGCTATCTCAGGGGCTTGTCGCTTATCAGATTCTACAAACCAGTCTAAATCTAGCTTACTAAACTCCATCGCCTTATAATCACTAATCGCTCTAGGCTTAGCTCTATCTGCGTTAGATCCGGGATACATTATAAGCCGCTTCACCTTTACCCCATAACGCTTTAACCAGTCCTCTGTTTCTGCCCTAGCCTCCTCCAGCCTACCGGTAATAATCGTTACCTCTGCGTTTCTAGGTAGGTATCTAGGCTCTGGCTCTATCTTTCCTATCTGGCTCGGCAGTATATCTGTACATATAACTCCGTCCATATCAAACCCCATACGCTCAGTATAAAAGCTATTGAACAAATTCCACTCTAGAAAATGCGGAGGCTCTAGCGTCTCTCGGTTAAAGTCTGGTAGTAGCTCGGCATTAGGGTTAACAAATATAGCCGCAGTAGGAGCCCGCAGATCCTGTAGCCTTTTCATCGTGTACCCGTTCATGACGGTATCATCTACGTAGAGTATATTACTACTATTCTTACCAGGGGCTAACCGGTTACCCTGCCCTACGGCTCGGGGCTCGCCATCTAGCAGAGTGTATAGAGGTAAATGTAAATGAGTAGCTATAACGCTAGCCGGTATCATTCCGCTGCGGGGCACTCCGCAGACTCCATCTAGATTAGCCGGTAGAATCCTACAAAGGTCTACCGTTTTACGTACGAGAGTAGAGGTATAAATTAGCCTAGCATCTCGGTAGGCAGGAGTAGGCTTAGCGTTATTCATTGCTGCTCTACGCTTATTACATCCTCCGCAGGGCTTTATACCCACTTTCTTAGTTACGCTTGCTATCGTATCGCCTAGCCCCTTTTTTAGGCCGCAGTTTCTGCGGGTAGGCTTAGGTTTAGTAGTACCGCAGTTAACGCAGTATACCCCCGGCTGTTTGTCCTGTTGCTTAAATATGCAATTAACCATTTGCTACTGTTACCGTACCCTCCGTACTGCAGAAGTCAGTTAGATTTAACCATCCTGTACCAAAGTCATCGCAGGCTCCCCCCGTGTAATCTGTAGGAGCTACTAGCCTAGTAAATGTTTCTGTACCGTCTAAATCACAATTAGATAATAGGGGTATGCCCTCGTCATACTCCCATAAAAACCGGCATGATTGAAAATCCATAAACTCAGTCTCTAGGATTTCCACGTTTAACTCTACAAACCACTTTTGACCAGTTTCTCGTCTTACCTCGATATCTACTAGCGTTAGCTGTAGGTTATCCTTCGTACATTGTGGCCGACTGTACGGATCAAAAGTATAAAGCCAGGTACAATCGAAACCGCCAATCTGTCCAATGTAAGCTAAACTGTAGGTGCCGTCTAAATCCGCTGCACATAATCCGCAGTCACTGTCTGAAAAGCCGCTGAAAGTTACATCTAGATCTAACGGAATTCCGCATTTACAACAAACTAAATTAACATCTTCGCAGCCTGCTAAATCCTCCTCATTACGCTTTACCGTAACGCTGTACACTCTGACGTGCTCAGGTATAAATTTACTTACTCCGTCGCAATCGTAAAAGCTACCTCCCGCATTAGTGCTACCCATAACTGCCATAGCAAACTGGTTACCGTTATGCTCAGTTATAGGTATTGTTATATCTATTACTCCGTTGCTGAATAGATAAATATAACTGCCAGAGGTGCAAGTATTTAAGGCTACCTCTATAGTACCTCTCCACTCATAAACCGCAGAGGGTAGAGTATGGTAATCTATCTCCTCTACTGTTAGTGTGCCGGAGTTCATAGTTAGCAGATTAAATATAACTGCCGTACCGGTACTATGTGCAATATCCATAGTAGCCTGAATGCCGTGCCAGTTATCATCATCTACATAATCTACTATGAGCTCTATGCCTACGTTGTAGGTCGATGAGGTTATAGAAGTATCATACATTAGCTCTACATCATAAAACGTATGGTACCGGTCTGGCATTTGTTGCTGAAATAACGCTCTCCTATCTGGGAAGTTAGCGTTATAAACTCCCTCGGCAAATACGTTAGTGGCTGGGCAGGTTATTGGGTAACAATCAGACGTAGTATTTCTAATCGTCCAGGAGTTACTACCTAGAGAGGTATCATCCTCCCACTCCTCCCCTAGATAAGCTAAATACGGATGCTGCCGTAGCTGCTCGCAAAAGTCCGTAGCGTATAACTCGCAGCAATCACAGTCTGAGCAATCCGGGCTTATTTTGGATAGGGTCACTAACCACATGCCTCCATATCTACTACCCATAGGCCGTAGCTATTTTGCTTAATCGTTATCCAGGAGCCTGCTGCTACGGTAGAGTCTGCAATATTATATACCGTAACATCCTCTCCGGTATCTACCAGAGAGCCGGAGGATATGTAATAGAGACTAGCAGAGCCTGTACCTGCAGTGCTCCCGGATCTGCCGCTAATTCCGTTACTCTGCCCTACTGCCGTCTGTACTGGCTCTACTAAGAATAAGCCTGTTTTATGGTGTCTGCTACATTTAATAAATGAGTCTGTAGCTATGGGAACTGCGGAGGCATTGTAAACCCTTATCTCCTCCCGCTTACTCTCTGCATACGTGTAATCGTAATAGTAGTAACCGTTAGCGTCTTGGCTGGGGCTGCTCTCCTGCTGGAGCTCGTATATCTGAGCCTTACCGCTGCCTAGCTTGTTATTAGAATCTATGCCCGGTATTATTTCCGTCGTCTTTGCGACTATCTCCGAGTCTTTAGACTCTCCAACTAGCCCAGACTTAAACAGGCTCTCTATATGCTGTAGCCTGCGCTTTAGGGTTAGATGGTCTGCTTTTATCTTTTCTACGCTGCTACGGTCTAAACTGTAGCCTCTAGAAGCCATCTCTATACGTCTCCTGTATAGGCAGGCTAGGAGCGGATTTATTACTAATTGTAACTACGCTAGGATCGTACGTTATAGAGCCGCCTGCTGCCGGGGCTAATGTTGTTATCGTACGGGCTACCAGAGAGCCGGAGCAATCTACAGAGCCGGAAAGGTTTAGAGTACCTATCGTACCGGAGCTATTGTAAGTAATAGATCCTCCGTTACTATTAACCGTAGTAACGGCTGCGGAGTTATTTAACACTGCTGTACCGGAGTAGATAGTTAGCGTAGTTAGGCTAGAGTCTGTAGTTAACCCGCCTCCCTGGATATTTGCAGAGGTAATAGTAACTCCTGTACCTACCTCTATCTCTCCTCCTAAAATCTTTAACGTAGCTGCCGTAGCAGTTTCTCCAGGGTTATAGGCTAGGCCTACGCTACCTGCTGTAATGTTTAGATTATCTATATTAGATCCTAAAAGCATTAGTCCAGGAGTCCCGGTAGTTGATGCGGAGCCCGTTACGGTTACGTCTACGTTACTAGAGCCTATGTTTAGGTATATCTGATCTAAGCCTCTAACGTTAACTACTCCAGATAAAGCTATCTGGAGGTAACCGCTTTTAGTGCCGATTTTTCCTGTGTACCCGTCTACGGTAAAATTACCAATAGTAGTAGCACTCTGATTTAATCCAGCAGTGACGCTTACGTTATAGTCAGAGGTAAAAAATACATTATCACCAGCTCCCGGAACGCTACCTGTACTCCAGTTTGTAGCCGTACCGTAATCCCCATCTGTTGCCCCTGTCCAGATTACATCTGCCATTGTTTATATTCCTTTACTTTAGATTTTTCATTAATTGCGGCTGATGGATTTTTAGGTTTGTAAAATCTATCTCGGGATAAACAGCATAAGTTAAATATACTGCGTCTAATTGATTTAGGTTTAACCGCTTGCCGTGCCCATCTAATAACGTAGGTTCTTTTAATGCGTTGCCTGCCTCGTCTGTTATTACTTTAGTCTTACCCGGAGTAGCGTAACTACCATCTGGCTCTAAGGTTTCGTCTAGCTCCGAGTACCCCCGGTCTAGTATATCTAACCGCCAACCGTAGAGAGGATCTATTTCTAGGTCTACTGAGACGCTAAAATACCCTACCCCGTCTGCCTGCATTGGAGTTATATCTACCCCCTGCAGTTTCATAGTGTTTTTAGCTACGGCTAATTTTGTATGTAATATTCTAGGGTTTCCGTTATCGTCTTCTGTCTCTAAAAGATGATTTAATAGAAAAGCATTAGAGTTAATAGAGTTAATGCTTTTTATAAGTACGCTCGGGTAATTAACCGTCCTAAATGCGATATTTACGTTATATCGCGTATAGTCAATCTCCGGAGCAGGGTCGAACGGCTTAAAGTTACTATTAGTAATAGCAATATCATTAGTAATGTTATTATTTAAATCCTCTAAAACCTCTGCTTGAGGCTGGGGTTGTCTCCATCTTAGATTAAAAGAACCCGCATTACCTACCGTTAACGCTACGTCCTGGTTCTGATTACGTCCTTTTACATACCGTTTCTGCCCCATATATACGCCAAATTGAGCAGCCCTAGATACTCGGGTAGTATTTAGCGTAACTATAGTAGGCCATTCTGTAGGATCATCTTCTTTTGCCGTTTTTTTAGTAGGCTTTTCTTTTGTTATTGGCTCCTCATCGTCGTCATCGGGTTTAATCCTCCCGTATGTCCCTACGATTTCCCAGAGGTTACGAGTACCGGATACTGGGGAGGCTGATAGGTTAGAGAGAGCAGTTAAATAGTATCTATCATTGCCTACCTCGTATGCTGATCCTATCGTAGGCATTTTAGGAGAGCTCAATACCTCGTATACGCCGTCCTGGGGATCATCTACCTCGGCTAGGTACGTTACGTTAAAAGTATACCCCTCTTTAATATCTGCAGAGCCGCTCCATCCCTCATGAGATATTTTTACGCTTGTTACTGCCATTAGCCTAAATCCTTACTATGTTTGCGGAGCCTGTATTTTTACGAATAGCTTCTAGCTTAGCGTTACGCTTGCGGCTCTCCTCCAGCTCTAGCCTATTCTGCTCGGCTAGGCGCTCTAATACTCTTACCTGTTTCTGCTGAGCACTAAGAGCAGCAGTAGAGCCTCGGGTAACTATACCTACCGCTTGCCGCTCTATAGCCTTTATCTCTCGCTTCTTAAACTCCTCGGACTTTTCTAGCTCATCGTTAGCCTTTTTAACGGCTCGCTCGTATGTCTCCCAGGATATAACCCCCTCGGATAAAAGCATATCTAAATCTGCTATTGTGTCTGTATATTTCTCTATCGGAGTCCTAAGGCTCTCAGCTAATTGTGAACCTCGTTTTTCCAAAGCCTCTCTAGCTTTAGCTGCTTGTTTTTCTGCCTCTGCTTGTTTCTTTTGTGCTATGATTGCTGCCTCTTGTGCCTGCGTCTGCTGTTGCATGCTCTGAGTTAGTTGATCCGTACCAGTATTCCAGTTATTAAACAAATCTATAACCTGAGTTACTGCCGCTATAATGTCTGTTAATAGCTCGCCTATAAATTGGAATACTGGAGCTAATAGTACCGCCAATTGATTGAATAACCCATCTAACGCAGTACCTAACTCTGTCCAAGCATCATTGCTATCCTGTATCGCCTGAGTATCTAAATTATTCAAAGTACCCTGTAATTCAATTAACCTCTTTTGCTGCTCCTCGATTGCTGCAGAGCCACCCTGTAACATCGGTAAAAGTTTAAGCCCCTCCTCCTCAAAGAGCTTAGCCGCAAATGCTGCTTGTAATGCTGGATCCTTTATCTTAGATATAGCATCTGCAATAGCAGCTAATCTCTCCTGTGGATTCATAGCCATTAGTTTATCGATAGATAAACCTAAATCCTCTAGGGTTTTAGCCGTCTCTCCCCCTAACGCAGCCTCTCCTATTTTCTTTTGGAGCTTAGTAAAAATAGTTATAAACTGCTCACTCTCTAATCCTGCTTTTTGTGCCGCAAAAGCTAGCCCCTGTAAATCCTGTACCTGCATATTTAGAGACTCTGCTGCTTTTGCCTCCCTATCTAGCCTCTGCATAGCCTCACTAACCTTAGCTACTGCGCTTTTAACTGCCATAAACCCAGCAGCAGCAGCAGCTAGAGGCAGAGCTAGGCTTTTCATTCTATTCCCAAATCCGCCAACGTCCTTATTTGTATTAGCTAGAGTCTTACGAGTCTGGCTCATACCTTTATTAAAACTGCCGGTATTACTTATTACGTTTACCGCTAGGTTAGCTATCGTTGCCATATTTTGCCGCTATCGTCTGCCTAAAATCGTCTACGGACGTATCAGGCTTATCATTAGGGATATAATCACTAGGCCGGGTACCAGTACCCTTACCTCCTAAAGCTGTATAAACCATAGAGGCTAGAGTACCGGTTTTTAGCCAGTCCATCTCAAACCCAAAGGGCTCTAAATAAACCCCATAAGCTACCCACTCATCTGCCTGCTCAGGGGTTATCTGAGATAGCATTAAATCAACGTCTACGTATCCTAACTGCAGAGCTAGTCTGTAGTAGAATCGTCTACGCTGATTCCCTCGGAGTTTTTTACCGTGTCGTCTATATCCCCCTTATTGAATCCGCAGTGCTCCTGGCATGCGTCATAAATTCGGGAGGATATATAAGAGTCTAGGTTAGCAATTGCCGATAAGTCCGAGTCTGAGAATATGCGTTTTCCGTCCTCGTCTACTACGCAGAGAGCTATAAGCCTCCTAGTAGCATCCTGGAGCCGCTCCCGCATAATCCCCCTGCCGTTTTTAGCTATTAGGCAGGTTTCATACTGGCTTTTCTCGGCTTCGCTCAGAGACTGAATGCGTATAGATATCTCCCGCTCCGGGATTTCTACAGTGCTATACCGTCTCTCGCAGAGTTTTAGTAATGCCTCTCTACTCGCTATCGTCATCTATCAACTCCTCCTCTAAATCAACATTAGGTACCATGCTTACTCGCTCGTAACTCTCGCCCATAACGCTAGCTACTGCATCTAGTACCTGCTGCTTAGTGGTCTCGTCAAAATGACAAATCAAATTCACGCAGCTATTATCTCCTACCGTTACAAACCCTACCAAATCATTATCTAAATAAATTGCTCTCTGGTCTGCTGCCGGTAATGGTTTATCGATGCCCAGAGCCTCATAACGCTCTCGGGCACTAATAGTGGCCGGATGATCCTTAACTTGTAATCCCTCCATAACCTTTAACTCCTTTTCTAACTTCCTGCCGTGTAGGTTGGCTCGGTTTCGCCGTCAAACTGTACCGTGCAATTAATTTTCATAATCTCACCAACGGAGGCCGCTGCTGTAGATCGGCTCTGAATAAATCCAGATCCTGCAAAAGTAGCCGCAGCTCCTGAGCTCGTAGCTTTTGGCCATGTAATTGTAATGGTTTCGGCTACTGCTGTGATATCAGGTAGTCCCTGATCTGCTGCGTATAAAAACTCTATGTCAAATGTCCCCGGCTCATAAATATCAGCAGGCATATAGAGTTTAGGATCATTAGCCGATACTGATAAATCAGTGATATCCAGAGCCTCTCTGCTCTGCTCTACCTGAGAGATGCTAGTAATCTTACCAGTTAACGCAGACGTACCGAATGATACTGAGGCTCCCTGGCTAGCATAGTTTTTAAGTGCCATTTAATTAACTCCTAAAATGACGGGATTGTGTTAGTGTGTGTTATATCGAATTCCAGTAAAACTCTATGCCGCCCTAAATCGCTCCCATCCGTAGGAGGCTCGTAGGTTTCGTTACGGTTAGTTAGTCGAACTGCGTTTATTGTCTCGCTGCCCATAGATCCTGAGTAACCCTGAGTAACTAACCTGATAGCCTCTCCTGCTGAGTTACTGGATATATGTGAATCGCTATATATATCTACTTGTACTGTACTGGTAACGCTTCCGGAGCTACCGGTTAAAACGTCGTGAGGATCTGAAAATATAACATTATAAACTACTGCCGGGAGTGTAGCGTCCTGAGGTAGTACCCCTGGATAAATCCGGGTACCCACTTCTGCCGTTACGCTGCTCTGCCCTACTAGGTAGGCTCTAAGTCCTCGTCCGATGTCTGCCATTATTTAGTACCTTTAGGCCTAACCTTTATAGCCGTAGTTTTTACGGCTTTAGCTATCTCTACCTTAAATTTTGCTACTACTGCTCCTCTAGCGGCTCGGGCTGCTGTACGTGCAAAAGGCCGGGGAGCTGCTCTACTAGTACCGGTTTCTACCTGGTAGGCATAGCGTAGCTTTTTGCCCTTTACTGTGACTGCTGCTCCCGTAACTCCCGCTCTCCATCTCTCCTTAGAGAGTTTCATATTTTTTATGGTTAGCTTACTCTTTAGCTTACCGCTATCTACAGGAGCTAGAGCCTGCATAGTTTTCAATAAAGGCTCTGCGGCTTTTTTTAGGCTTTCCTTAGCCATTTTACGCCTTAGTCCTTTAGGGAATTGCTCTAGAGCTCGGTCTAACTCCTTTACGCCGGTTAGCTGGTACCATATTGGAGGATCTGCCATTACGCTACTTCCTTTACGTATAACCAGACTTCCCGCTCATGAGTATCTCGCCTCTGTACGCTAACAATATTAAACGTATGAGTACCCCATACTACTCTATGCTCTGCCTCTGGGAATGTGCCGGAGCTCGGGTATCTAATCCTAATAATAGCAGTTAGAGTAGCGTCTACCTGCTGCCCTCGGATAGTTTCCGCTCCGCCTTTATAGATAACCTCTGCAAAGCAAGTGCGGTAAGTACTCCAGGACTGTGTTACCTGTCCTGCTGCATCTACGCTACCTGCATTACTCTGTAGATCTACTCTATGCCTTAACGAGCCGCTTCGTACCATTGGAACGCATCCCCTAGCTTATAAACGGATAAAAGGCTATCAACGGCTAACGGTACTACAGAGGGTACGCTATTAAACGCTACTGCTTCTCTATGCTCGAAATAGTGTCCTACCATCATTAAAGCAGCCTGCTTAATACCCTCTGGGGTTACGCTAGAGTCACCGTAACCGCACACAAACCGTACCGTAACTGCGTCCCGCTGTAGCCTTGTAGCTGGCCAGGTTTTATTATAGGCCGGATCTAAAATAGCGGGCTCCCTGCTGTCTGTTACGCTATAGTTACTAGCGGCTAACGTCTGCTCTACTCCGTCTGTATCTATATACTTTACTGACGTTATGCTCTGCAATTGTCCCTTAGGCAGGCATATACTGCCAGAAGCACCAGGGAACTTGTCTAAAATCAGATCATAAGTAGCAGTACAAATCTGCCGGTTGGTATTAGCCTCAATATACATCCTAGCGGCTTTGATATAGTCATTGATGAGAGTATCAAACGTACTATCATCTATGGCCATATGCAATTTAGCCTCTGTGCTATCTATTGGCTCATCGGTAGGAGCGGTTACGGTTTTTAGCGCGTAATTATTCATTTATGCTCTTTTTCGGTCGTCCCCTGCGTTTAGGGGCTGGTTTCGCAGCAGCCTCTATAACCGGCTTACTGCTGGCTCCCTTACGAGAGCCAGCAATAATTGCCTGGTTACTATCTAAAAGCCGCTGCCCCTCGGCATCTGATACCTCGATGATATCACCTGGATTCTGTACAAATCCGGTACCAGCTCTGCCTACTAACAGCTTAACTTTCATAAATTAACTCCTATGCCTGCACTAAGTACTTAACTGGGTTAGTACCTGCATCTAGCAATACGGAATCATGGCGAGAGAACGCTACGAAGCCGGTCTGGTCATAATCCCGGTAACGCTCATCCATTCTCGCCAATTTAATACCGCCTGCGTCACGGATCAAAAACTTATCCATCGCGCCGAAAAGTACAGTTTTTTCTCCCGTAGCGATACTGGAGGCCATTTCCTGATTAATTACTACAGGCTTTCCTAACAGAGTATCAGGGTCTGAGGCTGTAAGCCCAGGCTGCCATAAATACTGTCCGTTAGAGTCTTTGAGCTTACGCAGAGCAGCCTTTACGCTGTTGTGCATCATAAAACCGGCAGAAGCAGAAGCCTGGTAAGCAGGATCTACGCTATTCATTAGGTCAATTAGCTCATCAATAGTAATAGCAGTAGCGGAGGCTGCTGTAACCCCTGCGGCTGCACCAGTTACAATACCCTGAGGCTGGGAAGATCCAGTACCAGTAGTAAAATGCTCGGCAGTAATACGCCCGATACGCTCACCGATCATAGAGCCTAATTCTGCTCCTAAATTGAATGCGCTATCCTGCATCAACTCAGCACTAACTCGAATTAGCTTACTACTATACTTGTAAGCCCCTACTGTTACGCTACCAAAGGTTACATCCTGCTCAGATACTTGATTATTTTCTGCAAGGATAGCCCCTTTATTAGAGGTATCGTTTACGGTAGGCCAGGGGATATCATTACCGCTAGCAGTACGAACTACTCGGGCTACTCGTCGAACTCCGCCAAAAGCTAGTAGAGCCTTTTCCAGCTCGTTACTAAATCCTTCTGGAATTGTATAACCGCCAGCAGAATTAGTAGTACTTTGAGCTCGGAACTCCTTACCGTAGCCATTAGCGTTAAATCCGCCTACGTCGCTGCGTAGGTCGAAATCATAAAACGCTCGGGTAGGATCTACTCCGCATCGTTTAGCGGCTTCAAGTAAATCGGATCCTACATCCTGCCCCGCTTGGTGTTTACACCATGCCCGGAGTGCTTTACTGCGGGTTTCGTCATTAATTGGAGCTGGTTCGTTATTTCGGCGAGCTTGCCAGTCTGCCTTTTCTCGCTCCTCTTTGAGTGATTCTAAACGGGCTGCTACGTCTAGCTTTTGGGTTTCGTCTCGCAGCTCGGCTACAACGCTATCATAATCTGCATTGAGGCTATCCCATCGCTGCTCTTGTTCTGCATCCCAGGAGTCTCTACAGTCTCCTAGCTCGTTAATAGCTGCATGTAGCTCGTTACGCTTTTCCTGCAGCTCTTGGGTTTTATCTAAGGCCATTGCTTAGACTCCTATAATTTATGTTAGTTATTAGCGCACTTAAAAAGGCTGCGCGTATCTCCTTCTCGGGTAGATATGCTACAGCCTTTATCGGTTTCGCTAAATCTTATAGATGCTACTCCCTAGCGGTTTCACATAATCTAAATTTAGAGCTCTAATGCGTCTCGGTCAAGTTTAATTTTAGCTAGCCTTACCTTTACTGCGTTTAGCTCCCGTTTTTGCTCGGTTTCCCAATTGTCTAACGCTTTTCTAGCTTCTTCTACGTTTTCAGCAGATCTCAGCCCACTTGTAGCAGCCTCATAAGCCGGGTAGGTAACTACCGATACATCATAAAGGGTAGTATCTGTAATATTCCGGTAAGTAGTCCCGTCTTTAGCTCTCTCGATTTCCTGCCCCTCTGCTGTTACAGAAAATGCAAAACTGGAGCCGCTAACGTCTCCTCTCGCTACGCTCTCTACCAGATCCCTAGCTACCTGAGTATTCGGTAGGTCTACCTCATACCGTAGCCCTACGCTATCGGCTGATAATCTGAGAGTACCTGATTTAGTACGCCCTAAAACAAAGTCAGGGGAGTGATTAAATAAGGCTCTAACGTCATGCCGCTCCTCTAGAGCTCTGTTAAATGCTCCAGGCTGAATCCGCTCGTAGTAGTTAGGCATTAGCTCGTACTGAGTGCCTGGGTTGTCTGCCCTATGGTATACCGCAGCATAGCCGCTAATAGTGCTAGTACCGTCTGCTCTACTCTCTACCGTTACCGGCTGCTCATTAGGGAATAGCTTACGCATAATTAAAACCTCTGCTCCTTAGCTTTTCTCTGTATATTTCTATTACTTCACTCTTAAATGAGTTAGTTACCTCTTTTAGAGGCTCTTGGGGCTCTGTGTTATGCCCTATTGCTCGCTCTACCTGCATAAATAGGTCTAAAAACAGGCTATCTACAATGCAGTCTGTAAAATTATCATTATCAAAACCCGCTAAACCGCATACCAGGGCACTAGCCCCAGCTATTGACTCTCTTAAAACGTGCTTTTCTTCGGATGCAGATACCTCTACCCAGTTTATAAACCGCCCCTCTCCTTTTTTAGCAAACTCTCTATTTATCTTACGTACTAAGTAGCCTGTAAACCGCTCTATCTCTTTATCAAGTAACTCAAATGCGGGATCTATTAAAGTGCATGGGCAGTTATCATCGCATCTCTGATCTACTACCTCCTCTGCTGGCTCCTCAGACTCTACAGGCTCGGCAGGCTCCTCTACTACGTCCTCAGGCTCTTGGTCTGCGTACTCCATATTGAGCGGACGCAAATACTTAGAGCCTAAACCGTCTGGTCTGGGGTTTAGATTTTGCATTGCTCTAACTTCATCGGGGCTTAAAATCCCTGCCTCTATCCCTGTACGATAAATAGAGTACTGGGTAGATATATCAGCCTGCACTAGAGCCGCAGTATTAAACTCTACAAAGTGGCTATTGCTCTCCTGCTCCATCGGCTGGAGTAGTTTTAGGTAACATTCGGACTCTACGGTTTTTAGCCAATGAGATAAGCAGCCTTGCAAATAGGCTCTATTTTCCTGCTCCAGAGAATTATAAGAGGCTTTAGAATCGTCCCCGAGTTTATGAGGGGGGATATTAAACCACCTAGCTACCTCTTTTACCTGCTGGTCTCTCGCAGCAGTCATCTGAGTTTGTTCCGGAGTAAATTGTGCTTGGTGGAACTTAGCCCCGTCTCTTAGGATTACGCTCCTAAACGAGTTATCGATACTCTCGTACGTTTTTCTAAACCCAGATTCTAGGTTATCGGCTCCCTGTTTAGTCATCCCTGGAGGCATTTCCAGAATACCGCCTATGCGTCCACCGTTTACAAAGTACTTTGATGCAAATTGCTCAGCAGCTAACGATAATGCAAATGCTTCTCTAGCCTTATAGAGTAATTGGCAATCTGCCTCTCCAGTTATACTTATCTGCTCAATATGCAGGATATTAGAGGCTGCGAAGCCTTTTAGCTCCCCGTCTATTTCCGATACGTAGAATAATTGCCCATCTCGGGTACGTTGTGGGGTAGTCCTATCCGGCAATAACGGGAGTAACTCTACCGGGTTACCGGCTTTATCCCTGCGGATGATGCAGTAGGCATTACTCCAGAGCAGCGCATGAGTCATAATTCTACGCCAAAACTTAAAGGCGCTCATCTCTGAGTTAGGTCTGTATTTTATTAACTTCTGCGCTGGGTGATTATCGTCTACAATCCTGCCTTTGACTCCCAGATCCTGCCTGCGTTGATATACGTTTAGAGGCAGTTTAGCTACATCCCCACTAATCAGGTTAATAGCTTGAAATACCGGAGCGATTGTAAGGCTGCTAGCAGGGTTAATAGATATACCCGACTGCGTATTAGTACTGCCGAATACCTCTTGCCATACATCCGGAGAGCTCAGGGGTATATTAGGGTTTTCGATTGCTCGTTTAGCGTCTATTCCAGGGGCTACAATATAGCTATTAGGCTGCATTAGAGTAACTCTATAGGGTTGTCATCGTAGTAATCTAGAGCTGGCATAATCTCAGCCTCGGCAGTAGCTCTCCCGAGAGCCATAATAGCGGCTACTATACCGTCTATCTTTCTCGGGTTATCGTGCCCCGGCTTCACCGGTCTCTTATTGTTGTTAGGATCTGTTTTTACTGAGACGTTTTGAGCTTGCCAGTTTAGTACTGGGTTGTCATTGTGTCTTAGTTTCTCGGATATTACTAGCCGCTCTAGTTCTGCTGTTGGTGCCGCAAAGTGCATTATAGTTTGAGGGAAGTTTGTGCGATAACAGCCTATTCTATTCTCAAGCCTAGTAGTAATATCTTCCGCATACATCCTATCGTATACTATCTCTGTAATTATAAATCTCTCGGCTAGATTAGATATAGCATTTTCTACTACGTTATAATCTATAACGTCTCCCGGTATGAGCTCTATATAGCCTCTATCTGCCCACTGTAAGTAAGGGGCTATATGGTCATTCTCTTTAGCTGCCTGCTCTGGGTACCAAAAGAACGGGATAATTGTATACTCCTCTCCCTCCGTAAATACTAATACCGCTGCCGTCATATCTCGAGTCCTAGACAGGTCTAGCCCTAAAATACACTCCTGCCCCTCGTAATCTTCTAGCGTAAAATCTCTAACGCACTTTTTCCAATCCTCAGACCGTAGCCAGGGGCTCTCTGACGTACTCCAGATATTGAGCCGGTACATTTTGAACGCTGCCCAGTCTGAGAGGCTACGTTTAGCCCTGTGGAGGCTTTTACTAAATTCTTCCTCCGAAATAATATGCCCCATCGAAGGGTTTGCTTGCCTCCATACCTCCGGGTTTAGTAACTCGTCATCTGTAAGGTTATCGGGGGCTGCGTATTTAATAAACAAAAACTCGTCATCGTCTATATCTCCTCGGTTTACTGCCTCTCCGTACTCCCATTGCTTTTTCCCGTAGCCAGTAGGGTTATTGCCTGCAGTGCTAATTTCAAAACGTAGCCACTCGCTACGGCTGATCCCGGCATGCTCAATAGCGGAGGCAGTCCTAGAGTCTAATACGTGTACCTCATCTACAATCGTGCTACCGTTTAACCCCTCTAGGCTCTGGTAGTTAGATCCTGCTACTATCTGATAAGTACTATTACTCGGAGCATAGCTAATAACTCCGGTACTGTTGTTTATCTGGCATAGCTGCCGTAATGCTGGGCTCTGCTCTACCATCATCCTAGCATTTTTATGGACAATCCCAGCCTGCTTAGCGTCTCTAGCGGCTGAGTAGATATGATTACCGGGCTCCCCGTCTGCGGCTAGCAGGTAGAGCCCTACCGCAGCCCCTGTAGGGCTTTTACCGTTTTTCTTAGGGAGCCATACGCTAGCAATTCTAAAACGTCTAATCGTTCTATTGTAAAAATCGCTATGTTTTACCCATCCAAACAGCCTATAAAACAGCTCTACCTGCCAGTCTAAAAGCCTAATAGGCTTACCGGCATAGTCTCCCTCATAGAGACAGAGCTGCGTTTCTATAAAATTACATATATGCTCCCCTCTTTCCTCGTCCATAAAGTAGCCTTTAGAGGCTGCTTTTTCGTCTGCTGCCGTACGTATCCAGGACTTAGTTAGCTTATCTGCCACTGATTACCGCTCCCTGGGCTTAATCGCTAGGATAGCCTCGCTAGGTTTATCTACTACGATACGGCTACGGCTAGAGGGAGTTAACCCGAACTCTACGAGGATCTTAATTAGCCTATCGTACCAATCCCGTGCCGCTATATCGTTAGGGTTACGCTTGCCGTCTACTACAATACCCTCCCTCTCCGTAGCCTCTTGGCATTTTCTCCAGTTAGCGTAACTTTGAGCTAGCTGCTCCATAGCTATACGGTCTGCTGTAGTAACTACTCCTAGCTCATCGAGTAGATCTGAGTAATACGTCCACGCCTGCTTACCGTGTTTGTCTTTTATCCAGGTAGGCCGCCTATGCTTTTTCTTATCCGGCTTAGGCTCGTTT
>Ga0209645_1000791_pt1 | contig 16185 bp, 31 predicted proteins | sample ETNvirenome_6_30_FD_184070 | JGI IMG/M metagenome (GOLD analysis project Ga0209645, IMG submission 184070) | Marine viral communities from the Pacific Ocean - ETNP_6_30 (SPAdes) (version 2) | ecosystem: Environmental > Aquatic > Marine > Oceanic | place: Pacific Ocean | collected 2013-06-19
TTGTTGTTGAGGTTCGCCATTTATAATCCAAACACTACATATAAGAGCCATTGCTTTAAACATGCCACCAACTCCTACTACCTTTGCCACGAATCTTTTTTATGTCAGCTTCAAATTCCTTAATTGATTCTGTTAGATCCATAACCATGTCAAGACCTAACATCACACCACGATATTCGTCATCTGAAACTTTGTCCTTTGTTAATCTTATATGTTCTTCATATAAACATCTTAAGTGGTTAATTCTTTTTTGTGTAATCGTCATTCATTGCCTCCTTTATTGATAATCCGATTTGCATTGCTATTTGTGGTACGATTGCATTACCTAATCCTCTAAGTCTGTCCACCCTGGAGGGTATCCCATAAGCCACTCGACCCACATTGGGTTCAACGTCCCACCAACTTCTTGCTCGTTCTTGCGCTGATCCGTTTGTACTGCGGTTATTAAATTTACCATGTGATTCTTCTCTTGTAAGTTCTTCTCTGATCGAGGTCCTCGATTCCCGTCCCATGCATTTGGAGTTGGCCACATTCTTGTCTCCGCTACCTTTTGTCCCAATGTCGGTGATCTTGTCCCTTTCTGTACTGATGGCGGGACTACGTTTATCGAGTCCTTGTAATCCCTCGCTCTTGGTGTCGGCCAAAGAGCCATTGTCTTTTCGTCTACTTGTTCTCGAAGATTGCTTGGCTTGGTTCTGCCCTTGCGATGCCCCTCTTGAAGTTTCTTGGTTGCCTCTTCTGATCTTGGAGGCAAGTGATCCATCGTGTTCGGAGTTGCCCACAATCCAGAGTCGATCACGCTTGTGGGGTGCATTAAGGCTACAAGCTGGTACAACAAACGTTTGTGTGGAGTACCCTTCACTTTCCATGTCGTGTAACACTTGGTCGAGACCCATGGCAATGTGACCATAAACATTCTCGAAAACACACCAAGTCGGGTGTTTCCTTTTGACAATCTCAAACACGAATCTCCAGATGTTTCTCTCATCTTCCTCGCCTCTTCTTTGTCCCGCAACGGAAAATGGTTGGCACGGATATCCTGATGTGAGGATGTCGTGGTCGGGAATAGTTCGGGTTGATTCGGGTCGGTCATTTACTAACTCCTTTACGTCATTAAAGATCGGGATGTTCGGGAAATTTTTTGCCAGGACTTTCTGACAATACGGGTCTATCTCACAAAATGCAACGGGTTCTGAAAGTGCTGCCCAACGAAAACCGAGGGAAAATCCCCCGATCCCCGAACAGACATCAAAGTGCCTAAGCACTATACTCCCCTTTGAATCTTAGACCATGCTATATTCAATCGGTCATAATTAAATGGGACGTTACGACTCTTCATCATTAGCATCGCTTTTTCTATTGTTACTAATGCTTGATGATATGTCATCTTCTCATCTATTCTTGTGAGCTTGTAAATACGATCCATGACCCTCGGATCATGACCACCTACATGCCATTCTATTGGTTGTGTCATTACACACTTTTGTGAATAGTCAACTTTCCAATCGTAAATGGTAGCAAGTAATCCATCTTCAAATTCTATTAGCCATTGATATCGGGTGTCCAATTCTTCATTATCATCAGACCAAGGAAGATAATTTCGAGAAATCGGTGTACCAAATAATTCGGTTAGCTCTTCGTAAGATACACCCTTGATTGACCCAAAAAAATGAGTACCGACCATTTTGTTCAGCACTACATTTCGATCTAAAGATTGTTGGATTGGAACATAATTATACGATTGTAATTCTATAACTTGATTCATTGATACCTCCATTATCATTATAAAATATTGATCCATTGCCATTGCAAGTCTTACAGTTCAATAAGTCATGTTGTGTGGGAGTATATCCATGACCCCCACACTCATAACATCGAACTTCGATGTAAGGCTCTTTTCCACTAGGGATCACGAACCTTGCATCTTCAGTTTCAAATATTACTTTCATTGAACTTACCATGATGCTCGATAAGAAACATATCTAGGATTCATATATAAATTTGAATCTTCTAACATCTTAGCACCCTCTTGCAAAAAGGTCTTTGCTTTTTGAAAAATAGAAATAGCTCGTTCTTTTTCTTTCTCATTATAGTAACCATTATCGGTAGAGTTACCAAAGAAAAAACCCGAATGATTTTTTTTCAAATTATTATTTTGGATCGCTAAAATTATCTTATCTAAAGATTCTTCAGATAATTCTATTTCCATACAATTATCAACACCTTTAGCAAAAGTATCAACAATATAACCATGCAAATCTGCATGTTTTCGCCAATATCCAAGATCAATAGTCATTGATTCAATATGATATTTATCATCTAACATCGGTCTTGGGACATCATCAACATAAGCAGTATTATAGTGATGACCTACTAAGTACATATCTAAACCCATAATTTACCTCCATTGGTTAGGTTAGTTAGTTTGTCTTATGTAGTATTATATAATATGTAAATGGAAAAGTACAACACTAAAATAAAAAAAGAGCTAGAAAATTAATCCTAGCTCTTTTTCCTAACCAAACTGCATAGTGTATTTGACAATTACATGGAGGTATGCAGATGGTAATTTTTTAAACTTTCAAAAATCATTGGTCAAGTCTTTGGATTATAATTCTGCATCGAAGTGACATTGACCATGATCCTTGATACAATCATGGATTTGTTGACCAAGACCTAATCTTGCATACCATTGAAGATAATGCATGACACCCTTTTCAGTATAAGTTTTATTAGTTTTATTTTTTAAAAAGTCTGCCAACATTTCATTGTTGTAGCTCTCTCGAGTATCAAAAAATTCATCAAGGTATTTTTTATATTTACCAAGACTCTTTTTACATTTCTCAATGCCATGTTTTACTTTTGGTAAATCATCGTCATCATACCAATATTCTAACAAGTTAGGTCGTTCGCCCTCAACACCAAAATAATTAGCATCGTCACTTGGTTGAACTGCAAACCAAAATTTACCATCAATGTCTCCACTATAATATCTACCCATTTTCTAATCTCTCCCTTTCTTTTTTTTCTTCTTCAATACATTCATCACAAACTTCACGACCATATGGTGGTTCATCACACCAAAAAGTCTGTAAGCAATCGCAACATTCATACTCGCCCATTATCTATTCTCCTTTAAAAGCATTAATCCTAATTCAACGTAATCTCTTCCGTCTTCAGCCTCGCCACTTCCTACGACACCTTTAACATTTAAATAAGCATCCTTAGTGCTATCCTCCCAATCTTTATTAAGGAGTATAAAATCTATTCTTGTATCACTCGGATAATCTTTAAGTTCATTTATTAATCTTCTGATTGTTAACATTATCTATTCTCCTCAGCATGATTGGATTGATGTTCATACCAAGCATCATTTAATTCTCCCATGATATCTTGATCTGACATCGGTCTTACTAAATTAAAATGTGGCATCATCTTTGTCACAAATTCACTTCTTGTTTCGGATTCAAACATAGTCGATAAGGCTTTATCCCAAAACTCAACTTCTTGATCCATCATCATTTGCTTTACTTTACCCATGATTAGACTCCCATGTTTCCTTAATATCTTGTTTAAAATTTTGTTGAGTATATGACCCATTGGCTAACTCAGTTAATATTTCTATTATCTCAGTTTGTGCCATATCCGATCCTAGCCAAAACTCAACTTGCTCCATAGTTAATTGCTCAGACAATTTTTCCTCCCGATATTCCGTTAACTTTCCATAAAAATTTAACACAACATTCTCTAAAAAGTTTGTGTGCTTTTATTTCATTGATATCTCCCTCATCATAGAGTTCAAAAAGTTCATTAACTCTTCCATAAAGATAATCAATTTCCATAATCATTTTAGTTCTTTCTGATTTTGAAATTTTCTTAGACATAATAAATTTTACCTCCTATTAATTTGTCACATAAAACTTTCATCTGTTTATATGTAATGTCATCATTGCAAGTAAATCCATGCTCCTCGGAAAAATATTCGTTGAATGATCGCTTGTCATGTACAAGATGCTCATTCCATAATTCCATGATCTTATCTTCTTCGGATCTACTCATTCTATATTCATGATCCTCGACACGATTCCAAACTCTACTAAATCGCTTAAGCCATTTTATCTGATTGTTGGAAATCTTTTTCCTACCACAACGACCATCGAATATTAGATCATCGGCACTTGGTAATGGGGAGATGCCATTGGCATGTCCCCACTTGTTATAAATCTCAACTAATTGATCTATTTTACTCATGACGTTACCTCATCAAAAAGTTTCCATGCATCATTAAAAGATAGAAAGTTTAAGCATGTGTCTTGTGGATGATTCTTGACCATATGTGCTTTAAACTGAATATCCGTATTGCCTTTTTTTGCATAAGCATAAAGTTCTTTTTTAGCTTTATCGACACACACAAATTGTCTTGTCATGTCTCTCTTAAGTTTCTTTTGATCAAGATGCTCATATAATTTGTCATGACAAAAAGACTCAAGATCATAATCATAGTAATGTGTTTTTCCACCACTTTGAAATGATCCCTTTGGAAAGTTGTCCTTGATCCATGAATCAACTTTCTCAACATCTTTCCATGAATAATCTCCATAACCATCTTGACGATCACAACCACCATGACCATCGTTGCTTACATCAATCATTTTCTTACCATCAACATAAACAACTGCATTATAGCAAGGAGTCTCCTCAGACCCTTGCTTATAATAAGAAATATTTTTAAGTTCGATTTTATTTATTTGCATTTTTACCTCCATAGTTTTTTACAAATTCTAATACTTCATTCCAATCATCAGTTAATAATAAATCATCATGAGCATAACCATAATCCTCATCACGAATAACTGAATACTTAAAATGTAATTGTTCTAACTTTTTTGTCTCTTCATCACATACAAATATTTGTAAACCTTTGTGTGTGAAACTCGGACAAAGGTCATTGACGTAACATATTGATTCCCATTCATGTGGAATGGGAACATCAATCTTGATACTTGGATGAGTGACCTTTGGATCAGTATAATAATTTTCTGAATAATCTCTGTTTTCCATTATAAAGACTCCCAAAATTTTTTGCTTTCTTCTTCTTCTTTCTTTTGAAATTTATCTGCCCATGAAATAATAAACTCTTTCATTTCATCAGTTAATAAATGCCAATACTTTTTCATCTCTCCCATTTCTCTTAGTGTGCCATCATCTCCACCTACATTTTCAAAATAGTCACTTAAACCATTATATCCAATTTTGTTTAATGATGCTTTTTGATCACTCTCCATCTTAGGAACGATAACATTCCATATATGTTCATAAGTTTCTTTTTCCCTAGGATCATTGCTACAAGGAAAGTTTTCAGCTATTCCATCACAAGTCCATCCATCTAAATATGTAGGGCATTTTAAAGTTTTCTTTGTCATTTTAGTCTCCATGTAAATATAAAATTAAATATTATCATAATACTACATAGGACACAAGCAATAATATTAATTTATTAGACTACATAAGACCTGGGTATATATAAGACTACATAATACAACAAATGGCTATTAATGGCGATTTAAGAGCCATACAGAAACAAATGTACTTTTAAGGTATGATCTATCAAAAAATGTTGTTTCGTCATTTTTAGCTTCCACCTTGGATTACAGACAATTTCACTAATATTTAAGTCTCTTAATACACTTCTCAGAAAGATTTTACTTTTTAAAAAAAAGTTTCAAATCTAGTGTCATAAGTGTCCTAAACGACACGAACCATATTGTAACGTATATATAGACTCAAATATCTTTAGGACACTTCTCTCATAATTTAGGTCGTTTATGACACTTCTAATCTGACGCAATGACGTTTTTGTTTTTTTTGTTTTACAAATCTTTCAAAATTATTCTATAAATAAACTCATGCAGAAAACTATTGTTAAAATCGAAAAAAATCATAATAGACTTTTGACCAACAGACAAAAAACCTTTGCAGAGCTATATGTCGAGGGTATTTATACAAATAAAGAATGTGCTATCCGTAGTGGATATAATGAAAGTTCTGCTAAAACTCATGCATCTAGAATGCTTAATGCAAAAGAATATCCTCATGTTGTTGAATACATTGAAGAGTTAAGACAACTACGAGAAAGAAAATATGGTGTCACATTGATGGGTCAATTAAAAAGATTTCATGAATTAAGTCATGGAGCAGAAAGTAAGGGACAATTTAGTGCATCAGTTAATGCTGAAAAAATCCGAAGTGCATTAGGTGGTTTGACTACTGATCGAAGAGAAAATGTCCATTCATTAGATAATTTAACACGAGATGAAATTGTTTCAAGATTAGCTGATTTACAAAAACAATATCCCCAAGTATTTATCGAGGGTGATTTTAAAAAAGTTACAGATGACAACCGAAAAAAATCTTTGGCTAAGGGTTAAAAAAAATTTACCACATGATTGTTATGCCACACGAATAGAAAATCGTATGGGTGGAGGTGTTCCCGATGTCCATGTTATATGGAATGGACTCACTTTTTGGATCGAACTTAAGATAACCAAAGATAACAAAATAAGGTTATCTTCAAATCAAATCGCTTGGAATACCAAGCATTCGCTCAATTTTGGGTTATCTTACATCTTGGTTCAACGGGTCGGGGAGGGTAGCCTATTTTTATTTCGGGGCGATGATGCTCGGGAATTGGCTACTAATGGACTAGATACAGAGCCTATAATCAAGGTTTCGGGATCGGGATTCGGGGACATTTTCGGGGCAATTCGGGAGTCGGGGATCAAGCACCTAGAAACAGTAATAAAGAAACATAAACGAGGCGACTAGGTTCTTGGATCTAGAATGTTGGATATAAAAAAAGAGGCTCTAAGCCTCTTCCTTTAAAAGTTGAAATTCTTCATCTATTTGATTCTCAATATTTTCTAATTGATAAATAGCATCGTCAATTAATTCCTCTTTCATATAATCTAATATGAATTTTTCTCTAAACCCGTCTAAATATTGCCGAGCTTCATATATATGATTTTGAATAATTGATAATTCTTTTTTTTGTGTTTTTGTAATTGCCATTGTTTAGCCTCCCTTAATGAGTTTTAAATATTATTGATTGATTTTTTTGATTCCAACAAAGACCGCACGTCCCACAATTGTCGGTTTTGTTTTCTTGTACGGGACACAATATAGATTTACCTTTTACTGGTTTTACTATGTCATAAGAATTCGCTGAAAAACTATTTGTTAAATCATTACTAAATCTAATATGTGAATGTTTATTATAATTTAGTTTAATAATTTCTTTTGCTATATCTCTAGATAGCTCAATTTTAGAATTAATGTTATTTGCGGTATACCCATAAATAGCAATATTCTTAAATGTGTTTAACATTATAGACCAAAATTTTACATACTTGACATTAAAAAAATCGCCTAACACGTGCAAACGAATTAATAACAATTGATTAGTAGAATTTAACAATTCATTATAAATTCTTTTTTGTAATAAATTTTGATCTTTATGATCAATACGATGTGCAAATGGCATATTGTTCCCGTAACAATCTTCCCAATGCACACAATCTGCGGGACAAGTTTTTCTTTCTGTTAAAGTAACAGTCTTCATTTTATAGTCGTTATACATACCTTTAATAACTTTTTTACCTAGTTTAATATTGGTACTATTTTTGACTATGTCATGATCATAATCATTTAAATCATGAATAGATTTTTTATAGATAGTTGTAGTTAACATTTTTAATACTCCAATGTAATTGTCCTATGTAGTATATTACTATTTCGGATATTATGCAAACTTAAAATTTTTGATTGTTGGAAAATTTTATTTCGGGTTCGGGTTCGGGTTCGGGAATCGGGACAATTGGGAATCGGGTTCGGGGTATAAGAAACAATAACTATATATAATATAATAAAAAATCCCAACAAACTACTAACAAGGCCTTGCACCTAGAACCAGGACGACAAAATTTTTTGTGCTGCAGCAAATAAAATATTTGATATACCTGTAAATTTTGGTATACTACATATGACAATAACAATTTACATGGAGTAAAATTATGAAGAAAGAACTATTAGGTCACGTGGGTGTGGATTCTGGTCAATTGATGGTCACAGACCCGTGTTATTTAAATCAATTTCATAACAATGAATATCATCCTAAAAGGAGATATGTGAATAAAACTAATCCTAACGAGATTGTAATGTGGCCACAAGATTTTTTTAATTATGAAGATGACATGATTAAAGGCTATGATAAAAATATGAATACCTTAATTAACGAGGGTGTTTTCGTTAAACTTGAAGATGATAAAATCGACTCGAGTTATTCATATGTCGGTTGTTGCCATCAAACTTCTAAGACCGATAAACAAGGTGGTGTTCTTGCAAGTGGATTAGGGGTTGCATTTACTAGTGGATGGGGTGATGGATCTTATCCCGTTTATGCATACTATGATACTAGTGGACGTATATCTAAAATTGAAATTGTAACAATTAGTGATGAGGCCTCTTGTTATGAAATTGAATAAACAACAACAACTAGCAATTAAGAACCTATATAATAGGTTCTTAAATCAATTAGATAATAAATCCTATAAACAATTTCGTAAACGAGTACATCCCGAAATTGGATATGCAACCACGGGTATTATTAATATTCACGAAATCGGTTTAACTTTCGGGATAGAACCCGATGGATACACACATACGTAATTTAAAAGTTACTCCAAGGAAAGGCACCTTAATCGGTGCCTTTTTTTTATTCGGGATTCGGGTTCGGGATAAATCGGGTCGGGGTTCGGGAGTCTATGTAATAAAACATAATAGACTATGTGTTGGTGCGCCAACTAATATGATGCCCAGGATATCTGCAGCAGCTCAAAAATTTTTAAAAAAATTTAAGCAGCTTGTCACTTTTTTGTTTTATTATGTTGTATTATGTGGTATCAATATACTTATATTGATATCAATTAAGATATTGATTTATTACATGGAGTAAAAACAAATGTTAAAAACAAAAACCAAAAACAAGATTGATAAAGTTTCTTTATCTCAGCTTGTAAAATCTATTGAGAATATCAACGTTGAAGATATTCCATTAAATGAAAGAAACCATACTTTAATAAGTAAGGTTTTTAATAAGTTTAACAGTCTTAAAAAAGCACATTTTAAAAATGCTGAAAATAAAGGGATTGTTGAAAAGGTAGGAACTAACGAATTTAGAAAAGTTTCCTATGAATATGAAATAACTAAAACTGTATGGAGTAAATAATTATGAAAGCGATATTAATAAATCCAAAATTACAAACTATAAATGAAATTAATTATAGTGGAGATTATAAAGACATTCAAAAATTAACAGAGTGTTCAACGTTTACTGCAATTTATCCATTTGATAATTGCGAAGATACAATTTATTTAGATGATGAGGGATTATTAAAATCATCTAATTATTGTTTCACTTTTGATTGTGATAATGGAACGTCACAACCTTTAATGGGAAATGCTTTAGTTTTAGGAGCAGATGACGAGGGAGAAAGTAAGGACGTTGAAACATCAATAGATGAAATTAAAAGACGTGTTTCATTTAAAGGACATCAAGCAATTGATTTAGGACGTGAAATAAATTTATCACCTATTCCTACAATATTTGATGATGCAGATATTGCTAGAATGATTAAAGATCATGATTAAATTTATCAAAAATTATGGAGTTTATATAGGCGAGTTTCTCGCCTATATAATCTTAGGTCTCATAGCTTTAGCAATAGTCTATTATGGTTTATGGTTTATATGCTTAATAGATAATGCTTGTTATCAATTAAATTTTATGGAGTTAGTCTAATGAAAGGTTTACACACATCTTTAGATACGTTTTTAAATGATCCATTTTTTATTCAAGCTTTGAAAGATTTTGAAAGCTTAGGATTTATTAAGATAAAAAAAGAGGGGATAGAAATACTAGACCATAAAGGTATAGAAAATTATCTTAAAAATTTTGGTCAATTGGAGGGAAAATAAAATGTATAATGTTTTAAATGATGATGGGAATATTTTAAATGATAAACCTATTAGAACAAAAAAATTAGCTAAACAATTTATTGATTATAATTATAGATGTTTAATTAGAGATGGATTTTTAGAGGATTACACATTTAAAGAATATTTTAATGAATGTTTAATAGTTAAAATAAATTAAATTAAGGCGGGATTATTTCCCGCCTTTTTTATTGCAGTGTAACTTTGCCTTTTTCATTATGACATTTACTAAATCTTTTGACCCCGAACCCCGATTTTGTTGGGCGGGTCTTAAGAAGTAGTGCATAAAATGCTAGTCTGATAAATTTATTTGGAGGTATTTTCATTGGGTTGCCCCCACCCCCTTTTTCTGATACTTTTACCTAGTTGGAGTCCCAGAGGCAAAAATTTATGTACGATCTAAATCATTCTGGTTTTCATTTGCTTGGTGAAGTCATGGAGATGGCATCCAGATTCCCGTTTTATGCGAATCAACGTATTGTAGAATTACGTAGAAGATTTCTTCCTTCAATAATGCATGGTAAAATAAGAATATATCGTAGCGGACAAACACTCGTTGGCTTTGCTACATGGGCATACTTAAACGAAGATGAAATCAAAACACGAAAATTCACTGCCAAGACGTTTGAAAGGAACGAGGGCAAAGAAGTTTGGGTTATTGACATGTGCTCTCAAAATAATGTACGTTATATAGCAAAGGACATGAGATTATTTTTAATGAAATATACGAATCATGAACGAGCTTATTGGAATAGACCAAATAAAATCAGTAATGCAGGAAGGATAAATCATGGGTGAAAGTGGTAATGGCGATAGTGGTGCAGAAGACACACCTGATAGCTATGGTGCTAATATGGGATTGTCTGATGCTGAAGTCTCTGCAGCAACTAGCGGTGGTGACAGTCCTAGTGATAGTGGCACATCCTTTGGTGTAAATTTAGGTTATGATGCTAAAGGCAATTCATTAGGAAATATTTCTGCAACTGGAAGCACAGCAAAAGATCAAGAAATTGGTTTTTCTGACGGAAAAGGTGGTCCTGGTGAAAATTTTTCTGCGTTTGGTGGAATAACGGATTCAGAGGGAAATCCAGTAGGTAAGGAAGCACAATCGCCTTCTGAATTTTCTGCTGCCATGGATACTATTGGTATTGATCAAGCATTAAACGAAGCCATTGCTTCATCACCTACTGCGGGTGTAAATCAAGGAATAACTCCTGCGGGTGTTTCACCCACATTTTCTGGTGTTGGTGTATCTGATGTTTTTGATCCTACAGTTGATGTTGATAGAAGCGGTAAAACTGCACCAACGGCCATTGAACAAGCTGCAATGGATGTACCAGGACTTGATGCGTTTGGTCCCGTTGCTCCAGGTTTTTCACCAGTAGGTATCTCACCATCAGTTACTGTAGAAGCTTTACCTTCAATTACTCAGGGTAAGGGTATTCAAGCGGCTTTAAGTAATCTTGATAAAGCAAGAGACAAAGCAGCGGGGATGGGAAGTCCGAAGGGTATAGATTTTGGTGTGACTGCACCAGTTGGAATAACTGCGGGAGTTTCGCCTGCCCCTCCTGGTTTTGAAGAACAAGTGGGTCGAGATATTGATCAAGTGGCACTTAGTGTTGATATGTTTGGTGCTCCTGGTACAAGTGGTGCAAGTTTTGATGCTGACCTTGCTGATGAAGTTGTTGGATCTGTAAACCCAGATGATTTTACTGGTTTAATGAGTTCAAGGGATCCTGCAGGTATAACTGCGGGAGTTTCACCTGCCCCACCTGGCTTTGAGGAAAAAGTTGGTAAGGACTTTGACCCAGGTAGAATGGCACAGATTGAAGGTATTTATGGCAAATTTGATCCTGTTTCTGGGTCTTATCCAACCACTTTACCTGGGCCTTTTGGTGTAGTTGAAGATAAAACTAAAGATGCATTAGCGACATCCATTGCTCTTGGAAGAAACGTAACTCCCATGGAAGCGATTTTTGGATACACTGCACCTGATATGACAAAAGACAAAGAAACAATTGAAGAGTTTAATCAAAGAACAAAAAACACTTTTTCACCAGATCAAATTGTAACTGATGCACAAGGTGTTGTGATAGGATTAAAAGATAAGTCAGGCAATCTTGTTACTGGCAGAGATCCGAATGCACCAGAAATTGATGAAAGTAGCGAGCCTCAAGCTAAAAAGAGAGCACCAAAAAAACCAGACGATCCATGTCCCGAGGGTTATAAGTTAATTGATGGTAAGTGCACGATTATTGAAGATCCGAACGAGGGCACTGGTTTTATAAGATTTCCTACAGATAGGGATCCACCTTTTCAAAAAGGTCCTTTTGAACCAAAGTTTAAACCAACTCCAATAGCTGGTATTAGGGGATTGAATCCAATAACATTCAATAATCCATTTAGAAGATAATGCGATACGACACACTTCCAGACGAGGCGTTAAAAGAATTTTTGATGCTCAAGGAAGCTGAAGCACGACTAATTCTTCGTGAAAAGGCGCAGAACAACTTCATGCCTTTTGTTCATCATGTCTATGAGAACTTTATTGAGGGTCGTCATCATCTTGAGATAGCAGAAAAACTTGAGAAGGTGGCAACTGGCGAGATCACCAGATTAATTGTTAACATGCCACCAAGACATTCGAAGTCGGAACTTGCATCTTATTTAATGCCTGCTTGGTTCTTGGGTCAAAATCCTAAATTAAAAATTATTCAAGCAACGCACAATACTGAACTTGCGGTACGATTTGGACGTAAGGTAAGGGACTTGATAGATTCTGAGCAGTATGGACATATATTTCCAGACACGGATTTGAAAGCAGACAGTAAGGCGGCAGGTCGTTGGGAGACAAGTGCGGGTGGAGAGTATTTTGCTGCGGGTGTAGGTGCTGCGGTCACGGGTCGTGGTGCGGATTTATTTATTATTGACGATCCACATTCGGAACAAGACGCATTGTCCGAGGGCAGATTGGAAGAGGCATATGAATGGTACACCTCTGGACCACGACAAAGATTGCAACCTGGCGGAAAAATCATAGTTGTGATGACAAGATGGGGTTTGAGAGACTTAACTGGTCGATTAATTAAGGCACAAGGCAGTGATGTGCTCTCAGATCAGTGGGAAGTTGTTGAATTTCCTGCAATTTTACCATCTGAGAACCCATTATGGCCAGAATTTTGGAAAAAAGACGATTTATTGAAGGTAAAAGCGTCTTTGCCCGTACAAAAATGGGGTGCACAGTGGCAACAACAACCAACTGCGGAAGAAGGGGCGATTGTAAAGAAGGAATGGTGGAAAATTTGGAAAAAAGAGGACATTCCAGAGGTTGATTACATAATTCAGAGCTATGATACTGCATTTTCTAAGAAAGAAAGTGCCGATTTTAGTGCAATTACGACATGGGGCGTGTTTAGAAGCGAAGAAACTGGTGCAGATAACATAATTTTGATGGATGCATGTAGGGGTAGATGGAATTTTCCAGAATTAAAGGAAAAAGCGTTAGAGGAGAACGAATATTGGCAACCAGACATGATGATTGTTGAGGCAAAAGCGTCTGGATTACCATTAACTGATGAATTAAGACGGGCGGGCATACCAATTATGAACTATACACCATCTAAAGGTCGTGATAAGGTAACGAGGATGCACACAGTTGCACCATTATTTGAAGCGGGTATGGTTTGGGCACCCGAAAAGCATTTTGCGGATGAGGTTATTGATGAATGCATGGCCTTTCCAAATGGTGAGCATGACGATTATGTTGACAGTATGACTATGGCTTTGATAAGATTCAGACAAGGTGGGTTTATATCGCTGAATGGCGAAGAAGACGATACGGATTACTACAGACCTAAAAGGGAGTACTATTAATGGATCCAAAATTAAAATCAAAAAAAGAAAGAAACATTGACAAAAAGAATGTTGATAGAATTGTGGCTGCTGAACAAGCCAAGGTTAAAAAAAGACAGATGAAAGAAAGAACAGGTAATCCAGAAGTAGACAAACTGATGGAAGAGTTTGAAAGTGTCAAGGGTTATAAGTTTGGCGAAAACATCGGCAAAAAAGCCATGGGTGGTAAAGTTACATCTGAGTTTAGAATGGGTGGTAAAGTAGACATCAGTAATTTTAAAGGACAGTTTTAATGAGTAGTGATCCAGATAAGCACAAAGGTTTTAAACCATCTGTGTTCAAACCATCAAGAGAATCAAATAAACCTGGTAAGACTTATTTTATAGACGAGTCAGGTAAAACGATTACTAAAGATGAATATAACAAAAGAATCGAAAAAGAAGAAAGCAAACCTAAGTTTAAAAGAATAATAGGTGCTTTATTTAACAGAAGAGCAAAAAATTTACCAAGAGGCGACATTACCAAAAAATTGAATAAAGGTGGTGAGGTTACATCTGAGTTTCGTAATGGTGGAATGGTAGATATCAGTAATTTTAAAGGACAGTTTTAATGAATGTTTCACGTGAAACATCTAAGAAGAAAAAGCCAAAGGGCAAACTGGTCGTTAATAGATTTTCCAAGATCCTCGCACCAGGGAAAAAACGAACAACAAGGATAGTATAATGGCAACACCTCCTCGTCCAATAGGTCCGTTAGTAGATTCTGGCATTGAAGCACCACAAGGTATGGATATTGATATACCACAACCAGAAACATTTGAGGGTGGTGCAGAAGTTATGCAAAGTCCTGATGGTGGTGCAATGATTCAAGCCTTGATGGGCGAAGAGGGCATTGAAGTACAGACTGAACAATATGATCACAATGCAAACTTAGCAGAAGTGTTGGACGAAAAGATTCTTGACGAATTATCTTCCGAGCTACGTGGTCAGTTCGAAGAGGACGTTGAGTCTAGATCAGATTGGAAAGATGGTTATGTAAAGGGTCTAGATTTACTTGGTATTATGTACGAAGAAAGAACTGAGCCTTTTGATGGTGCAAGTGGTGTAACGCATCCTTTGATTGCAGAGTCAGTAACCCAGTTTCAAGCACAGTCTTATAAAGAACTTTTACCATCTGGCGGTCCAGTTAAAATAAATATTATGGGTAATCGAACCTTGGAGCGTGAAGCACAAGCTGCAAGGGTTCGTGAGTTTATGAACTATCAGATTACGGAGGTCATGCAAGATTATGATACCGACACTGACCAAATGCTTTTCTATCTCCCATTGGCGGGTTCTACTTTCAAGAAAATATACTTCGATCCAACTAGGGGTTCTGCTGTTTCGAAGTTCGTGCCTGCTGAAGATCTTGTTGTTCCGTATCAAGCTTCGGACATTAACACAGTCTCTAGAGTCACACATGTACTTAAGATGGATGAAAATGAAATCCGTAAAATGCAAGTGGCGGGCATTTATAGAGATGTGGAAATCTCAGCATCAGATACAGATCAAGATGTCGTCCAAGAAAAGAAAGACGAAATAGAAGGAGCAAGTAAAGGATATTCAGACGAGATATATTCTGTGCTTGAGATGCATACTAATTTAGACCTTGAGGGTTTTGAGGATCTTGGTGCAGATGGTCAGCCAACTGGAATCAAGTTACCTTACATTGTGACCTTGGACCAAGGATCTGGAGAGATCTTATCTATAACACGCAACTATGATCAAGGTGATAATCTAAAGAAAAAGAGACAATATTTTGTACATTATAAGTTCCTACCAGGACTAGGATTTTATGGATTTGGCCTAATACATATGATTGGTGGTCTTGGTAGGGCAGCAACAAGTATATTAAGACAGTTAATCGATGCGGGAACTTTATCGAACCTACCCGCAGGTTTTAAGGCTAGAGGCATAAGAATCAGAAATGACGATGAACCTTTATCACCTGGTGAGTTCCGAGACATTGATGCGCCAGGTGGTGATCTTAGGAATTCTATAGTTCCCCTCCCCTTTAAGGAACCATCTGGTACGCTTTCGAATCTACTTGCTGCGTTGATTGAAGCTGGTAGACGATTTGTATCTATAGCTGATCAAAAGATTGGTGAGTCTAGTGGCGACATGCCAGTTGGATCTACAGTTGCGATGTTAGAGCGTGGCATGAAAGTCATGTCCGCCATACACAAAAGATTACACTACGCACAAAAAACAGAGTTTAGATTACTTGCTAGAATTTTTGCAGAGA
>Ga0209645_1000792_pt1 | contig 16170 bp, 22 predicted proteins | sample ETNvirenome_6_30_FD_184070 | JGI IMG/M metagenome (GOLD analysis project Ga0209645, IMG submission 184070) | Marine viral communities from the Pacific Ocean - ETNP_6_30 (SPAdes) (version 2) | ecosystem: Environmental > Aquatic > Marine > Oceanic | place: Pacific Ocean | collected 2013-06-19
ACCCCCCTATATAAATAATAGAGCGCTTAAAGAAATTATAAGTATTATATATATAAAGGGTGTATATTATTGTATTATGCAAAATCAAAAAATAGAAAATAAACTAATGGATACATTTACATTAGGCGAAGATTATGTAAAAGAATTAAGAATGAAGTATCCTTGGGTTGAAAGAGCTATAAGTTCAGGTTTAAGAACTAAAAAAAATCAATCAGTATTTACTATGACAGTTAATATTAATGGTCAAGAAATGCTTATCCCTAAAGTTAGACGTAAAAGAGTTAATGGGAAGCCAATAAATGAACTTGAAGAATTATCTAACGATGATGCAATAAAGATGGCTTTAAAGAATAGAGACTTTATTCCAGTTCCATCTACTCAAGCAGGTGAATTATTATCAAAAGCATTTTCTAAATATCAAGGTAAAAATAAAAAATGAGCGAAAGGATAAATTGGATAGACGCATTACCAGAATATGTTCGGCAAGAACTATTGCATGACTTATCAATTACTAATGAAAAATTAAATTTAATTCCATTAGAGATAAATGAAACTATATACTGGATTCCACCAGAAGTAAATATGTTAATAGAAGTATTAAAAGAAGATATTATCCAAACAGCCGTAGAAAAAAAATTAGAAGAAATTATTATAAAAGAATAAAACAAATTAAATGCATAGACCAGGACACAAAAAACAAAGATATAGCAATAGACCTTCTATTAAAGATTTGTCAAATGATGCTTCAAGAAAAGAAAGAATCAAAAATTTAACTCTTTCTGGTAACGCTAAAAGTATGCAAGAATTTCTTAACGAAGAAAAATCTAACCCATTTTATGATAGAGGTGGATTAGGTCCTCATGCTAGAGAAAATTTATGGAAACAATGGGGAGAATCTAACAAGCCAGAAATAAGACAATGGAGTAAAGAACAATTTCAAAAATCTGGTATGGTACATAAAGACCCTGACAAGGAAGCTTGGTGGCATAATAAGCCAAGGGCTTTTCATCAAACAAGTAGAAAGTGGAGAAATATTCTATTTGGTGAGCCGATACAAAGAAGAATGACTGTCGAAAAAGGCAGCGTTGAAGATTTTCTTGCTGAACTACCTCATTCAACTCAAAAAGCTAGTGTATGGGAACAATATAAAATGCCAAAACTTAGAAAAAAATATGGTGAAAAAGTTTATGATATGCCTGGTAATCTAGAATATGAAGCTCATAGTATTATACAGCCTAAAATAGAGGAAGAATTTTATCAAGAAAGATTAAAAGATGTAAATCTAAGAGACATTGAAGAGAAAAAAAGAAGAAAAGAAAGACAAGCAAGGTATGCAGAAGATGAAAAAAGAATAAATGAAATGAGGAGAAAAGAAGAAAAGAAAGGGATTCTTCCTTCTTTGCGTTCTTTATTTTATCGAGAATAAATGGAATATCAGAAAATTAAAGGGAAGCGGCATTATGTCTATGATGATATAGACGAATTTCAACAAGACTATCCAAATAAATTACCAGTTAAAAATTGGCGAAAGGCTGAAGAAAACGATTGGGTGTGGAGCGATGATGATAGAATTGTACAGTTATTAAAAGTTAGTAGTATAAAACACCCTCAAGATAGAAAGAATTATACTTGGGCAAAAGGGTGGGTTAGAACGATTGTAGGCACATTTCTTAACAGAGAAAAGACTAAAATGGATACTGATTTTAGTAAACATCCAAATCGTTATACATTCAGTACAAAAATTAAAAATACATCATCTAGAGTAAAAGAGCGTGAGAACTTAACTAAAAATGAGCGTATATTCTCAGTAAACGTAGCTGGCGGAATGGGAGCAGTTAAGTCATATATGGAAGCGTATGAAGAAACAGACCCAGAAAAAGCAAGAAAAAAATCTGTTATATTATTAAAACAGGAAAGAATTATGCAAGAAGTAGAAAGAAGTGTATTAGAAGTCTCAAAAACATTAGGCTTAGACCATGAATATGTATTGAGAAAATTAAAACTATTAGCGGATTGTAGTGAAGATGATAATATTATTTTGCAATCTACTAAAGAAATTGGTAAAATTATAGGTACAACTGGTACAACAGTAAAGCAAAAGGAAGTAGGTGTTTTTGGAGTTTTTCAAGGGTTTAGTCCTGAACAACTTGAGAACATAGAAAAACAAAGGATAGGAAATGGAAATACAAGTAGACAAATTGACTCTGGGTCAAACGATAAAAGCTCTTAAAGATACATCTGAAGGATTAACTGAACTAGAGATAGAGTTCCCTAATAGGGCGACAGTTAGGAAAGTTGTATTAATGAAGCAGCTTGTTGACCATTTAGACACACCTGAATTAATTTTTGAAGGTAGCATTGATACTGATTATCGAAATTAAAATACCTTACGCTACTAAAAACACAACAATAACAAATAAACATATGGTATTTTATAAAAATGATAGCAAGTAAAAGAAAATTACAAAGAAAAGAACTTATATCAAGAGTTTTAAATTTAGAATCTTTTATTCCTAAGCTAATAACAAATATTAGAAACTTAGAATTAGTTTTAGATTATTATATTGAAATGAATAAAGATGGTAAAGACTTTGAAAAATTTTTAGATAAAAAAGCTAAAGATGCAGAAAGCTCCGAATCTAAATCTAAATAATGTTAGCGAAGCTGAAGAAGTATTTCAATTAGCTAGTAAAGACTTAATATCTTTTGGTAAACTGTTCTTGCCCGATGACTTCATGCGAAGTGAAACACCCCCCTTCCACTATGAGGTCGCTGATAGTATAGACGACCCTTCTGTAAAACAGCTCGCAATAATACTTCCGAGAGGTCACGGCAAGACAGTTTTAACCAAAGCATCTATACTTAAAGACTTCTTATTTTGCCCAAAAGGAGATATGCATTTTTATGCTTGGGTATCTGCAACTCAAAAACTTTCAGTAGGCAATATGGATTATATTAAATATCACCTTGAATATAATGATAAAATAAAGTATTATTTCGGGATGATGAAAGGTCCTAAGTGGACAGAAGAAGATATTGAACTAACAAATGGATGTAAATTAATAAGTAAGTCAAATGTTGCAGGTATTCGTGGGGGAGCTAAACTGCATAAGAGATATGACTTAATTATATTAGATGATTTTGAACATGAAGCGAATACCATCACACAGGATGCAAGAGCCAAAAATGCTAATTTGGTCACTGCTGTTGTTTATCCCGCGCTTGAGCCTCATACTGGCAGGTTGCGTGTTAATGGTACTCCCGTACATCATGACTCTTTTATTAACAATTTGCTTACAAATCATAGCAGGGCTAAAAAAGCTAATAAAGAATTTGCTTGGAGATTAATTACATATAAAGCTGTAACAGAAGATGGAGACCCTTTATGGTCAAGTTGGTTTCCAAAAGAAAAGTTGACAGAGAAGAAAAAGTTTTATCAAGACTCTGGTCAACCACAAAAATTTTATCAAGAATATATGATGGAGGTACAAAGCCTTGAAGATTCATTATGGACTAGAGAGCATATTAAATACTGGGAAGGATATTATGATTTTAATGTCGAAGAGAATCAAAACTATTTGGTTGTCAATGGGGAAAGATTTCCTGTTAATACTTTTGTTGGTTGTGACCCTGCCACAGATATTGATACTAAGGAGTCTGATTTCTCTGTTATCATGGCTGTTGCAGTGGATTCAGAAAATAATTTATACGCTTTAGAATATGAAAGACATAGAAGCATACCAACTGTAGGTCAGAAAAATGCAGATGGAGAAACAGTAGGAAAGAAAGGTGTTGTTGATTATATAATAGATATGCATCAAAAATATCATTGTACATCATCTACTGTTGAAGATGTCGCTATGAATAGAAGTGTTTTTCAAGCGTTAAATTCAGAAAGGAGGCGTCTAAATAAGTTCAACATCGCTGTTATACCCGAAAAACCAGGAGGAAGACAGAAGATTAATCGCATATATAGTGGACTTTCAGGTCGTTTTAGTACAGGAACGGTGCATTTAAGAGAAAATATGTTTGATTTAATTAATGAAATTGTTACTTTTGGACCTAGAATGGCTCACGATGATACCATAGAGACGCTTTATTATGCACAAATGCATGCTTTTCCTCCTGATTTAAGGAAGAATGAAAAAGATATGTCATGGTATAAGCCTAAAAAGAAAGCGAAGCATTGGGTAGTAGCATAATAATATAAAGGAAAAATAAAATGCCACAAGGAACAGGAACATACGGAAGTAAAAAAGGAAGACCTCCTAAAAAGAAAAAAGGAATTATGTCATCATTAAAAGCCAGAAGAACTAAAAGAGCTTCTGAAAATAAATGGACATTAGGTGAAAAACTTACTAAAGCTGGCAGAAAAAGAGCAACAGCTAGAAAAACAACTAAAAGATTAAAAAAAGTTGGAGTAGAAGTTTCACCTTCAATGGCTAAAAAATCTGGAAAAGTTCGTAGAGGAGTTAAAGGAGCTGAAGTAACAAAAGGCGGAGCTTACGCTAAATACGAAAAGAAATCAAGAGCAGCTAAAAGCTTTCGTTCTACATTTAAAGCAAAATGCGCTAATGGAGCTGAAACATTTACTTGGGATGGTAGAAGTTATAGTTGCGCTAAAAAAGGTAGTCCTAAGAAGGATGTCCCTAAAAAGACTGCAGCTTCTAAAAGCAAAGAGAAAGTAGCGTATCCATCAGCGAAAGAGGTAGCAAAGATTCATCCTGCTCCTAAGAAAAAATAAATAAATTAGAAAAGTAATTTTTTATTAACCAACTCTATTATTTAAATAAAGTTAAAATACATAATCGTAATAGCTCTCTCAATAACATCGTTTATTGGGGGAGCAAAAAAAGAGGAGCTGTTTGACATGGTAAATATAAGTCAAATGAGAAATCTTGTTGCTAGTACTATTTCTAAACTTGGAGATAAGTATGCAAGTGAAGATGCTATTGAATTAGTATTAGCTACTGGAGTAGTTGAAAGTAGATATGAATATATTAAACAAATGGGAGATGGCCCCGCCAGAAGTTTCTGGCAAGTAGAGCCAGCTACGGCTGTAGATAATTTACAACATTATCTTAAACATAGACCAAGTCTTATGAAAAAATGTGCTGAAGCTACAATGGTAGATTTAAAATATTGGCAAATGTATGATGAAAAGATATGGGAAGAAATACTAGAAAAAAATATCGCTGCTGGAATTATTCACGCAAGAATTAAATATTGGAGAGTTCCAAAACGTATGCCAACTACAATAGAAGGTCAAGCTAAATACTGGAAGAAATATTATAATAGTGAAGGCGGGAAAGGAAAGCCTGAACACTTTGTTGAGCTTGTTAAAGAATTAATGTAAATGGCTGATAATAAAGGATTACTATCAAAAGTACAAAGCAAACTTGTTAATAGTTTGCAAGGATTTGGATATGACCAAAACTTATTAGAAGTTGCAAGTAATTTCATTAAAGCTTCTCCAGATGCTCAAAGTGATGAAGCTATTAAAAAAATGATGGAAAGAACTTATAAAACACAACTTAAAAAAGGAACAATGAAGCCATGGAAAATAGGTGATTTAGAAAAAGGAAGGCATGTTCCTATAAGAATACAAGAAAGAATAGATATGATGAGGTTAGCTGCAAATCAACCTCAAATGTTTAATTCTTTAAAAGAAAGTGAATACAGACCTACTACTGGAAATGTTAAAGAAGATGATATTTTTTATAGTTTTGTAGATAAAAATCAAATGGGTGAATTTTATAAACATTTAAAAAAATATCTTCCTAAAATGGAAAAAGGAAAAACTTATCAAATGGCATATGATGATGAAGGTGAAAATATAAATTTAGCTGGTAAACTTCTTGGATTAGGTCAATTTCAAGTTAGTTTAGGTGAAGATGAAAAAGGAACGTATGCAGGTATTTATGATGAATGGGATATAGATAAAAAATGGGTACCTAATTGGTTAGAAGATACTATTTTTCCATCTTTTAATTTTTATGATAGAATTTATTATGATAGAACTAATATAATAGACGAAATGTTTGGAAGAAGTAGAGAAGATTTAAAATTAAGAGATTCTGGATATACATTTGGCAAACAACCTCTAAAAGAAGTTGAATCAAAAGCAGAAACAGAAAATAGAATAATAGAGTTTATGAAGGGATTATTTTAAATGGCTAGAATGACAAATAAAAAACGAGCACAAAAAAATAAACAACTTTGGGATAAGGCAAATTCATCACATAGACAAAGATGGCAAGTGCTTAGCCAAAAAGGATATGATTTTTATTTAAATGAACAATTAACTAAAGATGAAGTAGATGCATTACAAGAAGCTGGTATGCCTACTTTTACTATTAATAGAATTACTCCTATTATAGAAATAATGAAATACTTTGTTACAGCTAATAATCCAAGATGGAAAGCTGTTGGGGCTACAGGAGATGATACAGATGTTGCTCAAGTACATTCTGACATAGCTGATTATTGTTGGTATCATTCAAATGGTAAATCAATATATAGTCAAGTTGTTTTAGATAGTCTTACAAAAGGAATTGGATATTTTCTTGTTGATGTAGATAGAGACGCTGATAGAGGAATGGGTGAAGTTGCTTTTAAAAGATTAGACCCTTATGATGTATTTGTAGACCCAGCTAGTAGAGACTTTCTTTTTAGAGATGCTAATTTTATATCAGTAAGAAAAAATGTATCAAGAACTCAATTAATGAATATATTCCCAGAGTTTGCAGGAAAAATTAAAAAAGTGTCAGGTAAAGCTGATTATGTTAGTTATTCTCAAAGACCTACTCCAAGCGCTGAATCTATACAACCAGAAGATATTACAATGGGTCTTACTATTGATGGTGAAGACGATGATATTCTTCCATACTATGAAACATATTCTAAAAAGAAACATGCATATAGAAATGTATTTATAAAAGTTCTTCCTTCTCCAATTCAAATGGAGCAAATAAAAGAAAATGTTGAAATGCAATTAGCTGAAGCTGAAAAAGAAATATCTGTAGGATTAAAAGAGAAAATTTTAAATATACAAGAATCAGCTGAAACTGGTGAAATGATACCTGAAAGAGCTGAATTAGAAATTGAAAGAGCTCAAACAATGGCTCAAGAAGCTATTAAAGAAAAAGAAATGCAATTAATGTCAGAAGCTCAAGACGCTGCTACTATTATTGACCAACAAATAATGACAGAAGAAAGTTATCAAATACTCGCTAAAAGTGATAAAATGAAAGAACAAATAATTGAAGCTATAAAATTCTATGAAAATAGAGTTCATTTGACTTGTACTGTGGGTGATGATGTATTTTTATATGAAAGAGTTATTCCTATAAAAGAATATCCTATTATTCCTATACCTTATATGTATACTGGGACTCCATATCCTATGAGTGCTGTTTCTCCTTTAGTTGGAAAACAACAAGAAATTAATAAAGCTCATCAGATAATGTTACATAATGCAAACTTAGCTTCTAACCTTAGATGGATGTATGAAGAAGGCTCTGTACCAGAAGAAGAATGGGAACAGTATTCATCTTCACCTGGAGCCTTGTTAAAATATAGACAAGGATTTTCACCTCCTACTCCAGTAATGCCAGCTCCTATTAATAATGCTTTTTTTACTATTACTCAACAAGGTAAAGGTGATGCAGAATATATAGCAGGCGTTCCTTCAGCTATGATGGGATTTACTCAAGAACAACCTGAAACGTATAGAGGTTTACTTGCTAATGATGAATTTGGAACAAGAAGATTAAAAGCATGGATGGGTAGTGTTGTAGAACCAGCTTTAGAACATTTAGGTAGATGTTTTCAAATGTTAGCTCAAAATCATTATACAGTTGAAAAAGTATTTAGAATTGTACAACCAGAAGCTGGTCAACAACCAGATGAAGAAAAAGATGTAAGAATTAATATTCCTATATACAATGACTATGGAAAAGCAATTTCAGTTTATAAAGATTATTCATCAGCTAGATTTGATATTAGAATAATAGCTGGAGCTACAATGCCAACAAATAGATGGGCGTTATTAGAAGAATATTTTAGATGGTTCCAAGCTGGATTAATTGATGATATTGCAATGATAGGAGAAACTGACATTAGAAATAAAAAACAAGTTATTGAAAGAAAGTCAATGTACTCACAATTACAAAGTCAGTTGTCTTCAATGGAAGAAGCGATTAAAGATAAAGATGGAACTATTGAAACTTTACAACGTCAATTAGTACAAGCTGGTATTAAAATGAAAATTGGAGATGCTTCTAATGAAGTTAGAAAAGATGTTCTTCAAACAGAAGCTCAACAAAAATTATTAAGAGGTATGTTAAAATCTGAATTTGATAAAAGAATGGAAGAAATGAGACAGATGAATAATACTGAAGAAAAAACTGAATAATGCCTTGGTCTAAAAAATCTTATGCAAAAATGGCTAGAGATGGTAGTAAAAATGGAAGATGGATAGATGGAAGTAGTCAAACACATTATAGAAATAAAACTAATGCAAAGCCTGGTCAAGTAGTTCATCATGAAGATGGCAATAAAAAAAATAATAGTAAGTCCAATCTTAAACTTATTACTAAGGCAAAGCATAATAAAGTCCACCCTGAAAAAGGTGGTAATAGAAAATGCAAAACTGGTCAAGTATGGAGCAGCAAATTAAAATCTTGCGTAAGCAGAAAAGATTAGTTGTTTTTTTGATTATTTTTGCATTAACTTAATAAATCAAGAAAAGGAGCCAAAATGGCAAATGAACAAGTAGGCAACGCTCAAGCAGCCCCCGAAAGTACAGCCCAAAACCTCGATTTAGGCAATTTAGAATCTGGAGATTTTTTTGCAGATTTAGATAATAGCGTAAATGGAGGCATTTTAGACAGCGAATATTCGCAGACAACCTCGCAAAATTTAAGTGATAACACACAAGCGAGCCCTGGTGAAGTTCAACAGCAGAGTGTAGAATCTAATGAAGATTCAAATACTTTGCAAAAAAGGTATAGTGATTCAAGTCGTGAAGCAAAACGTCTTAATGGCAAGCTTAATGAATTAGAACCATATATGCCGATACTCGATGCAATGCGAGAAGACCCTAATTTAATTCAGCATGTGAGGAATTATTTTGAGGGTGGAGGTCAAACGCCTGATAGTATGGCACAAAATATGAATCTTCCTGAAGATTTTCAATTTGACACAGATGAAGCTTTTACTGACCCTAAATCAGATTCAGCAAAAGTATTCGGAGCAACAGTTGATGGTATTGTTCAACGTAGACTTAATAATGAATTAGGTAAACAAAGAAATGAAAACCAAAGATTGGCTAGAGAAACTGCTTTTAAACAAAAGACTCAAATGGACGATGAAGAATGGGGTAATTTTGTTAATTTTGCTAAAAATAAATCTCTTGAATTAGATGATATATATTATTTAATGAAAAGAAAAGAACGAGAGTCTAATATTGCTGATAACGCAAGACAGCAAGTTGCTACACAAATGAAAAAGACACAACAGCAACCTCGTTCATTAGCTACAGCAGGAAATGTTGAAATTGATATAACTCCAGAAGATAAATTATTTGATACTATTTTAGGCATTGACAATGAACTGGATAATGCATTTGGCGGATAGCTGATATTTTTTATCAGATATTAGACAAATGCTTAATTGAATAAAATAGGAGAGTAAAATGTCTGATATTTTTACTTTAGAATCAGGACTTACTGAATCTTCGTCTCCTTCTGGACTTAGCCCAGCTTCATCTACGCTTAGTACTGGCGACCTTAGAAGAAAATACAATTTCGGTGAAAGAGTATCTGAACTTGCTATAGCTCAAGACCCTTTTTTCCGTTTTGTTTCTAAGCTAGCTAAAAAGCCAACTGATGACCCTGAGTTTAAGTTTACAGAACGAAGACCTTCATTTCATAAGCGATATGCATATGTAACTAATCATGGAACAACAGCACCATCTAGCCAAGCTGGCGGTGATGCTTCAGTTACTCATGGTAATGTAGATGCAGGTGACACTTACTATTTCTGTATGTGTACAGATTATAAATCAGCTGGTAATATCCAGAATATTTATGGTCAATCATCTAATGAAATATCTGCTGGCGACTCTGGAACTCAACCACAGTTCTTTTTGCCAGGACAGATGGTGAAAATTCCTTATATGACTGGTGTTACAGCTGGTTCTTGGGATGATTCATCTGCTAATACAGCATCTGATGTTGATGATTATTTAGTAGTTCAAATTGAATCAGTTGATACTTCTACAATTTCTACAGCTGCTGTTCTTAAAACAAAAGTTGTTAGAAAAGGTGGAGGTACAAGTGTTTTTGAACTTGCTTCTTACTCAGCTTACAATAATGCAATAGACGCTGTAGATGTTTCAGGTAAGTCTATTTCTGCTTATTTAGAACCTAAAAGATGTTATGTTGTTGGTACAGCACATCAACAAGGTTCTGGATACCCAGAAACATGGAAAGACCAACCTTTCTCAACTAGTTATGGTCGTACTCAAATCTTTAAAACAGCTTTAGCGATGGATAATACTACTCGTGCAACTGTATTAAAGTATGAACCTAATGAGTGGGCTCGTATCTGGAAAGAAAAGTTAATCGAACATAAATACGATATTGAGCAAGCTTTATTATTTAGCGCTCAGTATGATTCAGGTAACGAATGGTATACACAAGGTGCAGTTGATTATATTTCTAGTTATGGAAATGTTTTCAGCATGAATCTATCAACTAAGACTCAAGATGATTTCTTAGATGATTTGAGCATTTTCTTAGACCCTCGTTACAATAACGCTATGTCAACACTATTTTTTGTTGATACAGCTACATATAACTGGTTGCATAAACTAGGTGGATACTTCTCAAATAATCTTGAGATTTCACCTAATATGAGAGCCGATATGTCAATCTCAGCTAGAAAGAAAATCATGGGTGTTGATGTTACTACAATCTCTACACCTTTTGGTGACATGAATGTAACTAGAAACATTCACTTAGATGGTCACAAAATTAAAATGTTGGCTATCAATATGAGGAATGTTTACTATAGACCTCTAGTTGGAAATGGACTAAATCGTGATACAGCTATTTATGTAGGTGTTCAAACACTTGAAAATAGTGGTATTGACCGTAGAGTTGACTTAATTCAAACCGAAGCAGGTATGGAATGGCAAATGCCAGAATCTCATGCCTACTGGACTTAAGGAGGTTTTATTATGGCAAATCCTTTATATGGACAAAATAAAGCTGACGGTAGACTAGACTTACTACAAAATGGTAAGATGCTTGGTGTAGAAACACTAACAGCTGCTACAACATTATCAGCTGCAGATGCAGGAAAATTAATAGTTGTAAATGCAGCTGCTATTGCAATTACACTTCCTAGTGCTGTAGCTGGAATGGTCTTTGACTTTGTGTTTATGGTAGATACTACAGCTGGAGCTACTATTGTAGCTAGCTCAGGCGATTGTTTCTTCGGAACTGTAACTGTCAATTCAACAACTAAGACTAAGTCTAGTGCTCAATCTATTGACCACGCTACAGCTATTGGTACAGTAGCTAGTTATGATAATCTTGACTTTGTTCATGATTCTCAAACTCTAGGTGGAAAAGCTGGTGATAGTGTTAGGTTAATTGCTGTTGATGATACTGCATGGATGGTTAATGGCGCTTTAGTAACTGACGGTAATGACCCAGATGGTATTGCAGCTATCAATGCTGGTTAAGGAGGTAACTAATGGCTAAATTAGGCGCAAGTTCAGGTTGGTCTGGTAATTATTGCCAAGATTTAACCGAAACCACTTCCTTGTCTCCGTCTGACTCAGGCAAAGTGTTTTTCTTAAACTCTGCAACTGAATTTACAACTACTCTTCCCGCTGTGGCTGATGCTGGAGCAGGTTGGACTTGTAAGTTTATTGTAAAAGCAGCACCTTCAAGTGCTGACTATGTGATTACAGAAAGCACATCTAGCGATACTAATGTAATTATTACAAATGGTATTAATGAGTTAGAAGTTGATACAAGTGATGACGGTCCTTCAAATACTGGTCATACTACAATTAGTTTTGCTGATGGCGTTGCTATCGCAGGCGATTGGGTAGAACTATTATGTGATGGTACTAATTACTATGCAACTGGACAAACAAAAGCTGATGGAGGAATAACATTGGCTTAATCCTTTGGGATTACAATTAGGAACAAATGCCCTCTTTCTAGCATTTTGCTTCCTTTCTGAAGAGAGAGGGCGTTCCTGAAAAAGAGAAAGATTTATGGCAACAACAAATATAGAACTAGACATTGAAAACATAACTGGAGTTGCAGATGCAAATGACCAATTTATTGTTTCAGCTCAAAAGTTTATAGTATCTAGTATACCTAAAGAACTTTTACGATGGGCAGGCACAAATACTACACCTAGTTCTCATGGAGGAGATTCTAGTCCAACCACTATTACGTTGCCACAACCAACTGACAATATAATAGATGTATCAAGAAATGGATTTAGTGCAGATGAAGTTTCTGAATCTATGAAAGGATTTATTGCTAATAGTGCAAGTCTTCATTTTGCAACTGAAACATATCCTAAATATTATACAACCGCTGGAAATGGAATAGTAGTTAAACCAGACCCAAGTGATTCTGAAACTGCTATTGTTAATTATGTTGATTATAATCATATAGATGATGATTGTGATTTAAAAAGCGCAGTAGTATTTCATGCTTGTTCTTCTGAATTTACTAAACTTGCTTCTAGTAATACTGGTATAACATTTACACAATCTGCTCCAGTATATTTAGCTCCATCGTTAGAAGCTAAAACTACATTTAGTTCTTATACTAGCGGATTAAGTGAAGTAGACCCAGGTATATTAAGTATTACAGCCGTAGCTCCTGTGCCTCCTTCTTCTCCAAATATAACATCACCAGGTATAAGTACTGTTAGTAAACCTGTTATTACTGGGAACGCTCCTACATATTTAAAACCAACTCAATCTTTTGATATAACACAATTTGAAACATTTTTAGAAACAGAAGAAGATTCAGAATTAGCTCAAATACAATTAGGAAGATTAAATTTTGAAATGTCAGAATACCAAACTAATATTCAAAATGAATTAAATGAGTTTAATAAAGAAAGTGCTATATACCAAGCTAATATTCAAGCTGAAATAGCAAAGCATCAAACAGATGCTGCTGAAGCACAAAAAGAAGGTGATTTAACATTTCAAGCTTCAATACAAGATTATACATTAGAATTACAAAAATACAGCGCTGATGTTAATAAATATCAAGCTGAAGTAAATACTCAAATATCAGAATATTCACAAAAATTATCACAATATCAAACTGAATTACAAACATCATTACAATCTTGGCAACAAGAACAAAATGATAAAGTAACAAGATACCAAGCTAAAATTCAAGATGCTATAAATAAATTCAATGAAGAAAATGCAGAATATCAAGCTCAATTACAAGTTTCTGTTCAAGATGGAAATGTTAAACCTAATCATTATGCAAATGAAGCTAAAAAATATTATGACTGGTCTGTTATTGAAATAAATATGTATATTCAGAACAATTCTAAGATGATAAATAGAACAATGGCGGCTCAAGCGGCTCAACAAAGGGCATAATAAATGGCAAATGAAATAAGAATAAGTACATCTGTAGAAATTGTTCAAGACAATGATGTAGATGTAAATGGAATATCGTATACACATAAAGCCTTAGATGGAAATGCTAATTCTCGCTCATGGGGTGGTAAATATACAATGAATACAGCGTATACAGATGGAGATGTTGCATATTGGAATAATGCAGTAGTAAGCGCTACTAGCGCTGATGGATTAAATGATAGCGGTTGGACAGAATTATCAGATGTTACAGATGGTGCATTACCTACAACAGCTCATGTTGTAGCTGTAGAATTTGTAAGTATGTTAGGAACAGATACTACAATAACTGTAACAGTTAGTGGTGAAGCTTTTGCTGTATTAGACCCAGGTCAAGCTGTAGTTATACCTCTTGAAATGGGTGAAGCTATAGCTGATTGTCAAATACATGCAGGTCATTATACAAATAGTTCTAGAGAAGCGACAGTTAATGTAATGGTAGCAGGAGTTTAAATGACAATACTAGAAATGATGGAACGGTCAGGGATGAAAAATACTACATTGACTGTAGCATTTATAAAAGACGCTATACACTTAATGCAATCTCAAGTAGATGTACATACAGCTACATGGAAAACAAATATAACAGATGGTACTAGAGAATATCCTTTTCCAGCAAATATGATTAAATTAAAAAGTGTATCTGTTAAAGATACAAATGATAAAAAATATAAACGAATAAGACGATTAGCTCACAGCCCTGTTGTTAGTGAAGACACAGACCCAGAATAGGAATAAAAAATGGCAGAAAAAAAATTAAGAACTCAATACAGAAAACAAGAAGCAAATGCTAAAAGGTATACTACTTTGCAAGAAAGAATGATGAAAAATACTTCAGATACAAAAAACCTAAGAAAACGAGCTGATAAACTAATGAAAAAAATGCCTGAATTAGGAAAAATGGCTAAACCGAGACCAGCAAAAAGTCTTGCTAGAAAACTTGTAGGTAAGGTAGGAGCAAAGGCAATACCTGGCGTTGGAGGTGCTATGATTGCATATGATGTTATGAAAGCTGGTGCTAAAAAAAGATGCGTAGAAAAAGGTGGAAAAGTTAAAGGTAATAGATGTTTTATGCCAAAAAAGACTAGAGCAAAAGTTACTGGAGCAGACCCAAGATTTTCAAGAACTAGAGGCAGAAAATAAATAAATGAGTTACGATACACATAAAACATGGTTCTTTCAAACTGTAGGTAGAAATATACATTTATTTCAATGGGTAGAAAGCGCTCAAACAGATACGATTGGTTCTTATAATGTAAAACTGCCTGATGAATATTATGGTCGTTCATTAATATACCCTGATGAAAACATTACAAGTGGATTAAGATTTGAAGGAACTGCTTTTGTAGAACCTTTTGTGAATAACGACCCAAATGAATTAAATGGTAACGATGAACCAACACTTACAAATCAATCAAGCCCAGATGAAGCTGACCATGTAAACTTAACTAGAATGTTATCTTTAGCTTGTGTAGACTATTTAAAAGCTATGGTATCTGATGCTAATGGAGATTTACAAAAAAAAGAATACTATATGAGAGAATTTTGGAAAAAAGTAGGAGATGAACAAAGTAATAAACGTAGAATGTTTATGTCATTTCCTTTAAAACCATTTGCAGTTAAATAATGGCTACAACTTGGACACAATCATCAGGTGATATATCAGCTACATGGAGTAGTTCTTCAGGTGATATAGCTGCCACATGGACACAATCAAGTGGTGAAGTAGCTGCGTCTTGGGATACTAGAACTTTAATGAATATGGGTATTTTAAATTGGGATGACGTTGAAGATAAATATGACAATATTACTACAAATTATTTTTCTGGTGTTGATGCAAACTCTGGAAATTGGGAAGATTTAGGATAATAGGAGAAAATTATGGCAAAAGGATTGCAACAATACACAGCTGCTGAAGGCATAAATGCTAAATTAGGTCAAGCTGGATGGGATATAGTAACTAATGCTACTGTTAATTCTCATACTTATATAGCTATTACAGTATTAGTCGGTACTGAAGTAATTGCAGATAATACTGCAAGTGGAACCGTAACCGCTGTTACTGTAGATGCAAATTTAGGAGATAGTCTTTCAAGTTTAGAAGTACCAGAAGGATGTACTATTTATGGAAGATGGAACTCAGTAACTATTGGCGCTAATGATACAGCGATAGTTTATAGAGGTTAATTATGGCAACTGATTTAAGAGGATATACAGAACAAGAAGTACTTAATAAAGTATTAAACACATCTAACGATTCTATAAAAGTAGATATTGTATCAGGTTCAGAATATGCTGAAGATTCTTCACATACAAGCGCTGATACTGGACAATTTGTATTAGGTGTACGAAATGATACATTAGCAGCTTTAGGTGGAGCAGATGGAGACTATGTTCCGTTTCAAATGAACGCATCTGGAGCTTTATATGTAGACATAGCAAATGGTGGACAGCTTGATACTTTA
>Ga0209645_1000794_pt1 | contig 16161 bp, 25 predicted proteins | sample ETNvirenome_6_30_FD_184070 | JGI IMG/M metagenome (GOLD analysis project Ga0209645, IMG submission 184070) | Marine viral communities from the Pacific Ocean - ETNP_6_30 (SPAdes) (version 2) | ecosystem: Environmental > Aquatic > Marine > Oceanic | place: Pacific Ocean | collected 2013-06-19
ACCAATCGGGTCGTAGGCAAAGGTGTATTTCTAAACTGTAGAAATGCCCGCCTTTTGTTGGTACACAGGAACCCAACCTCCCTCTTGCGGATGTCGTATAAAAGTATTACGACAGGTTTCCAACTTGTAGACGGTGGTGCAATACCATCCATCCGCTTTCAAACTATATACTGATGCAATGTCAATAAAATTAGTTCTACTTAAATCTAACGAAGAGGTAATTGCTGACGTAAAAGAACTTGTAGATGAAAATGATAAACCCATCTTCATAGTTCTTGAAAACGCTTACTGTTGTAAGTTAATCGAAGAACCTGTAATGTTAGTAGAAGGTCAAGAAGAAACTGAAACTAAGTATAGTGTTCAGTACTATCCTTACATGCCTTTATCTGCTGACAAAAAGATCTCTATAGATCCTAGTTGGGTTGTAGCAATAGTAGAACCAAAGTCAATGGTTAAACAATCCTATGAGGCAAAGATGAATGGAACAGGAAATTAAAATATTAGTTTTAGTAAACGGCGATTTAATAATAACCCAGATAGAAGAAGTAGCTGCCCTAGATATTGGTGATCCCAACTGTAAGATGATATCTCCTTACAGAATAGAGGGCGAAGAAATGTCACCATATCTAAGTAATGTTACAGATGACATTGAAATTATGATATGTTCTGATAAAATACTTACATTGGTTGAACCACACAAATCATTAGTGGATTCATATTTGAAACTAGCTACAGCATGAAGTTCTATACAAATGTTTTCCAGATCGGCAACAGTATGTTGGTCAGGGGATATGACAATGGAAAACATTTTGAGGACAGGGAGACATTTCATCCTACATTTTATGTGCCTTCTAAAAAGAAGAGGAGTAAGTGGAAGACTCTTGATGGTCAATTAGTAGAACCAGTAAAACCAGGCACTATCAAAGATTGTAGAGAGTTTATTGATAAGTATTCTGCTGTACAGAACTTCAACATATATGGTAACGAAAGATATGTGCATCAATATATTTCTGAGAACTACCCTGAGAATGAGATCAAGTTTGATCTAAACAAAATTAAATTATTCACTATTGACATCGAGGTTGCTGCAGAGAGTGGTTTCCCTGATGTCTTTAATTGTGCCGAAGAACTATTACTAATTACAATACAAGATTATAATACCAAGAAAATTATTACTTTTGGATCAAGACCATACGAGACAAATCCAAACAGAAAGAACTACACATATATTGACTGCCATAATGAAGAAGGATTGATTCTTAGTTTCCTTGATTGGTGGCAGAGAAATACACCAGAAGTTATTACAGGTTGGAACTGTGAACTATATGATATTCCATACCTTGTAGGTAGAGTAGAACGTATCATGGGTGAGAAGATGACTAAGAAGTTTTCTCCTTGGGGTATCGTAAGAAGAAATGAAATTCATATTCAAGGTAGACTAAACATCTCTTATGATCTTGCAGGCGTATCTGTAATTGATTACCTAGATCTATACAGAAAATCCCCTGCAACTTCCAATCAAGAGAGTTTTAAATTAGATCACATTGCAAATGTAGAATTAGGTGAGAAGAAATTAGATCACAGTGAGTATGATACATTCCGTGAGTTCTATACAAAGAACTGGCAAAAGTTTGTAGATTATAACATTGTTGACGTTGAGTTGGTAGATCGCCTTGAGGATAAATTGAAACTTATTGATCTATGTTGCACTCGTGCCTATGACGCAAAGATAAACTTCACTGATGTTGCGTTTCAAGTTCGCACATGGGATGCAATTATATACAATTATCTAAAGAAAAAGAATATAGTGATCCCACAGAAGGATCGTAACAAGAAAGATGAGAAGTATGCTGGTGCATATGTAAAAGATCCTAAGCCTGGAAAGTATGATTGGGTAGTATCTTTTGACTTGAACTCACTGTATCCGCATTTGATTATGCAATACAATATTTCACCAGAGACATTACAAGATACAAAACATCCTAGTGCTACTGTGGATAGAATGTTATCTCAAGAAGATACATTTGAATTGTATAAAGACTTTGCTGTTTGTCCTAATGGTGCAATGTACAGTAAGGATAAAAAAGGATTTTTACCAGAACTTATGGAGAAGATGTATAACGAACGTGTCATCTTCAAGAAGAGAATGATCAAAGCTAAAAAAGCATATGAAAAGACACCAACTAAAGAACTCGAAAAAGAAATCGCAAGATGTAACAACGTTCAAATGTCCAAGAAGATTGCCCTTAACAGTGCTTATGGTGCTATTGGTAATCAATATTTTCGCTATTATAAACTTGCCAATGCAGAAGCCATCACTCTATCTGGACAAGTATCAATCAGATGGATTGAGAACAAAATAAATCGAAAGATGAATGACATTCTAAAAACGGAGGATAAAGATTATGTTATTGCTAGTGATACTGATTCTATCTATTTGCATTGTGGTGATCTGGTCGATGCTGTATACAAAGGCAGAGAAAAAACTACTGAAGGCATTGTCACGTTCCTTAACAAGGTCTGTGAAATGGAACTTGAGCCTTATATTGAAAGTTCTTACCAAGAATTGGCAGACTACGTTAACGCCTACGACCAAAAAATGATCATGAAAAGGGAGAACATTGCCGATAGAGGTATATGGACTGCCAAGAAAAGATATATTTTAAATGTGTGGGATAGTGAAGGTGTAAGATATGAAGAAGCAAAGTTAAAGATCATGGGTATTGAAGCGATCAAAACTTCTACCCCTGCACCATGTCGTAAGTTTTTAAAAGATGCGTTCAAGATATTAATGAATGGTACAGAAGATGAGTGCATAGAATACATTGAAAAATGTAGAAAAGAATTCAAATCATTATCACCAGAAGAAGTATCATTTCCTCGAACCGCTTCTAACGTAGAGAAGTGGCACTCCTCTGCTGATCTATATGGTAAGGGATGTCCTATTCATATTAGAGGTGCGATATTATATAATCACTGGACAAAGAAAAAAGAGATAGATCATAAGTATGCCACCATACAGAATGGCGAGAAAATTAAATTCTGTTATCTTAAGACACCAAATTGGATGCACGAGAATGTTATATCTTTTATTCAAGATTTCCCTACAGAACTTGACCTACATAAACATGTGGACTATGACTTACAGTTCAGTAAATCTTTTTTAGATCCAATTAAAGTTATCCTAGATTGCATAGGTTGGGAGACCGAACGCAAGAATACACTTGAATCCTTTTTCTCATGACACGTTACATAGTATGCTGGACAGATGACGGCATATTTTCTGACAGACAAATGAAAGTCTTTGACGGCAGAGATCCTGCCAACTGGTTTGCCAAAAGTATAGAAACACAGTATAATGATGTTAAAGTATACTTAGCTAGAAAAGGAGATTTTGATGACTAAGAAGAGAATACTCACTCTAGTCACAGGCGGTTTTGATCCTCTTCATAGTGGCCACATTGCTTACTTCGAGCAAGCAAAAGATCTTACCAACTACTTGGTGGTTGGATTGAATACAGAAGAATGGTTGACTAATAAGAAGGGTCAATACTTTATGTCATGGAAAGAACGTGCAGAGATTATCAGACATCTTGACGTTGTAGATGCCGTGATTACTGTAGAAGATGACGAGTATGGTTCCGCTTGTAGTGCAATTGAAAGATGTTTGGAGATTGCACAAACTGTAGTCTTTGCCAATGGTGGAGATAGAGGATCAGATAACACACCAGAAATGGATAGGTTTGGTAATGATCCCAGAGTCGAGATGGAGTTTGGTGTAGGCGGGACAGATAAAAAGAATAGTAGTTCATGGTTATTACATAACTACTTTGAAAGACAAAGAAAGATTGTAGGTATATAATGTATCATAACAATTTTTTTAATGAGGAACAATGGGAATGTATTAGAGTTTGTGTGGCAAATGCACCGATACCCTATGACATTACTCTTAAGAAAATACCTGTTGAGATCTTAGGTAAGATAGGTCAACCTAAACGTGTTGAACACGATGGAGAAACCTTAGTACACGTTGACTTGGAGCAGTATCAATGAACAATGTTGGATTAGAAGTTGTATTCTGGACTGTATTGTCAGTCTACTTACTAGCAAAGCTTGGAGTGTTTAAGAAATGAATTGTTGGCACTGCAACACCGAACTGATATGGGGAGGTGACAATGAATGTGAGTACGCAGAGGAGTATAGTTTTGTAACTAATCTTCACTGCCCTAAGTGTGAATCTTACGTTGAGGTTTATTATCCAAAAAGAGATGAGTGAAGTATCTTGGGAAGCGTTTCAATTACCTAACCTTCCAATATATAAAACTAAACTTAGCGAAGATTGGATGTCTTATCTCTGGTCTTGTGTAAAACAAGCAGAGAAAGATAATGTCGATAACAGTAACGATTATAGTTACAGACTTGCTGGTAATATAACTGGCAGTTTGGGATTGAAAGACCCTAATAACAAATTCAGAGATGAAGTTGTAGGTCCTCTGACACAACAGTTGATAGATGAAGATCCAAAACATTACTTTCCTCCCATAGATATTGACCCAAGTTTGGATCACAAACTTACAACAGAGTTCAGAATGAATTGGTGGGTAAACTATCAATATCAAACTGAATTCAACCCAGAACACGGCCACTCTGGTATCACATCATTTGTGATCTGGATGAAGATCCCAACAGATTATGTGGAACAACACAATCTGCCATTTCATTCAAAAGCCGCATCAGACTTTCAGTTTACCTATACTGATGTTCTAGGAAACACTATTGAGTTTCCTGTCTTTATGAGTTCAGAAATGGAAGGTGCTATGATGTTATTCCCATCTAATCTACATCATCAAGTGTATCCATTCTATAACACAGAAGAACCAAGAATATCAATCGCTGGTAATTTATTGTGGTCTGTGGTAGAATTATAATAGAAGTAAATCATTATGGATTTTTTAAAAGAAATAGTAAAAGAGATTGGAGATGAGTACACCCAACTTGCCTCCGAGGCAGAATCAACTGAAACATTTGTTGACACAGGTTCGTACATTTTTAACGGGCTTATATCAGGCTCTATATTTGGTGGTGTATCTAGGAACAAGATTACCGCTATTGCTGGTGAGAGCTCTACTGGAAAGACTTTTTTCTCCCTCGCAGTGGTTAAGAACTTCCTTGATAATAACCCTGATGGTTATTGTCTATATTTCGATACAGAAGCCGCAGTTAATCGTGGATTATTGGAATCTAGAGGTATCGATCTTGAAAGACTTGTTGTTGTTAATGTCGTAACAATCGAAGAGTTTAGAACAAAAGCATTGAAAGCTGTTGATATATACCTTAAAACAGAGGAATCAAGTCGCAAACCATGTATGTTTGTTCTCGATTCTCTTGGTATGCTTTCAACTGAGAAAGAGATTAGAGATGCACTAGACGACAAACAAGTTCGTGACATGACTAAATCACAGTTAGTCAAGGGTGCATTTAGAATGCTCACATTGAAACTTGGTCAAGCAAATATTCCTCTTATAGTTACAAACCATACTTATGATGTCATCGGTTCTTACATCCCTACAAAAGAAATGGGTGGAGGTAGCGGTCTCAAGTACGCAGCGAGTACAATCATCTATCTCAGTAAAGCTAAAGAGAAGGAAGGAACGGAAGTCGTTGGAAATATTATCAAAGCAAAGACTGCTAAGTCGCGTCTAAGTAAAGAGAACAAAGAAGTTAAAATTAGACTATACTATGATGAACGTGGATTGGATAGATACTATGGACTACTCGAATTAGGAGAACTTGGTGGACTCTGGAAAAACGTCGCAGGCAGATACGAAATCGACGGCAAAAAAGTCTACGCCAAGAAAATACTGGCTGCCCCCGAAGAATATTTTACCGACGAGGTTATGGCAAAACTGGAGGAGATTGCAAGGGAGACCTATAGCTATGGATAAATTCATCAGAACCTATGACGGTTTTGATGAAAAAACTTGTAAGTCAATTATAGAAATATTTGAAAACTCTGATGATAAAGACAGGGTTGATAATGGTGGAGTTCCTAATTTCACTCAGGTAAATCTAGGTGCCTCTGGAAAGTATGACAAGTTCATGCAATTATTGTGTTACAAGACAGTAGAAGTATTGAAAAAATATAAGAAAGATTTACCAGAGTATGTTGAGTGGTTTCCTGATAAGTTTTATTTTGAAGAGTTGAGAATCAAGAAGTATGATCCAGGCACAATTGATCAATTTGGATTACATACAGATGTCCAAGATCATCAGAGTGCTAAGAGATATATGTCTTTTCTCTACTATCTTAATGATGATTTTAAAGGAGGAGAGACGGACTTTCCTTACAATGAATTGACAGTTAAGCCAGAAACTGGTAAAGTATTAGTATTCCCTCCTACATGGCAGTATCCTCATAGAGGGTTGCCTGTTAAGAGTGGAAATCCAAAGTATATTTTGAGCACCTATCTGCACTATCAATGATAGAAACAATTGAAAATACAATAATCAAGAATCTGATTTGTAATGAAGATTATACTAGGAAGGTTTTACCTTTTTTAAAACCAGATTATTTTGATAACACTCATGAGAAAATTTTATTTGAAGAGTGTGCCAAGTTTATAGTTGAATATGATAAGTGTCCTACGTCTGAGATCTTATCTATTGAGTGTGAAAAGAGAAAGGATATTAATGATGATACTTATAAACAGATTCTTACATATCTAAAGGATACAGAGACTCTAGAAAACTCTGTAGAAGATTGGCTTATAGATACTACAGAGAGATGGTGTAAAGAAAGAGCAATCTATCTTGCACTCGTAGAGAGTATCTCTATTGCAGATGGACATGACATCAAGAAAGGTGTTGATGCTATCCCTGCCATTTTATCAGATGCACTTGCTGTTGGATTTGATAACCATGTTGGACACGATTACTTAGAAGATTATAGTGAAAGATTTGACTTCTATCACAGAAAAGAAGACCGAATTCAATTCGACCTCGATTTTTTCAATAAGATTACGAAGGGCGGCCTTCCAAACAAAACACTTAATATTGCTCTCGCTGGCACTGGTGTTGGTAAATCTTTGTTTATGTGTCATGTCGCAAGTAGTGTTCTACTCGAAGGTAAGAACGTACTATACATCACGCTTGAAATGGCTGAGGAAAAGATTGCAGAAAGAATTGATGCTAATCTTCTAAATATTCCTGTTCAACAACTGACAGATATACCTCGTCAGATGTTTGAGAATAAAGTTACTAAGTTGTCAGAGAAGACTCAGGGTAATCTTATCATCAAAGAATATCCAACTGCCGCCGCACACTCAGGACACTTCAAAGGTTTGTTGAATGAACTTGCATTGAAGAAATCATTCAAACCAGATATTATATTCATAGATTATCTAAACATATGTGCTTCATCACGTTACAGGGCTGGATCAAATGTTAACTCGTATTCCTATATTAAGGCGATTGCTGAAGAGCTCCGTGGTCTTGCAGTGGAAACTAATGTACCTATCGTCTCCGCCACTCAGACGACTCGTTCTGGTTTTAGTAGTAGTGATGTTGACCTTACTGATACGTCAGAATCCTTTGGTCTCCCTGCCACTGCTGATCTTATGTTCGCTCTCATTAGTACGGAGGAGCTTGAGGAGGTAAATCAGATAATGGTCAAGCAACTCAAGAACAGATACAATGATCCTACTATTAACAAAAGGTTTGTTGTTGGTATTGACCGTGCAAAGATGAAACTATTTGATGTAGAACAGAGTGCTCAACAAGATATAATTGACAGTGGACAAGATATAGAGTATAATACTGAGGAAGAAACTAAAAAAATTAAAGACAAGTTTGCTACTTTGAAATTCTAATGACTATTGATTTTAAAAGGTACGAGACATTTGTAGATGCCGTAACCTCTGACGCTTCAAAAGACTTTGTTAATCTTGCTGACCGTATGGTTGAGTTAGATGGACAGGGTGCTAATATAGAAAGACTTCTTACCAGTGCAGTTGGTATGTCTGCTGAAGCTGGTGAGTTCACTGAGATTGTAAAGAAGATGGTATTTCAAGGCAAGCCATGGAACGGGGCAAACAAACATCATCTGATTACAGAACTAGGTGATATCATGTGGTATGTTGCAAATGCCTGTATGGCACTAGACGTATCATTTGATGATGTGATTGCAACTAATGTTAAAAAATTAGAGAAGAGATATCCTGGCGGTAGTTTTGACGTATTCTATTCAGAGAACAGACAAGAAGGCGATCTCTAAATATTTAAAAACGACATGGCTAGATCTGCTGAAGAAGTATTAGAACTAAATCAGATACTACAGGAGATTAATATTCCTGATAGAGATGTATCTGTAAAGGGTGCAACCTCTAAGCAAGTAACTTATGTTGTGAAGTCTGACGATAGAGACGGAACAAAATCAGACGTAGAACGCCTGATATCAAAACTAGGAAGAGTATATCAAGAACAAAGATCTGTAAGTTCTATACCTGTGTCCTGTGTAAGGATGGGTGATGGAACTGTTTTGACATTTATATACAAACCTAGAACAGGTGGTATGTCAATGACAACATTGAATTCTTCTATCACAGAATTGTTTCCGTGTATTGCTTTCAAGAATGGTATAAGTCCTAACCTATCTGTAAGGGATTTTTACCAAGCAATTAGAAGGGCTAATAGTTCTGGAGGTTCATACTATCTTTCTAATAAAGATGCAACTGCTGGAAAACAATTTATAGATCAAGCAGAGAATGGATCATTTCAAACAAAGGTAACTAACGCAAAGAATATAACTAAGTGGTTGTTATCTCATAATGCAAAGCATCCTATCGCAGAAGTGTATTGGGGGTACAGAACAAAACCAGCTGGAGTAGAAGGTAGTCACCCAGGCGATATATTTGTTCAGTATAGGAATGGTAATATGTTAGGTATCAGTTTGAAAGCTGGAACTGCAAAGTCAGCTGAACCTAAGTTAAACACATACGTCAAACCTATCTTTGATTTCTTTGGTAAGACAGGGGAATATACTGCAATGAAAGATAAGTTATGGCCTAACTATGAACAAATAGAAGGTATTGAAGCATCTGATAAAGCCTTCTGGGGAACATCAAGATTGGCACTAAAGACTTTTGAATTTGAACAAGAGAATGAGGCTGAATATAATAGATTATATGATTCTAATTTAAGTATTGTCAGAGATGAGATAATCAATCTTTTCAATAATAACTTTGAAACTGCTAAGAAATATATTACTCAAAAGATTGCATACTCAGGATTCAAAACTCCAGCAATAACAATTAAAGCAACTGAAACTGATGCGAGTTTAGATAATACTAATGAAAAACTATCTGCTGCTCTGTCTGCTGTCACAAGTTTGAGAGCTCAAGTGGGTAGTGGTAAACAAGATTTTAATATAATATTGAGTGATGGCTCAGTGATGTCAATGGCTTTTACAACTAGAACTAATAAGGTAGGTGCTATGCACAAGTTAGGTCAGTTCCAGAACCTTGCTGTTAAGTTTAATAAAATATCTTAATAGGATAAATAAAACTGTAATCGTGTACTGAATTTTGTGAAATCCTTCGGTCAATTTTTAACAGAAGCTGTCAAGACTGCTGCATCAGCTGAAGCCAAGATGAAAGGCTTGAAGGGTGATGGTCATGGAGGATGGTACGATCAAAAGGGTAATTTCGTTGCTAAAACTGTAAACGGAAAATTACAATTCACAGGAGGAAGAGGCTCTGCAAAACCAGAAGATCCTAAGTCTACTAAGGTTGCTGCTCCAGAAGCACCAAAACCAAAAGCAAAAGCACCTGTTGCAGCTACCCCTGCACCAAAACCAAAAGCAAAAGAAGATCCAGCTGCTACCGCAACCAAATCACCAGAACCTGGCGAAGCAAATGTCCAGACTGCCGAGGTTATGGGTGCTCCCACGAGTGAAGGAGCAGTAATTGTATTCGGTAGATTTAATCCACCAACAGTAGGTCATCAAAAATTATTAGATAAAGCGGCTGCTGAAGCAGATAGATTAGGGTTTGACTTTAAAGTATATCCAAGTCGTACTGTAGATGCTAAGAAGAATCCATTGCAGCCTGGTGCGAAGATAGAATATATGAAGAAGATGTTCCCTGACTATGAAGAGGGAATCAAAGATGATCCAAATGCAAGAACTATATTTGATGTTCTTGAAGCTTGTTTTAATCTAGGATATAAAGCAGTCACAATAGTTGTAGGACAGGACAGACTCTCCGAGTTCCAAAGTCTTGCACAGAAATACAATGGTGACTTGTATGATTTTGAAGAACTAAGTGTCATATCTGCTGGTGCAAGAGACCCAGACTCAGAAGGAATCGAAGGTATGTCTGCTTCTAAGATGAGAGATGCAGTAGCAAAGGATGACTTCAAAGCATTTGCAAAAGGTATTCCTAACATAGGTAATATGGAAAAGAAAAATCTTTTCAACCTTATCCAGAAGTCTATGGGAGCCACTGATGAACAACTTAGGGGAACTGTTACTTCCGAAACATGGCAGTACGCACCTAAACTAGATCCTTTTGGACTAAGAGTTGCATATTTAAAAGAGCAATGTTTTAAAATAGGTTCTTTAGTAGAAAATATAAACACTGGAGTTAGAGGTAGAATTACTAGAAGGGGTGCGAATCATGTTATCGTACAGACTCCAGAACATACTATGTTCAAGGCATGGTTAAGAGATTTATCAGAAGCATTTGATGTAGGAACAGATGAGTACAGAAGATATGTTCAGTCTATGACTCCAGGCCAAGGTGATGTGAAGTTCCATGATAAGCCAGATATTAAACCAATTACTACTGGATCTTATTATGATGGTAAGAAAGTGAAGAATCCTAATGACCCTCCTAGTGGGCCTGGGATAAAGTATAATGATACAAAGATTCCTTACAAAGTTGGAAAGGGATAAATAACCATAGATCAAGTACTATACTACTATCATGAATGACGATCAAGCATTAGTTGACGCTTACGCTTCTATCTACAATAAGAAAGAAGAGATCAAAGAAGAAGTACAACAGTTGGATGAGATACTCCCTGCTATACCTTTGATTGCTAAGGGTGTCATGATGGCATCTAAGATAGGTAAGGTTGCTAAAATTGCTTCAAAAGTTGGTGGTGTCATCAATAAAGTTAATATGGCAAAGGACATGGTAGGTGGTGTGGTAGATAAATTCAGAGGAAAAGGCCAACTCAATGCTCAACCAGCAATGGCTGGTTATCAACCAGAAGGCGAAATGATTGAAGATGTTGCAATCACACACTTAGACGGCACTACAACGGAGGTAATTGACGTGATTAAACCAGAACCATTAGGTAATCCAGACGAGAAGTTAGCTGATAGACTTTGGGATCAGGTTGCTGCAAATCTCACTACACTTGGAGAGATGGGTGACACAAGATACAGAGTAAGCCCTGTTGAAGAATTAGAAGAGAAAAAGAAATTAGATCCAGTTGGTAAAGAAGATGCTGATGTAGACAACGATGGTAAGGTAGATGATACTGACTCATACCTTATGAAGCGTCGTAAGGCTATTGGAAAGGCAATGGGAAAGAAGATGAAAGAAGAGGTAGAGACTGAACTTGATGAGAGAGCATGTTGGGATACTCATAAGAAAGTGGGTATGAAGATGAAGGGTGGTAAACTTGTCAACGATTGTCGTCCTAAGAACGAAAGTTTCAACGTCAGGAGTCAAGTATCATTCTCAAAACCAGAACCAGTAAAAGAGGAAACTATTTCTGAGGAGACATTCGAGAAACACGCAAGTTCAATATTAAAAGCACATAAGTCTATCAAAAAGTAGGATAAGTAATGAAACGCTTTGAACAACTCATAGAAGTTAGCATTGTTAATAATCCTAATGTAGGCAATAATGCCAAGGTTACTAGCAGCGCTGGTTCTCCTAGATATAAAAGGCCTGCTAGTGGATACAAAAAGTTCTTACAAGACACTAAGAACATTAAAGATCCTAGTAGATCAGATCCAAAGAAGGTTAAAAAAACTGGTATTGCCGCTGTCATGGACAGGACAAAAACAGTACAATCTAAACTTAAGAAGAGTCCTACAGCCGCCAATATTGGATCTGCGGCTAGATCAGCTTTTAGTACAATATCTAAACTCAAAGATAAAAAAGAGAAAGTAGATGATAAGAAGTCTGGAATGGGAACAGGTCTCAGACAGATGAATAGAGTTGGTGCTGCTGCTCTAAAAGGTATCATGGGTGCGAAGGGTAAGTATAGAGATTCAGAAGGTAGAATTAGAGATACAGGTGGAACTCTTGGAAGAAGATTAAAAGATAGAGCAAGAGTAGCTATCAGTAGGAAAACTGGTATTGAGACTGATGCAACTAGACAAGCAAGAGAAAGAGAATCACAATTTAGTTCAGGCGGTAAGGTAACTCAGGATAAATTTGGAAACAAAAGAGATTTTGATAGAGACCGTGCTCTAGAAAAAAGAAAAGCTCTTCAACAGAAGTTGGATGGAACTTCCCCAAGTCAGATGCAGACAGCATTAGATAGAGCAAAACAGATGAGAGCTGGTGGTGATAATGCCAGTGCTAAATCTATTATGAGACAAGTGAAGAAAAGAGCAAGGCAAGAAGGTGGTGACAGACAAGTTAGGAATATAGAGAGGAATGATCAAAAAGATTTAGATAATATAGGTAAGATGGAGTCTGGGCAACAGAAAAAACTGCCAGGAGGATCTGCAACCACACCGAAAAGACTGACAGGATCTAGAGGATCTAGTAAAATAACTAGATCTGACGAAGCAGATAACAGTGACATACCAGTGATGGTTAGGGGTGGAATTGCTTCTGCTGAAAGACAATCCAAAATGCCTACGAGATCAGTAGGAAATAAACAAGACGATGCTGACTTTGAAAAGTACTTATCAACCCAGCCGAAACCGAGGATCACTGGTAGTGGCACCTCATCATCTATTGTCGGCAAGAAACCAGAAGCAAAGACAAATACCAGAAGAAGATCTGCACAAAGAATGACTAGAGGTCAAAAGTTAAGAAGCAAAGCGGATGAGATTATTAGAAAACTAAGAAATGAAGAGTTCTCACACTGGCGTGAAGAGTTTCTATGGGAGGTTGATAAGAAATACCCTGATAAGGTAAAGGAAATCAAACCTATGAGTGGTAAGAATACTATCATTATCAACCCAGAAGATGAGACTTCTAAATATAAGAGAGGTTATTAAAGAATCATGTTAACTAACATAAAAGGAGCTCAAGCAGCATGTGGCGTAAACGCTGCAAACGCCTCTACATTCGGAAGTGCTACAGTGGTTCGTCTTTGTAACAATGGTGGAACTGCAAGATTGGTTACTGTTATCGATGAAGTTGGTGGATCAACCACAATCGGAACATTTACAATGCCAGGAAACACTGTTGAGTTTGTAGAGAAGAAATCAACCGAAGCAATTTTTGCAGCAGACGCTAGTGTCTTAGGTTCAGCAGCTGGATATACAATAGGTTAGTTGTCAAACCAACAAAAACTGTCTATAATATAGGGTAGTAAACTAAATATTTTTAAATCTTATGGGGTTTATGGATATTATAAGAAAGATAGGCAACCCTTTTAAGGGATTACTTAAGCTACCAAGAGTAGTAAAGAGAGTAGAACCAGAAGAATTTGTATACGGATATGATCTGTATACCGCCATGCCTGATGGGTTATTAGGTGCAACTCCACCAATAATAGATGACTGGTTTGGTAAATCACCAGAAATTCCATACCCTTATGATGGTGTGCCACAGAAAGAGAAGACTATACATGAAAAGATGTATGAATTATCATCACAAAATCTTAACATTGGAGGTTCTGAGACCCTGACATAAGTGCGTATTTATACCTAGTGTGTTATTATAAATAATGATGTACTGGAGTTGAAACTATCATGTCCCACTACACACTTGGTTGGCACGACCAACTAAATGAGTATCACGAAATAGGCGAATATGCCGACGACGCTTTTGAAGCAGTAAAGAACGCAAGAGAGGATGTACCGTATCTACAGGTGCATCCTTTTTCTTTGGATTCAATTAAGGAGGTCAAATGAAAGACCTTCCTATAACATCAACCTTAGTTATTTTTATAACTATCGGAACCGCATTATGGTTCTACCCACACTATGCTTGGTCACACCCTATACTTGTATGAAAAAATTTAACACATTAGTCCTAGATGTAACGATTTATATCTTAGATTTTCTTTACAGAGGTAGAGAATTTCAAAGGTTCTGGGTTCTGGAAGTCATTGCCAGGGCACCATACTTCTCATTTATCAGTGTGTTACATTTTCGTGAAAGTCTTGGACTTCGAGGTGAGGATCATATATACTTGATGAAGGAACACTTCTATCAGGCACTCAATGAAACAGAACATCTTGAAGAAATGGAGCTTAGAGAAGGTAACAAATATTGGATTGACCGCTTCTTTGCCAAACATCTTGTTTTACTTTATTATTGGATTATGGTTGGGTACTATCTTCTTAGTCCTAAGAACGCTTATGACATCAACATGAAGATAGAGAATCATGCCTATGAAACTTATGTAAAATATAGTGCATGGCATCCAGAAGATAAAAAGATTATGGAGATTGCCAATGATGAACTGGAACATGCAAGGGAATTAAGACATGCAATGGCTATGATAAGTTGACTATTACTACATAGTATAAACTTATCACTAGTATTAGTAAATGTTATCTACTCAATATCGTCTTCGGTTAGAAGGCATCTGCAAGGACATTGCATCAGGAACAGAAGTGAGTATGAATGATATGATATGGGCCCAAAAATTAGCTAAGGCAAACACATCAGCAAGAGGTATGTTGAGCACAGCAAGAAGAATGGCAACAGATCCTGATGGATCTTGCCTTAAGTATTTGGATATTGGAGATCCAAGAAAAGATAAAAAAGGATTTAATGGTGCAGATGACATAGCGGAGTGGTTCCGTAATGACAATAGATCAGACGATTGGCGACAACGTGACTGAATATGATAGAAGAGCAGAAGACCCCTGTTGGCAACACAAACAAGAGTGTGTCGCAATGTTCACCATCGATTCACACAACACTTCTTACCTATATCGACGAGAAGATAACACATATTACTGGCAGCATTGTCGAAAAGAAGCGGAGGACGATCTCTTCTTAGACGCTGATGGTTTGCAGTTAGATTTGTTTGGTAAACCAATACTAAAAAGAGAGTGGATTTTGGAGTCTATCTTATGGTAGTCTGGAGCATCGTATGGATGATAACAATACTGTTGATTTCTGTAGGTATTGTGATATACTACATAATGAGATACGACCACTTTTGGCCAAATGAAATATCTACTTCTCATTCTCATGGTGAACATGCCAGTCATGGCAAGTCCCATTGATGATAGAGACAAATTTTATGATGAATTATATGAGAATCTGTGGGAGGCTCAGAGAGAAGAGAGAATGAAGAATCGTACCCTCCCAGAAGACTCTATAAATAAAGCACTTATGGAGTTTAATTATGGGAGCAATGGTGCCACCCTCACGGAAGAGTTGTTACAACTTCCGAGTGACGAAGATCAACAGGGTAGTTGACGGAGATACAATAGACGTAACCATTGATCTTGGTTTCGATCTTGCCAAAAAAGAAAGAGTCCGAATAGCTGGAGTAGATACACCTGAGAAGAGGACAAGAGACAAAGAAGAAAAAGCATTAGGTCTCGATGCAACTAACTGGATGAAGGAGAAACTCGATGCCGCTATTAAGGGAGACGACGAACTCACTATTAGAACAGAACTTGTTGGTGGCATGGGTAAGTACGGTAGGCTTCTTGGTTGGCTTTACGTTGGCGAGGATGATGTATCGTTAAACGAACAGATGATTACCGAAGGTTATGCTTGGGAGTATGACGGCGGTACAAAGAAGAAAGACTTTGAGGAACTCAGAGAGATTCGTAGATCATTGGGTACGTTAGATGCAGGGTGACAGTAAAAGTCAGGTCATAAATCTCATAAGGATTGTAATCTTATTCCAGTTAGGAATAGTAGGTGCAACCATAATTGGATGCTTTTTGCCTGGTGCAAAACCATGTGATGCTGATGTTAAACAACACATAGCTAAC
>Ga0209645_1000797_pt1 | contig 16115 bp, 15 predicted proteins | sample ETNvirenome_6_30_FD_184070 | JGI IMG/M metagenome (GOLD analysis project Ga0209645, IMG submission 184070) | Marine viral communities from the Pacific Ocean - ETNP_6_30 (SPAdes) (version 2) | ecosystem: Environmental > Aquatic > Marine > Oceanic | place: Pacific Ocean | collected 2013-06-19
TCATATCGCCAATTCTCTTAGCAATATAATTTGACGAGTTTTGATCGAGTGTACAATTACTATATCTCTCAATGATTTTTGGATTATAGTCTTTATCAAATGCTTCTCTAATCACAACAGTAAATGTACCGTACTTATCAAAAGCAGTAATTGGAGGCCTAATATCGGTGATAGAAACTTTAAGATTCTTGGAAGGCCATGCACCGCCATTAATGGAAACCAACCTAAACAATTTTTGTGTATTAACTTCAAAGTCAAAATCTGACCCGTAAGTATCAGCCTGTGAGACAACCCAAGGGGTTGCAGCCTCTTGGTTGACCATTCTAAAGTCTGCTTGTTCAGGATTTACTGAGCCTGACTCAGCCTTAAGACCGAGTAGCATACCAATGCTGCTATCCATATCAGTGATCCTGTCTTTAACAGAGTCTTCGAAAGTCTCTCCAAGCCAGTAATACTGAACAGAATCGGTATGAGTAATCGTCTGGTTTGTCAGTGTCGGATTAGTATTGAACACACTTCTGATATAATCTTTTGATGTGGAATCAAAAGAAAAGGTAACAGCTTTGGTTTTGTTTCCTGCGATTGGAACCTTAATCGTATACTTGCCTGATTCGTCCGCAACAGGCCTTGAAGCGCCGGAGCCAGTAGCTCCGCCAACAGCAGCACTAGAAGTCAACTCGATAGAACCAGAGGTAACATAAAAAACAGCAGCCAAGGTACCTAAGTTATGAGTAGCATCAGAGCCAGAGTTTGCAATAAAAAGCCCATAGCCACCACCAGAAGTAGCATTGCTAAGCTTAACTTCTGCGCCTCTCGTAGTCGTCTTAAGAACCCAACCTGCTTCAGCACCAGTTGAAGAGGTATCATCAGCAGTATCCGCCTCTTCCCCTAAGAGCCTAATGATATTGATGGGGAAATTACTTCGGAGATAAGCCTTGGCTGCATAAGCAGCATATGAAGGGGCATCTTTATTTCCCATCCTCCAAGGATCATCAGTACCAGCACCAGAATAAGGCTCGCCAAATGTTTGTTTAAGTTCTTCAAGCGAGTTGATCAAGACCGCTCTATTTCCGGGGCCTTTCTCGAACCTACCAATAACCAGAGGTCCGAGTGAGTCCGCAGGGTTGGAAAGGTTGGTTTTGTCTATCTCCTTGGTAAAGATACCGGGAGATTTAAATTTAAAAGTTCTCTCAGACATTACTTGTCTCCTTAATAGACTTTGGGATCGATATTTAACTCTAATAAATAGTTATTTTTGTTTTGAATGTCAAGACATTTTAAGGTCTAAAAAATCCATTCTTCTTTAAATATTCATTGAGGTCACCAAAAATAACTTTTTCTCTCGGTAATTTAACTTCAACAGCGTTTTCCCTAACAACCATCTTAGGACCTTCTTGGTTCTGGCCTTGTCCAACAAGGTAACCAAGAACCCTAAGAGATATAGTTGTTTTATATAACCTCTCTTCTTCGCTTAGGTTCGAAGAGTTGTTTTGTTGACTAAAGTTGCTGTCTATAAATACCTCATAGAAATGTCCATCTCTCCTTATCCCAAATTGAGAGATGTTCCCCGTTCTGGTTATAAACGGTGTGGTCATTTCATTCATTTGTTGTTGGTAAATAGACATTAAATTTATGTTATACGCCACCTCAATATAAGTGGGTTGTGGTATCGTTATTGTTTCATATACAACTTTTTTATTTTTCTTTCTTGTCCTGAAGTTCTCTTGGCCGTAAGCCCTCTTAGAATCAGCGTTAGCGAAGTTAGAAGTCTTTTCCTGTTGAATCCTTCTGGCGATCACCATAGAGCCACCGCGCTCATCATTGACAGGAAATATATTAGCCCAAGCTGTGCCTTTCTTTGAGGGATCTTTTGTTATTCCTGTTCTCTCAACAGTAATCAGGGGAAGATCAACAGCCCCTTCGAGATCAAAAATAGCTTGTCTTTCTGATGCTTTTCTTTGGAAGACCCTTTCTGCTGATAGCCAGATAGCTGGAACTTTCTGAAACCCTTCTTTGAATGTACAAAAAATATTTGCGTCTTTGTTCACCCAATCGAACAGGGCCATGTCAATTGTTTCTATTGTTGATGGAGCGAAAGGTATTTCCTGAACTGTCAATTCATCGTCGTTTTTACTGAAGCCCATTGAACTGCCCTCTTTCTGCGAGTATGCATCGCCCAGATATCTCAAACCTATGATCTATTTGGCCAAATAATTGTTTAGGTTCTGCCAAGGTAACCAATTCATACATTAATTGTCCATACAAAACAAAGTCGCCTTCTCTCACAAAAAGGTCTTGATCCTCTGTCAACCTTCTTTTATGAAAGTTAACTGTAATCTCAGACTGCTTATCGAGAGTACCAGATTCCATCCAGCTAGTTTTAAAATCACCCCAAGTGACAAGAGCATAAACCCTTACTGGTGGTAAGAAGTTTTTTATTATTGCCTCACCGTACAAAGGATGAAAGTTGGTTGTGTTCGTATCTATCGGATAATAGACAACTTGTTGCCCGACAACCCTTTCAATTACCTCATCGTTAACCTGTTTGACAAGGTCTCTTTCTTTTTTACCTAAGAAGAGAGGCGGTGGAGGCTGTGGTGGTTGTTCCCATTTTGACATTCATTGTCCCTCCTTAACCAGTGAAAACCAATAAGGGATAATGTTTTTGTATATTATTGGCAGCATCTGCCATGGCTGCATCTTGCTCCATCAGCTTTTGATATGTCAACTCATCCAATATTGTTTTTAATTCATCCCTGAGGGCGTTCTGTTCTTCTTTTGCTTGTGACAAAAGCTCGCTATGATTAAGCGTCACTTGATCTCCGGGGATAGGAACATTTGAGAACTTACCCCTGATCTGCCCCAACATCTCTTTTGAGAGAGCAAGAGAGAATCTTCTAATCCAATGCTTACCAATTGCATTTATATTTTCATAAGGTATGTTAGCCATTGGGATGGTATTCATATTGTTGATACCATCTGTGCCTGACTTCTTTCCTGCTTCGTCCACCCAAGGATCGGTCTGAACTGTAAACTCAACCCAAAGTTTGAATGGGTGTTGGTTCGTTGGTGCAGGGAAGATTCTTATGTTATTATTTTTTATCTCATACGAATAATGTGAAAGCCTTGTGTATATCGCATCTTCATATGCCATTGCCTGTAATTTATTTTGCCACACAGGAATGATTTCAAAAGTTGAATCGTCCCCGTACTGGCCGTAGCTAAAAAGGTTTCCGATAACATTCAGCCCACCGTAGTAGCCAAAGAATCGCCACATAGCGTGCGGTGTTTTATAGAAAACTCTTTTAATTGATATTCTTCTGTCTCCGATTTTGTTCTCGCCAAGGTTGGCGTCAGAGAAAGGCAAGCTACCTGTGGCGGCTGCACTTGCAGATATTAGAGCTTGTAAATCATAGTCCTGTTTATTTACCTCTGTGTCTATTGAAGCAGAGTAAATCGTTTGAGACCCTCCGATGCCTATTTTCGTCTCAGTTCCTTCAGCAATCCTGTTTGCATACTCAAACCTTACCTTGGGGAACTTAAGGGCAACATTCGTCGTAAAGGAGCCTGTAAGCTCCCCTTTGTGATCAAATGAGCCAGTGGTCGAACCCAGAACATTAGAAAGGATATTTTTGCTCTGGTGTAAATTGAGGATGTAGGAATACTCCAAGCAGGCCTCCTCGTAAGAAGAATAAACATTCCCTTTAGTGAGTTCTATATCTAAGACATCACCTCCTAGTTTTTTGTAGACGTAGGAGACCTGCTTGAGAGCACCTGTAACAAATTCACCACTAGTGTAAATACCTTGTGGTAGGCTGGAAATAACTTCGGCTGCTGCATCGGAGCTTGCCGAAGGTAGTATTATAGCACTAGTGGTGCTGGCTGGAGTTAAGGTCGGGAATGACATAAATATTTTCTCCTCGTATTAAATAGTGGTTACCACCTAAAAGAAATAAAAGAAACCCTCGGCTAACTAGTAACCGAGGGTCTCAATCTCTCAACGAGTTCTAGACTAGCTAGAAATCGAATTAACCGAGGAGATCCGTAACAACGACGAGGCCGTACATATCAGGTCGGACCATCTTCTTCGCGTACCGGGTCAAGACCCCTTTACGAGGCACAAAGTCCTCGGTACCGAAGATAGTTGGAGTCACCTGAAGTGGTACGTAAGGAGCGTAGACGTATCCGCTTTCGAGGAAAGAAGATCCGTTACGACCGACCAGCAGGAGGTTACGTGGGAAGTAAGGGTCAACGAAGACATCAAACTTCTTAGAGATGCTACCAGCTTTGATTCCGCCGATGGTACCCTTCTCATCAGAGTGGGTCACAGAAGCTCGGAAGCCAGAGGTGAACTCAAGGAGGTTTGCGATCTCAGGTGAGGTAACAACAAAGTTAGCTCCACCTCGGAGAACCTTACGGTGAATCTGAGCGGAGAGGTCGTTGATTGTTTCAACCAAGGTCTCGTACCACTCTGAGACGTTACCAGTGAAGTCGGGACCTTGCTGTCCACCGTTAGTCAAGTCAGCACCAGTGGTTCGGTTAACGAACTTACCGGGTCGTCGTGACCAGTAGAACTTACCAGCAGTAGCGCCTTGGATAAGGTCGTTGATGATTTCTCGGTCGATCTCAAGAGCAATCTGCTCAGAGAGAATACCGGTAAGCTCAACTTCTGCGTCCAAGTTCTGGTAAGCTTGGAGGTCCTGACCGAGTTCCTGTGACCACTTAGCTTTGAGCTTTTTGGTCACTGCGGTCACTGCCACAGAGTCAACCTTGATGTCGATCTCAGAGATTTCGTTCTTGTTGGTATCAGAAGAGCCAGCATTGCCAGTTCCGTCCTTGGGCTCTTCAAGACCCCAAGTATCAGCACCGACAACAGTACCAAGTGACCCACCAGCGTTGAAGTTGTCAACGAGAGGGATAGTAACACTGACAGCGCCCGCAGCCAATCCAGTAGCAACATCGTCTATGTTTGTCTGGTTAAGAGTTGCGATCTCTGCACCAGCAGCAGTAGAGATAGCTGTCTTAATTTCTGCTTCAGTGGAAGTAGCAAGAGCATTTGCATCAACAACAGTCACCAACTCATATGCCAACTGAGGCAGTGCCGTGACGACCGAGAGGCCTTCAGATCCAGCATTTGAGAACGTTGCTTTTGTGTGTCGTCTAATTGGTTTAAGATGAACAATGGCTTTGTGATTTGCGGCAATTGTAACACCAGCAATAGCACTAGCAGATCCATCGTCAGTTGCAACGATATACAAATCGCCCTTTTCCCCAACAACAACAGCATTTTCATCAAAATTAGAATGATTAATTAAAGACAGAGCAGTCGTGGTGACAGCAGTTGTCATCGTAGCATTCATCTGTGCAAGTGTACTAGCACCATCAGAATTATTCCAGCCGTTACTAGCGCCAGTCGCTGCCGCCCCTGCGATCTTAATCACAACGTCCCCAACGAGATCAGGATCGAAATTAAGAGCAGAATCAGCACCGCCGTCAAGAACAGCAGCCGCAGTAACTTCCCCGGCTGCACAAGTAGCTGATCCAGTTGGTGAAGAATAACCAGTGTTCAGGTTATACATACCACCGCCACCATTGGTGACCAGATCAACACCATCAACCAGACCTTTACCGACAACGTTCTGACCGTAGACAGAATCACCAGCAAGGTAACCAGCGCGTGATCCCTCAAACGTAAAGTCGAGGAAGAACACGAGACCAGCAGGCAAGCTCATTGGCTGAACAGACACGAGGTCGTTAGCGAAGAGATTACCGAAGACTCGTCGGACGATTGGAAAAGCGACTGAAGCGAAACCTTCAACGTCACCAGCAGCCATAGAGGAAGCTTCTCGGAGAAGTTCCTTAGCTTGGTTTTCGAGCAAGAGAGACATGTTCTCTTTAGATCGGGCACCAGCGAGCCCTTCGAGAAGCCCGGTAGCTTCCCACTTGTTCATAATTGCTTGGCCTTCTCGTCGCAAGTCGCGATCAACAAGACCTTCTGTCAAATTTTGCAGAATAGACATTTGTTTGATTCCTCCTTATGAATTAATTCCTGCAAGTCTCTTCATCCTATCAGCAAACATTTTTTGCTCATTGGATTCTGAGGATTCCCGCTTAGGGAAATAAGGTGAAGCTGACCTAGAAATAGCCTCTGACAAGTTTTTGGGTTTCCTTTCATTCTGTGAAAAAGAGCCAATAGTGTCTTCGAGGGTTTCATAAATAACCTTCGCCTCTTCAATCGTATTTGCCTTGGAAATAGATTCGACAAGCTTCTGCTTTTGTCGCTCATTCAGGGAGGAACTATTCAGGGCACGATTAGTATATAATAGTTTTGCATTACTCAAATTGACTTCATTTAACTTTTTTTCCAATTTTCTAGCAATGCTTGCTAATTCTTTATTTTTATCTTTATAGTCTTCGAGAATGTTCTCAAGGATGTCGAATGATTCTTTAAGCTCAGAATACTCTCTATCCTTTTGTTTATTTTTCTCTTCTAACTCTTCGTTCTTTTTTTCTAATTGTTCAACTGCATCGACAAGTTCATGTGCTTCAAGCTTGTAAGCAGTTGGTGTGTTTGCACCAAAACCCCAACCAGTGGGCTTAGGCTCATAGTCAAATTCAAGACCTTCAATAACTTTTGCAACTTCACTTTCAATATTCTCAAGACCCATCTCTTCTTGAACCAGCATCTCAAGTGCTTCTTGGAGAACTGCGTCAGGAACTTCAAGAAGACCAGTATCGGTTTCAGCGCCAGCTTCAGGGGTTGGTTCTGTTTCTGGAACAACTTCTTCTGCTCCAAAATCAACAGGCTCTTCTGCCATTGGTTCTTCTGCCATTGGTTCTTCTTCGAAATCTTCAACCGAGTCCTCTTCTGGTTCTGGCTCTTCATAAAGTTCAGGATTCATTGATTTAGCAAAATCTTTTAAATCTAGTGTAATCTCGACTTCATCTTCATCAGAGTCGGGAGCATAGGGAGAACTGTCAGAGCCATCTTTACCCAGAAGCTCAGAGCCGGTGTAAGGCACCTGTCCAGAGAGATCGATATCGTGGTCAGAAAGGTCGGCCCCCATATCAACTGGGGCCTCCTCTGCTGATCCTGTATCGGAAAAAAAGCTTTCCAAGCTCTCTTCTTGCTCCATAAGAAGAGAGATAGCTTCTTTTATTTCTGCGGAGTGTTCTTCAAGAATTTCATTTTTTACTTTTCTTTCAAAGGCTTTTCTTGCCTCTGCGGCATCAATTATAGCTTCGTCAAGCAAGGTTGACATAATATTTCTCCTAATCTCTTTTTTACTCTAATAAATAGTGAGTTCTGTTCCTAATTTGTTTTTATTAATTTGTTGACTTAATCTGCCAGTTGGTGCTGTCATAGGCAAAGAAAGTCACAGCACCAAAGTTTGTTGATATTTGTAAACTAGAAGCGCCTTGTATTTTATTGCTTCCTGATGCGTTTATTGTTATTGTATTTGTTCCTGCGCTGCCTGACACGTCTGCAATTGTTAACTCTAGTCTTGACTCTGCGGGAGGTAAAAGAATACTTGTTGGCCCCGAAGAAGACACCGCAAGAAAACTATAATCTGCGCTTGCTGTTATGGACGTTCCTGTGTTGGTCTCAAGGCTGTTATATATGTTCTTATCAAAATAGGCTTTACCGCTGACGTCGATAGGTCTGGGTCCGTTTCTAAAGAATGTTACCCCAGCAAATTCTCCAGCAAAGTCAGTGCTTGCAATAGAAACAGAGCCAGACACCCCAAGAGCAAGGCTCTCTCCGGCAATAAAATTATCTGCCCCAAACGCCACTGCCGCAACAACTGGAGGCAGTGGCAAGAACGAGGTGTCACCTGTGTTTTGAACAGCGATACCGCCCGATACATATAACGAACCAGAAAAAGTATGGGTATCCCCGCTTCCTGTGCCAAACACAGTAGAGCCAGCTATGCCGTCTGTATCTTTATAAATCCAAGAACTTGCAGATGAACTTAATTTTGTATTTATTTCAGTCATATTTTATATCACCGATAGCAGAGCCCAACCCGGCGCTGACTCACCGCTCCCTGTTGAGGCCAAAATAACTGACCCGTAATTAACCTGCATTAGCAGTGTGGCATAACCTTCAATAGTTTCTGGCGACTGGGCTTCGACGGTTATATTGTTGGTCGCTGCATCACCAGTAGAATCTTTAATTATAATTACTCTTCCATTTTCTGTATTCGCAAGCGGAAGAGTCACTTGTATTGGGGCAGTGCTTGTATCCACAACGATGGTTGTGTCACCAGAACTACAAGAATAATCTGCTGTAATTGAACTATAGTCTAAGGTCAATGCCATTTTATAACACCTCTAATAATTTATAATTAGTTCCATCTGACATAAGCCACACTGCCCCATAAGGAGTTGATAATTCTATTTGGCTTATCCCATCTATTGTACCTGATCCGGGTGCTATATCTATATGATTTGTTGCAGAAGCATAACCTGTTATTTCTTTAATGATAAATACTTTTCCGGGGCAAGCACTAGGGGCTGGTAAGACTATTGCTTGCATATCTTCTATTACATTTAAAAGTTTTACAAGTATAAGGTCATGACTGCATGTTGCGCTAAATATTACTGTGCCTGTTCCCCTGTCGAAGAGGGTGGTTGCTAGAACAAGAGGCCCGGCATCTATACATTCTCTTTGGAATATGTTCTGGACGAACCCCGGATTACTTAGAACTACCGGTGCCCCGATGCCGCCATAACAGTTGGGATATTCATTGGAATAGGTCTCGCTGTTATCAAGAGTGTAGTCCTCGGAAAAATTTATTTTTTCGTCGGTCGCCAATGTTATCCAACCCCAACAGAACCAGACCAGTTATTGTATCCAACATCTTCAACAGAGACAGGAGAAAGACCTGCAATAATCGAACCAGTTGATCCAGAGGTCGTAAGATTACTATAGAGATATATCTCACTTACTCTCCAATCACCTTGAATTGATTCGCCCGACTCAAGAATAAAATAATTCATCGGACTAGAACCATAAGGAGTCCTAACAGCCGCTTCAGAAAAACCAACACGAAGTGGTTGATTAGCCGCACTTGAATCTCCAGCAATTGCTGTCCCGTCAGTGCTTCGACCAGATACGTTCCTAATAGTAATAAATTTTGTTAACTTTGGAAACTCAATCTTAGTAACAGCCTGACCGGAGCTTGACGCTGGGACCTCGATACCGGAACTCAAAAAGGGGATGCCGCTATAGTTATAAACAGAAGAGACATCCGATTGCTTATGATATTGAAATGTAGATTTATACATATTGTTTCACCTATAGAATTTTTACTAAATAGTTTTAGCTATCGTTTTCCCGCTTCTGTCTCTCGATCTCTTTGGCCATCTTGCGCTTTGCAATTTTCTTAAGCCTTCTTTTTCTATCTGAGGGCTTCTCGTAGTATCTTTTTCGATTGACCTCGTCTAGAATTTTTTCTTTTTTTACTTTCCTCATGAATCTTTTAATTGCTTTTTCAATTGAATCTCCATGACGAACTTTTACTTGATAATTTACTCTCTTAGCCATAATTCCTCTAAATTAGTTTTTTCCAAGTGTCTTGCATTGAGCCAAATAGTCTACCAACATCGACCCCTTCATCATCAGGACTGAACCCTGAGAGTGCTCCTTTCGGCTGAACAACCTCTCCCGGTACGCCTTTTGATGAGATAGGCTCAAGACCTTCAAATACTTGACCATAAAATTCTCCACCAAATGTTTCCTTCATAATATTTTTTGCAAATTCATTATTTGAAGAACGTCTTGGTGGGGAAGGTTTTTTTACTTTTGTCTCTGGTTGTTGAGTCTCTCTGATAACAGGAGCCCCTGTCCCCTTTACCACTTCACTTATCAAACCAGACAAAAAGCCTTCTTCAAAAACAACTTCTCTAATACACTGCTTGATCAAAGGCTTTAAACTTTCTTTTAATTCTTTTGTGCTCATTTTCACCTACTAAAATACAAAGATGTCATCGAGTGCTTTTTTAATTTTCTCATCTCGATGTGTTGGCTTGGAGCCACCTGATTCCTTCCACTCTTTTAACATAAATGCGTTCGGAGTGGAAGGCTCAGATACAATATCGAAACAAATTAATTGAAAATCATCTTCAACGATTGTCTGGCCATTTTGCTGTCGAACCGAACCAAGACCTCTTGAGGAGATACCAATCTTAACATTTGCGTTTATCAACTCTTGGAGAACCTTGCCTGATGGGGTGCCCAAAACTTCAATCTTGCCCATAACCCTTGGTCCGTCCCACCAAACATCTGTAACCAGATGGGAGACATTCTTCAAGTTAACGACTGAATCGTCTGGGTGGTCGAGTTCGCCCAAAGCCCTTCTTTCCATGATAAGTCTTTTATAATTCTGGACTTCCCTTTCAAGAATGGATTGTGGGTATCTTCTTCCATTTCCGTTTGTGCAATCTGCCTCTTGGAGCTTACCAGATAAGAAGACTGCGCCAGTAGCTGCTCTTCTTTTTTCGTCTTCTGTTAAGACGTCTTGGCAAACCCCATCGGGGCAAAGTTCATAGAATTCTCTTAAAATATATTTACTCATTTTTTCTTTATACCTGCAAGATACAACCAATTATCAACACGCTCTTCTGCCTTTTTGGTTTGTTGTTCTTGAATAAAGTCAAGGGTGTTTTCGTGCTTCTTATTTGAGTCAAGAAGTTCTTTTCCTTCTTGCATGACGTTCACACCTCTTTTGCCTTTGCCTTTGCCTTGGCCTTTGTTTTTATTTTTCTTTTTTCTCCGCGCAAGGTTTGGATACTGTTCCTTTTTTTGTCTTCGTTTTTTTTGCCTTGGGGTTTCTCCTTTAGTCTTGTCTTCAACATCCTTCTGCAGAGCGGCGGCTGTTTCTCTGGGGCTTGATGCTTTCTTTTTGCCTCGACCACCGGCAGTGGGAACAGGCGTTTCTTTTTTATCTTGCGATGCTGTATTCTGAACTTGTACAGGGTCGAGGGCATCGGTTTTTGGTTTAGTACGGTCTTGTGACGGTTTCATATTGTCACTTGGATCGTAAATTGCACCGCCTGTCTCTAAAGATCGCTGATCTTGATCAGCAGCTTGAGCAGCCTGCGCTAGCTGTTCTTGGTCGAGTTCTACTGTCCTCTTTCCTTGAACATCGGCATTAGGGTCCGGCTCTTTCATAGTTGGAGTTCTTCTCCTTTTAGCAGCAGCATCTGCATTGGCTGCTGCGGCGTCTTCCTCTTTTGTGACATTAGGGTCTGTTTCTTTTATAGTTGGAGTTCTTCTCCTTTTAGCAGCAGCATCTGCATTGGCTGCGTCGGCGTCTTCAGGCCTTGTGGCATTAGGGTCCGGCTCTTTCATAGTTGGAGTTTCTTGTCCTAGTTCTCCTGTTTTCGGTTTAAACTTTGCCTTTTCCAAATTGTCTTGCATCTTTTCCCGCTCGCTAGATGAAAAAGAATCTGCAATTCTTTGGGCTTTTTGTTCCGGTGTTTCCTCTTTCGGACTATGAGGTATTTCTACTTCCAACCCATCAGTGCCCCCTCCTGAGTCTGGCTCGGGCTCACCACCAACACCTTCTCCTGCTCCGGCTTCAGGATCATCACCATCACCTTCTTTTGTATCTGTTGGAGGGGGGGCATCTCCTGATTGATCTGCAACATTCTGATCTGCATCAGCAAGCGCAGGATCATCACCTATTGCCTGCTCTTCCTCTTTAGTGGGAGTAGAGACATCAGGGTTCTGGTCAACAGCTTCACTCACTGCTTGAGCTGCGGCTTCGGCGTCACCGCCGAATTGTTCCTCAAGTGAATTTGCATCTTCGATACCAGACTTTAATTTTCCTTTCCATTCGCCCCAGAAGACTTGGTATCCACCTTTCTTGTCTTCAATATACTGAGCATGAAAATCTTCCATACCATTTTCACGACAGAACACTTTAATTCTTTTTCTAACTTCTCTCATCTTTGCATCATCAAGAAGCTGATCAGGATCGTTGAGATCTTTCTTTTTCTTAAAAAGCTGTTTAAAGAAACTAGCGCCAGATTTAGCAACTCTCCTTATAAGACTTTTCTTGCGCATAAGGTCATAAGCTATGAGACCACCCGCAAGTAAAAGTCCACCGCCGATTAGCACTTCTGGGGACATCATAAATTTTGCAATCTTAGCGAGATTGAAAAGAGTTGGTGTATCAACATTTGGAAAACCACCACCCAGATCACCGGCAGTAGCTTCAGGCAATCCAGAAGCGCCAATTCCTCCAGCACCTTGTGGAATACCAGCATCACCGGGCGTTGCAGTAGGAACACTAGGAGTACCTTGCGGAACACTAGTGCTTCCGGGTGTTGCTGTGGTGGGACCAGCGGCTCCGCCAGCCGCCACGCCCGGCCCAATACCTTGTCTAGGCCCAGTGGCTCCACCACCTCCGCCTCCTCCGCGAGATCTAGAAATGCGACGAGTGCGTGGAGTGGCTGCGCCGCCTGTGTTTTTTCCTAATACAGTATTTTTTAATGACTTTGTTGTAACACCTTCAGAAACGATAACTTTATTAAGCTCTTCATAGATTACCCTTTCGAGTCTTGCCCTTCGAAGCTCTCTTGTAAGTTGTCTTCTCTTCTTCTTTCCAAGTTTACCTTTTGCTTCTCCAAGTTTCTTTTTGTCTTTGGGGGTAAGACTTGAATAGATATCTTTACCTCCGCCCTGTGCGGCGTCAAGTGAAAAGAAGTTAATCATAAACTCTAAAACTTTATAATTTGTTTTCGGGAAATCGAAAGCATTAAAAAAGTCTTTAGGAGAAGTCATAGGTTTAAGGTCACCAAAGGCTGCCTTCATCTTTTCTGCTGTATCTAAATTACGCTGCTCTAAGGCTTCCACTGATTTAATGAAGTCAATACCAGCAGTCTTATCGATGTATGGTATTGTTTCTTTGGTAACAAGACCGTGTCCCGGATCTCTCTTATTCTTGGCAACTTTATAGATGGCTTTTGCAAGTGATTCTTCTTTGCCCGGCATAAGAGAGAGATCAACAATACCATCTGCACCCATTTCTAAAAATTTAACTTCTTCAACTATTTGCTGGGCTGCTTGTTGCATAGCCGCAGATCTAGGATCTGCTTTTGTCTTTGGCTTGTCCTGCTCATTAAGAATACCAGCATTTGCAAAGATATACTGCTTAAGAGCGCTCTTCTGTTCTTTAGATAATTTAATTTTTCCTGTGTTGCCTTTTCGCCTCTCAACAATAATAGAAGAGACAAGGGCTTTAACCATAGCAGGGTTCTTGACTGACATTTTTTTCTCCTTATGCTAGGCTCGCCCTAGCCTGATTATACATCCGTTGCGGCAACGCCTAACAGGTTGAAGTTTCCATCTTTTAAAAGTTCTTTTAATTTCTGACTCTAGAGATACACAAGAATCATATGCTGACTCACGCATCATCACCACCTCGTTTGGTAAAAAGTTTCAAGCCGTAGTCATCAAAAAGCATAGACAAAATGTATGAAGTGCCAGATGACAAACAACCTAGCAAAATTATATTAATAACTGAAAAATCAAAATTAAATAGTTGAGTATATGGACTTATTAGGAATAAAAAGACGCCAACCCAAAAGCCCATACACATAGGACAATGAAAAAAATGATGCTTAGGTCTTATCTTGTTAAAGATTGAACCATATACCAAAATCAAGGTCATGCCATAGGCAACTAAAATAAACGTAAGTAAATCCATCTTAAATCCTGTATAGACCCATGGCACCATAAGTACCATATGGGTAAATATAGCCGGGCCTCAAGGCACCCTGCATCTCTTCGTGTGGTATTTCTCCAAGCTCTGTAGACCTGTCATCTTCCGGTTCAAGCATTTCTTGTTCCATCTTCTCAAAGACTTCATCATATACATAATTATCTTTATCTAATTTAATGAATCTGTTGATTTGATAAATTAAAATACCCAATGTTGGAACTTCGTCATTCTGAAAATAAATGCCTTGTAGGATTCCATATGCGCTTGCGGACTGGACGGAGGCAGGGTCTATAATTCCTCGCTTTGTCAGAAACTTAAATACCTTATCTTGTATATCGTAAGAATCGTCAGATATTTTATCTTTAGGTACAACTGAAACCTTCGACTTTTTTGGATCGATTATAATATCAACCTCAGGGTGTTCATACATGACAATATTGCCTGCTAGATTTTTCCTAGCCTTGACTTCGAAATCGATACTATGAACATCATCACTCTTCTTTACTGTCAGTGCAGGTGCCGCAAATTTTACTCGCACCCCTTCTGGCTCAGGTCGATCAACCAGAGGCATCCTTATTTTAAGTGTAGGTTCCTGTTTGTCTACAAAGTTAAGCTTCAAAGACATTACTTAAGTTCCTCTGCTAAGTTCTGTAAGGCCAGAATTCTTTTTAAATCTTGTTCATCAATGTTCTTTTTTTGGAAAGAGTCGATCAATCTCTTTGCCTCTTGTAGTTTTTCTTTATAAGGAAAGTTATCATTCTTTCTTTCAAAACTATCAATAACGCTTTTAATCTGGTCCAATTCTTCTGCTATATACATTTTAAATGTAGAGGAGCTTGGGCCTTCCGCACATGTTATATAATTAGACAGAAGTTTCTTTTGATTCTCTAGAAGCTTATTGCCGTATTTATCGTTAAACTTAGTTATAAACTTTTTCAATACAAGATCATCAATTGGTTTTATTTCTTGCTCTTCTACAATCTGCTTCTTAGAAATCATTCCCATAAGAACGTTATTTTCTAAAATAACCTTTGTCTTAACATTAGTTTTTGGATTAAAGATTTGATAGATTGTTGCCAAGCTTTTATAGTTTGGAATAAAATTATCCCATACATCTCCGCTAAGACTTCTATTAATCTTGTTGATTAAATTTGTTTGCTCATTGAAAATAGATTTCTGGTTCAGCTTTTCGTATTGCTTTTTAGTCTCAATCATAATCTTTTCAGCACTATAAGTGTCTATCTCTTTGGTTTCATACAGTGCTCTATAAAGACTTAGCTCCCTACCCAAGAGGGTTTCGTTGTTGAAAGATTCTTTAATAATCTTTGCAATTTTTACTTTTTCTTTTTGGTCCTTTTTAAAACAAGCTTTCGCTAATTCTTTTACAAGACATTCAAACAAAAAAGCGGTATTTCTTTTTTTATTATGTTTAAGTCTCATCTTTAAGATACTCCATTCTTTTTATAAGATCTATAACTTCCTTTTTATTCTCAAGTAAAGTCATTTCTTCCATATCGTAACTAGTTTCTTGACCCTCATAAACTCCGACCTCCATGCCGGGGAAGACATTTCTAGGGGTATTGCGAGCCTTTTCTCTACTGTAGTGTCCTTTTATATTTTTTTGTCTCGCACCCATTCCCTTTCTCTTGTCTGTGGTGACGGGCTGATACTCTTTTCCTTTTGAGCCCTTAGTTGTATAAGGCTTCTTTTTACTCATTGGATTTAATTTATGTGGATAATAGTCTGTATCTCTCTTACCTGCAGGAGTTGCCATCAATTCATCAGCAGGGGCATCACCACCCGCCGAAGTATCAGTAACGGGGGCTGTACCTGTGTCTCCGCCTTCCATAGCAAGAGGGTCTCCTGCAGGTGCGGAAGGAGCAGAAATGCCTTCCATCTGTGCAGATTCTGCTGCTTTAGTAAGCATCGCATCATATTTTGCATCAAAGAAGATCTCTCGCTTCATCTTGATATAATCTTCTTCGCTCTGGCTAAAGATATTTTTAGCAACCCAGCTACGACTAAAGTATCCTTCTGTTGCGCTTGATGCAACATCAAACTTAGTTCGCATATGTTCAAGCTCTTGAAGCTCTGCTATCTTAGATGGATTATTCAAAGTCAAAGTATGACTAATCAAATCTTTCCCTTTGAACCCGAGAGCATATAAATGTATTGTCCCTATTTTCTCAAGTTCTGAGATGATCGATCTCTGAAGTCTTTGGATTGTCCTAGCAAATCTAATATCTTTCTGAGCTAGAGTTGATTTATCTTCTCCACCATCTTCACCCCTTGAGATATATGATTGTGGGATTTTAATTGCAGCAAACATCTTATCTCTAAGATACTTAACATCATCTATTCCACCATTATAGGTGCCTCCAG
>Ga0209645_1000798_pt1 | contig 16113 bp, 28 predicted proteins | sample ETNvirenome_6_30_FD_184070 | JGI IMG/M metagenome (GOLD analysis project Ga0209645, IMG submission 184070) | Marine viral communities from the Pacific Ocean - ETNP_6_30 (SPAdes) (version 2) | ecosystem: Environmental > Aquatic > Marine > Oceanic | place: Pacific Ocean | collected 2013-06-19
TATTTATGCGGCACAGGCCTCACACCTGCACTGCTTACAAACCTCTATATCGTACTCAAAATAGCCGTCAATTGGGTAGTGTTTTTCTTTTCTCTTACACTCTTTGCCACAATGGCTACTGCAACCACAGTTCTTGCACATCACCTCTTCTGTGAGTATCAATGGTTCCATTATCTCTTGACCAGTGGTCCGCCCATTAGGTTCACGCCAGGCAAGTTGTGTGCGCCTTTGGCCGTGCCGTCTGGATTTTTTGGTTGTACAATTTTTGGTAATCTCGGTGCCTTTGTACCTGATCTGCCAGGTGTGCCTGTGTATGATTTTTTAAATCTGTCTGGTCCCGCCGCGACATGTGGATTTGCTAGAGTGGCAATGTTACCGGCACTTGTAGCACCGGGCGTTGCCTGTTCTTGCACCCTACGTATGATTACTTCATTGATTTTCATTGTAGATATTTAGTAGGTTTTTTGCAGATGCAATGATGAAAGTGTTGTTAGAACAAAGTCTTATTCCGTGCTTTTTTGTTCCTTGCGTGTGCAAATATTTTAAACCATGTTTTTGCATGACCTTTACGTTAATTTGAAAATTTCCACCAAACCAATGACTTGATCTGTAGTAGCCGTTCTCTAGAAACTCCTGATCGAGTGATTCAATGTTAAACCAAACAAGGTTAGGCCAACTGCATGTAGATTTAACGTCATCATTTATTAGATTAAATTCATTGATACTAGGAACTGTAAATCTTGTGTCCTTTTGTGCTCTCCTGGTAACTTTGTCTCCTATTTCATTTATTCTATTAAAATTAAGAACTAAACTTTCGCAATTATTTTCAGTTAGCGATTCTGGAAAAAGTGCGATTATTGGAATCTGTATCAATGCACTTTTTGTCATGAACCCGTTGGTGTAATTGCTGTTGGCATTGGAAACCTTGATTGATAAAGAATTTTGAATCTGTGATTCATCTAGCCTGTAAACTTTATAAAATGAAGGTACTTGCCATTTTTTGATATCGTAATCTACCTGCTTGATGTATTTTGTATAGACTATATTTTCGTCCACTTCTGTGATATTATGATCTTGTGAGAGTTGGAAACTATCAATCATTATGTCTCCAGTGAATACAGTAACTTCAGCAGGTTTTTTGTATTTTTTGTAGGCTATGCCTAATACCAGGAGATATTTCATTACAGAAGTAATTATTACTTCTTCTTACGTCCAGACTTCATGTTGGCACACCAGTGATACATCTTGCCACGTTCACCACCATACTTTTTTGCCTTTGCTCTTAATGATGTCACAGATCCCTTACAACTTGCACCGGACCTTTTTACCCTGCCTGGTCTGCTTTTGCCTTTTACTTTTTTATCTGCAAAGTTTTCTTTGAATTCTTCCCATTCTTCACGTACGGTTTTTGGTTTGCCTTTACCTAGTCCTAATTTTTTAACGTTCATGTATTCACCACCAACAGGAACATCTTTGGTTGCGTTCTGTTTTGTCACTATGCCTACCCCAGCGGCCTCTTCTTTTACACAGTTAGGCACCATCTTGTTGCCTTTTTTCTTGTATCCTTTTTGCTGATAGCCATGCCAACATGTTCCTCTTGCTTCTATGAATTCTTTGATCTTCATTTCTTCTTCTTTCTACCAGCACAGTGAGCCTTCTGTGAGAAGCCTTTTGGATTGTTGCAGTTGATTGATCTTTTGTATTTTTTGCTCCAACCCTCTACCTTGTATGGGTATGCCATCATTGAGTGATATCCCATTGTGGCTCTGCCTTTTGCTCGTCTTTCGTACTTGTTAAGTATTTTGTTCACGTCGGGGTGAACGTACTTTGTCAGTATTTCACTTATCTTCATTTTTTCTTGTTTTTGGCTTTTGTTTTCTTCTTCATGGAGTTTATAAATTTCCTATAGATTGCCGCTGGCCCTGACTTGCCTGCCGCTTTTGCTCTCTGCTCCATTGCAACAGCCGCCTGTATCTTGTGTGCGTGTGATCTGCCAGACTTCCTTATCTTGGCCACACTTGCCCTAGCAGTTGCTTCATCTTTGAAACCTAGACCATGTATAGTGCCTTTTGGATCTTCGTCTGTGTAAAGATCAGAATGTTTTTTGCTTTTTGCAGGTTGTCCTTTTTTACGTGGTATCCTTTTACCTTCGGTCAAACTTTCATTTATATCTACACTTCCATGCCTTGCGTGTTTGCTCGGGTTTCCGTCTTTAAGTATTCTTGCCCATGTTGTCATGTTTATAGTACAATTTTTAACTTGATTTACAGTGTCATCGTCTTTTACAATCTCATCAATCCCTTGGGCCTTTGATTCTATATTACACTGTGGAGGCACAGTGAAACCAAAATTGCTTGCCGCTGAATATAACACGCCGTGGATGTGTTGAAATCCATCACCGCCACCAGACACTAACGTACCAAATACTTTGTTGTAGAATGGTTGGTACTTGTTATCTTTTGCCCAACTGTATATGAAGTCCAATCTTTCAAGCATTGCCTGTATATGACAAGAGTGCGTACCCCACCATATTGGCGTGGCGAAAATTACTCCATCAACGTCGAACATCTTCATTATGTGTGGCCTTAAGGCATCGTCCACATCTGAAGTTGCGCCTTCATAGTCTAACTCACGCATTGTTACTATTTCACATTCGTGACCTAATTTTTCAAAAGCCAACTGTGCCATTTTACAAACAGCAAACGTGTTTGACTCTTGGTCTGGTTTCAGACTGCCGTTGAAGATTAAAAATTTCATTCGGTGCTCCTTAGCGTGATAACACCACAAGCGAGTCTGTCGCCTGCGTTTCCTGTTTTAAGGCTTTCATCATCACCGCCCTTGCCTAGGTCGTCCTTGTCTGCGTGTACAACAATGCCTCTGCCAACAACCGATCTATCACCGATGAGGTCCACTCTGTCTGCTCTAATAGTAAATTTTGCTTGGCCGTTTTCGTCCGCTGTGATATTACCAAGGTCACCAACGTGTCCGTCTCCCAAGTGTCCATGGTCAACACCGTCCGGGTTGTAGTGGGCACCCATTGATTTGCAACCGTCACTCATGTCACCAAACTCGTGTATGTGGAATCCATGTTCGCCTGGTTGTAGTCCTGTGATAGTTCCTTTTATTAGCGTTGGAGTTCCTGGTGCTTGTATAAGCAGTATAGACCCCTTTACAGAGTCAGAATGTTGCAGTTCACACTGTGCAATAGTAGTCTCTTGTGCCTCGGTAATGCTTTTTACCTTGCTACAACTACATTCCTTTGCTCGTGTACGTGGACAACTGGTCTCTGTGAATTCTAATGCTCGCATTGTGCGAGTATTTATTTGTTTTTGGGCATTGGGTTTTCACCAGTGAGTCTTGGCTGTGCAAACCATAACTTGAACCACTCGTTTGAACCTGGTTTTATGTTGTGTTTTTTTTGATATTGTGCTTTTGCTGTGCCAACATATGATAGGTTTTCACCCATTGACTGATCTTCTACAGGCTTGTCAATGCCGGCTAGACGTTTCAACTCCTCGATATTCATTATATCGTCCAGTCCCTCAACTGTTGCTTGGTAGGTTTGTGTGCCTTGACTTTCTCGACCTTGCCACCTTTTGCGAGGAACTTCTGCATCTTCTCGTCAAGTTCCCTCTGTTTCTCCTGTGGGGTTTTCTCTATCTCTCCAGCCATGTAAGGCCTGTTTATTCCACTAAATTTTGGCATCTAAGTACTCCTTCATTTCTGGTATAATGTTAGTTATCATATTTTTCCTGTGTTTGTCCCTCATTTTTATTTCATTGCAGAATTCTGCCCAATGGTCTGTTGCCATAGATGATTTACACATTTCGATTAGGTCATCTATTTTTTGATTGCAATCCTTGTTCGCAAATTCCTTTTTAACATTTTGCAATCTTTTGCTGGCAATGTCAAGCAGAGATTGTGGTAGATTCGTTGGCCTGAAATAATTTGGGGATTCCAGTATGTAGAAGTAGTTGAGATACTTGTTCTCCTGTATCCACTCGAACAACTTGTCTAACAAAAGCAGATTGATGTTGCTTACCACAGTGTTTATGATAAATTTCACATCATTATTTTCCAACACTTCTATTGTTGAAAGTATATTCTCCCAATCGGAAGGAAATCTCACATAATGGTTGTCTTCATTTAGAGCGTCAATGCTGAGGTTTACTCTCGTCCTTTTGAACTTTTTAAATATCTCGATCCATTGTTGATCGGGCACTATTGTGCCATTTGTCTGTATTTTAAGTGTAACTCCTTTGGCTAGATCGTTGTCAACGTCATGCAGTATTTTCTTAACTTCGGGCACCATCAATGTTTCGCCTCCCCTAATGTCTAAAAACAACAAACCTTTCTTAATAACAGAATCTAGGGCCTTGTATTTGTTATGATCAAATTTGGAGTAATCAATGTTAGGATTTTTGCTTACTCCTAATGTTTTGTTCTCTGCATGAAATCTGCTACTATCATATTCATTACAACTCAAGCATTTAAGGTTACAAAGATTGCTGATGTGCAATTCGGCATATAATGGATTTTTAAGATCAGATAATCTTAGTTTTTTTGTTATTTTTTCATAGTAATTTTTTTGTTGATCATTTTTGATGTTGTAATATTTGTTGTATTCGATCCTATGACTTGCTTTTGAAATACTCTCCTGGTAATGGCAAAGACTGCATTCCTTTAATTTTTCGCCCTGTAGTAATTTCTTACGCATCTCTTTGACACGCTGTGAATTGAAAAAATCATTTGGTGACTCTGTATCTATTGTACTTTCTAGACCACTTATGTTACAGCAAACATTATTCTGTCCCTTTATTCTTGTAGTTGTGTTTACAAAGGGTTGTACGCAGAAATACCTATTGATCTGATTGTCCATATTTTTCAAGTGCTTGTTGTACTTTACTTAATGGATCTCTGTTTGCTTGGTAAAGAATTCCGTATCCGCCGGCGGCCTGCCATTTCTGAATGTTAATTGGTCGGTCATCTATAAGAATGTTTGGAGTGCCTGTGCCCTTGTCTTTGGCATAAGATTCTTTTCGTCCTGTGACAACGATGTCGTCTGGTTGTTCGATGTTATTTGTTATCCATAACTTTTTGTACTTTGCACTATTTTCGTGGTCACCTCTCAAAGGTGATGTGTTTATGGAAAACTTTCCTCCTGTGAATTTTTTGACCATTTGGATCAATTGGTCTGCTGTTGAAAATTTTGGAAGTGTGGCAAAGAAATCTGATCCTGTGATCTTATCTATTACTTCTTTTTTAAGATCTTTGGTTTTGTCATTGGTCAGTTGTTTCCAATGTTCAACTCCATACATCTTTTCAACCCCGCCAAAGAAATCTGCGAGTACACCGTCCATATCTAGATACACAATTGGTTTTGCGTCTTCCATGTTTTCATTATACAACTTCTTGTTGTTCTCGTCAATCTGATTACCAATCCTGTCCTGTATTATGTCATACAACTTTTTACCAGTGTTTCCGCCCATTATTATTTTGGAAAATTCATGTTCTTGTCCTTTGTTCGCAAGTTCTCTGGCTTTTGATGCCGATGCCCCTGTGGCACCTTCCTGGTCTGGATCCCTCTCACCAGCACTCATAACTTTAATGTTGTCAAACTTATACAGTTCATTACCGGCCTTGTCTGGCTTACCATTGTATTGATTAAGTAATTTCTCAAATTCTTGAACCCTGTCTGATCCAGCGATCATTACTATCTTTGTTCTTCCTTCTGCTTGTATCTTTTGTAATGCTTGGATAATAGTTTTTACACCTGCATCGCCTACTGCAAGATCGGGATAGAACATTTTTATGTAATCTGCTTTCTCTTTGAATGTCAGTGGATCGGTCTTGTTGTTTTGTTTGTGGGATAAGAACAGGTATGCCTTGCCATTGGCTTTTTGTGCTGTGGACTGTATCGCACCAATTAATTTTTGGTGTCCTATTGTTGGTGGATTAAATCGGCCAAAGGCAAAGACTGCTGTTGAACGATCGTCTTCCTTAAGAAACAGTTCCCTTAGGTGCATCGTACTCGCCTGCCTTTATGTTATCTAGTTCTCTCTGTGATATCACGCTGGCAAGGTGTAATCGCGTTTCTTTTGGAAACATATCTTTGACATCATCCTGCTGTGATCCATATTCTTTGACGTATTCTTTCGCGGCATCGTCTATCAGATACATCCATAACTTCTGTGCTTTTTCGTGATCATATACGCCTTTTGCCAATTTTCTTTTAATGTTAGAGATGATCGGCATGAAACGTCTTCTGTACAACTCCTCGTTATTCATTATAAAAGTGTCCAACTCGTTTGTTGCGTCTGAATCTATTACTTCGGTGATAAACTGTGATGCTCTCATATAAGCATATTTATTAGTAAAGATTCTCTAATAGCCACATGTAAAAGGGTGATGAGAATTTAAATCTCCATTCGCCATCGTGACCCATTTGCGTGACATTTTTTAACGTTTCGGGTAATTCTTGATTTGCCTCCCGCTGTTGCGTTGCCCATGGTTCTGGGTATTTTGGCGTATACACGCCCTCGTAAACAAGGGCTCCTATGTCTATCTCATCAATTTCAATGCCCTTGATATGTAGCAGTTGGTCTTTCAATATGTCACCCTTATCGTTGATTACAGTTTGATTATTTCTTTTTCCTGATCTTTTGATTGTTAAATTAGCGTCCTGACCTTCAGTGAACTCATCCTCAAATTCCACAGTGTCTGGTTTGTCTTCTGTGCCTGTGATATCACCTTCGAAGTATTTTTTATCATTTATAAAAACTTCGACATGTGGCGGTTTGTCCCACATTGTTGCATAGAGTTCTAATTTAAATTTTAATTTTTCGGTTCCCATTCAAACTCCAGTCCTGCTGTTCTTCCTGTGTATGGGATATTTACATCATCCCTAAACATCTCAATGAATAACTGAGTGCCTGGTACTTGAACTTTCATGTACTTGTCACTTCTTTCTAAAACCTCTGCCTCTTTGGTCCTGTCGTTGTTTGTACAGGTTAAAACTATTGTTTCCATTTATACATACTTTCAAATTTTTCGGTTATTTCTCTTCTGTTTCCACCTTGTGCTTCAAAATCATTTATAAAATGATCTATCAAATTTGCCGCCAATTTCCTGTATTTTGGTAGCACATCCTGTTGTAATTTCACAATTGATTCTTGTGGAACCGACTGAACTATGGTTCCAATTGGCATGTTGTCTATCCAACTTCCCGCCTTACACATGTCGTTCTGTATTTTGTGTAATTCTTTTGTTGGCATAAACGTAGGTAGCATTTTACGTGACGTGTCTATGAGAATGCACATAAGAGTACCAAAGTAATCTTCTTTGAAGATATCTTTTTGCATGTTTACAAAAGCACCCCAATTATGTATCCACCGAATAAAAATGCTAGGATGTATTTTGTCCACGAAGTAGTGTGTTTTTCAACCTTGTAACCATTTTGTCTGAGACATTCCACGTGGGCATCTATTGATTCTGCTGTGACTTTTACGTCTACTGTTTGTATATTTTCTATTTCATTATCTGTCATTTAATTATTGTACTACAGATTACGTATATGTCAACCAAGTTGATCTTGCTAGAATCTAGTAGTAGTGCGACTTTTATGAGTTGCTCAAAATAGAACTTATAGTTCCTGCCGTGACTGACGTGGCTTTTGCACGTATCCAAACAAAGTTCCCAGTAAAGTTGGCAGTGGAGATCAAAGTGCTTTGGTCTGCCGTGAATGTTGTACCACTTATGTCAAACCAATCATCTTCTGTTGGCGTTGTGGCAAGTGATCCCTGCATCTTAATTGATCCTGTCATTGTTGAATTGACCTGATACGCAACTGTGTGTACGCCATCTGGTTGTTGGTAGTAGCCATCACCTTTTGCTTTGTCACTTACAAAACCTGTGTGATCTAATGTGTAGGTCGTTGACCCGTCTGCTGTTTCTGTTGTAACCACTTCTTCAACGATAAGTTCATTTGCAGAAACTTCGGACTTCACAGTGAATGTGCTGTTATTGTTTGTGGTGCCTGTGACTGTGATCAGATCTCTCACGTTGAATCCAGACAAACTTGTGCTTGTCGAAGATATCTTGTACTCCGAACCAGTGGCAGTGAAACTGATATCTGTTCCAGATACGTTTGCTAGGTGCGATTTCGACGCTAGTAGTGTGGTGCTTTTCTGTGCCATCGTTATATTTATTCAGTATTTTTTCTTTTGAATCTTGCTGTTTTCGGACCCAGTCCGTACACAGCGGCGAGTTCGTTGGGTTCTTGGCCATCTACGGTCAGTATGTTGATGTATTTTATCTTGTATGCTTTGCCATCAGATTCGCCTAGTTCCTCGCACACACAATGATCTTTGCCTACTTGTCGGACCCTTAGTAGACTTCTTTTGATGACCGGAGAGCCCATCCAGTTCTTTTGTATCATGCTTTCAACGATGCTTTGATCATTGAATATCTTGTTATCCCTTAGTTTTTTTATTGCTTCCATTTTTTACCTTTCTAAATTTGATTACTTTTTCGATGGCTTTCTGTGCCATCATGTATATTGGAGTTAGGAATTTCTCGCTGGTCACATAAAAATAACCGCCTGTGAAGTATGGATGCTTACTGTGTAACAATCCAACAACGTCTCTGTTTGTCACTAGGCAGTTTTCGGAGTTCGAATCCAGAAAATTTCTCAGTGTTTCTATTTCGGCGTACGAAAGAATATTGTGTGTGTCTTTTTTAAGATAAACCTGATAGTGGTATTTTCCGTGTGGCAATCTGAGACATCCTATCATGTTCTTGCCAAGGCCTGCGAACTTGGGATCAACAGTCTCAGATCCTGTCCAGAACTCCCAAAAATTATCAATCAGAGATAAAGATGTCTTATGGTCTGTATAAAATATCGCCTTCCTGTCCTGGAAACGGAATTTTATTTGCCTTCTGTTTTGTAGTATAAAGTCAGCAAGTCGTGTCATGTCAGGAGCATCCGGGTATTCTTTTTTTATACGCACAAGGTGTTCATCTGTTGTTGGATAAAACATCAGGCTTCCTGGCATCTTGAATTCAGTCTTGTGACGGAACCTGCCGTAGTATAACTTGTTATGATGTTTTCTCATCAGAGACTTCCGATTTTACATCTATCTTCTTAGGCTTTCCTGCTTTGAATTTTACAGTAAGTTTAGGTACGATGTCCGTGGACACGCCAACTTCGACCATGCCTCCAGCAGTTAGTTCACCAAACAACATCATTTTAGATAGTGGTTTCTTTATCTCGTCGTCTATGACTCTCTGCAATGGCCTTGCACCAAGTTTAGCGTCAAACCCCTTGGTCATTAAAAAGTCTATTGCGTCATCTGTTGCGTTTACCTCAACATCTTTTTCAATTGTCATTGTGTTAAGTTCTTGCAGGAATTTTTTCACTATTGAACGCATTGTTTCTTTAGCAAGTTTATCAAACTTGATCACAGCGTCTAGTCTGTTCCTAAACTCGGGCGGAAAGAATTTTTTAAGTGCCTTATCGTCCTCACCTGTTCTCTCGCTTTTTCCAAATCCTATATTGTTTCTTTCATTCTCTTCTGCACCCAAATTAGATGTCATTATCAAAGTGATGTTTCTACAATCTGCTTTCTTCCCATTTGAGCCTGTCACTGTACCATAATCCATCACTTGCAATAACATGTTTGATACGTCCCTGTGTGCTTTTTCAACCTCGTCGAACAAAACCACTGCGTGTGGATGTTTTTCAACCTCATTGATAAACATACCTCCACCCATGTTAGAATCCTCGTAGCCTACGTAGCCAGGAGGAGAACCTATCAATTTAGCGATTGAATGTTTTTCCTGATACTCTGACATATCAAATCTAATCAGTTCTACTCCCAATGTTTTGGCCAATTGTTTAGCAGTTTCGGTCTTACCGCAACCTGTAGGACCTAAGAAAAGGAACGAACCCACAGGTTTAGTTAAACTTTTCAGTCCTGCTCGAGCAACCAATATCTTGTCGGTGATCGTGTTTATTGCCTTGTCTTGTCCAAATACCTGTAGTTTCATTTTCTCTTCAAGGGTTTTCAAATTGCTCGCCTGTTTTTGAGACAGTTGTTCTATGCTGATACCTGTCATTACCGATATCTCATGTATGATTTCGTCATGATCAATTTTACCATCTTTGATGCCGTTCAGTCTTAGCCTTGCACATGCCACGTCTATCACGTCTATCGCTTTGTCCGGTAGTTTTTTATCTGCTATAAATTTAGTCGAATAGTCTACTGCGTCCTCACAAGCCTCGTCTGTTATTTTACACTTATGAAATGTTTCGTAGTATTGTTTCACGCCTTTTAAGATTTTCACTGCTGTGTCCTTAGATGGTTCCCCGACTTGGAGTCTCTGGAATCTCCTCATAAGAGCACGGTCCTTTTCAAAATACTTCCTGTATTCTTCCCACGTGGTGGAAGCAACAACTTTGATTGTACCTTTCAAAAGTGCTGGTTTCAACATGTTTGCCATGTCCATGTTGTTGCCCTGGCCCGTGGCTCCTGCACCCACTATCATGTGTGCTTCGTCTATGAATAATATTGACTTGCCTTTTTGATCGAGAGCGTTCACTACAAGTTTTAATCTCTCTTCGAAGTCACCTCTAAATTTACTTCCAGCAATCAAACTGTTGACGTCAAGGCTCCATACTATGTGATCTTTGAGATACTCTGGTATATCACCTTTGTTCTTGGCTATCCTTCTCGCCAACCCTTCTACTACCGCTGTTTTACCTACTCCAGGGTCTCCTACGATTAGGACATTATTTTTGTTTCTCCTTGCCAAAATTTGTTTAAGATCATCTGTCTCTTGATCTCGACCTATCACAGGATCTATCTTTTTATCAAAATATTTTTGATTCAAATTCTCGCAATAACTTTTTAAGATACGGTCTGCTTGATTTGGTCTTAATCTCTGTTCCGGTCCACCCTGCTCAGGCCCTCCCAGTCCAGCCATCCCCTCATCTAGTATTGTTTCTGTTGAAACTAAATCCATCAAGTCTTGTTTGTTGACCTGATGCTTCTTCAAGAAGAATGCCGCATAACTTTTCTTCTCAGCGAATATTGATATGAGAATATCTACAGAACTTACATCCTGCCTGCCTTGGAAAAGTGCCTGTGTAAACGCCCTATTCATTAACCTTTCTAAACTTGCAGTTTTACGTGGAGTCATGGGCTCTTTGCCTTTTGCAATGATGTCATTGCATTTGGTGTCTAAGTAATCTTGAACATCTTTTATCAATGCCCCCACCTGTACTTTAAAATCGTGTAATATGGTCCCTATACTTTGGTCAGTAATCAGAGATAACAAAACATGCTCGATAGTCACATACTCGTGCCTTCTCTTCTCTGCTTCTTTTACTGCATTTTCAAATATGTTTTCTAGTCCTTCGTTTGCTTCTAACATTTATTATCCTTTGTTTGCCATTTGCCATCTAATTTTAGAGACTCTTTTATTAAATGTAATACCGTCAAGGTGATCCAGTTCATGCTGGAAGCACTTGGACTCCATGCCATCGAGTCTTGCGAATTTTGTTTTGCCTTGTGTTGTTTCATATTTTACTTCAATTACTTTTGGTCTTTCAACTTTTACAAAGATATCCTTGAAACTCAGACATCCTTCCACGTCAATGACTTTCTCTTCACTAAAATTTATCACCTGTGGATTCCAAATTATAACATGTTTTTGAAATGTGTCAAATGACTCGTGCCCGATTGCAAAAAATCTTTTGGTAATGCCTATCTGGTTGGCCGCGAGGCCCATTCCACGTTCATCCAACATGGATTTTATCATATCCGCTTCAAATTTTTCGATATCATTATAACCTTGTATGCTGTCATTTTTTGTCCATTCTGTGCTTGACTGAAGTAGTGTTTCGTGTGGATATTGGAATACTTGTATCATTTAACTATCTCTATGTCCGCTTCTGTTTCGATTACGACCCTTGCACCACAAGAAAGCAATGGTTTGTCGTTGCCTCCGTAAATGACCTTGCTTGGTCCGTTGATTTGAACTTCATGACAATAGGTGTTCTTGCTACCCTGTTTGATAGTGATCACAGGATCGTTGTTGCCATTTTTCTTGTTAGCACGTATTACGTGTTGATTGACGTGTATGTATTTCTTTTTTGTTCTCATAAATCTTTAATTTTTTTCAAATCAGAGGCACTTAATTGTGGTATAAGCACATGCACTTTTACATATAGGTTGCCTCTAATACCGATTGTTTTATGCACTGGCATTCCCTGTCCCTTCACTTGCAATACAGTGTTCGGTTGTGTGCCTGCTGGCACTTTAACTTTAATTATTTTATCTTCCAGGGTCTTGAGATTAAATTCATGTCCACGTATTGCCTGGAAACAGTCTATGGTTTTATCCGTGTAAAGGTCGTTCCCCTTTCGTGTGTACCCGTCGGAGTCCAACACACTCATCACTACCAACAGATCTCCACGTGGCACATTCTTTATAGCATCATCTCCCATGCCTTCAAATTTGAAGGTGACACCGTGCTGTACACCCGCAGGTATTTTGACAGTAGCAAATTCATCTCTGCCACTAGGTAGTTTGTAATTGATAGTCTTTTCGTTTTGAGTCATGACTTCTTTAATACTTAGAGCCATTCTTACTTGAACATTCCTATTGCCTCGTCTCTGAGTACGGAATGTACGGGCACGTCCAGGACCTTGGGTGAAATTGAATTTGAAATCAGTGTCACCGTTACCAAAGCCTGAAAAGAAATCTCCAAATATGTCTTCGTTGAAGAACGGATGTTGTCCGCCTCCCGGCATTGAACCACCAAACTTTCGCATGGTGTCATAGTCGTGTCTTTTTTGCGAATCTTTCAAAGTGTCATAGGCTTCGTTCGCTTCTTTAAATTTTGCCTCGTCTCCACCTCTATCCGGATGTTCTTTTTTTGCGATCTCTTTGAATGCTTTCTTTATCTGTTCGTTGGAGGCATCTTCGGACACACCTAGGACGTCATAATAATTTTTCATTATGCTTATTATACAACAGATCGGTTATCTGTCAATGTGTGGTAATTATTTAGAACTTTTTTTACTTGATCCTGTATAAAGTCCAAACCAAGCCGCGCCTGCACCTACAACAATTGAAATAAGACCTGACTGTTCCATTGTTGGAGCAGGCAATTCCATGTACCATATCACACACTTGTACAGTAATATTATATAAGTGGTGATGAACACTCTTGGAAAAATTCTCCAACTGTCTACTGCTCTCGCAAGGTGTATTAATCTTGCATAAGGATTAGGTCCTAGGTCTTTGGCAGAAGTGTCTACTTCCAATTCAACTTTTACTTTTTTATTAGCGGTCGCCTTATCTGCTGGCACAACTAATTTGTCTTCTTTCAATGTTTCTGGATGTTCTGCTACCATTATTTGATCCCCGGTATCTTGGCGTTTCTTTTTCTATGTCCGTTCCAAGCAACAAATCCACCGATTCTCAATGACCAGTACGCTAGGTAGTTCATAGCATAGAAACCGTTCACGATGATGTTGATGTCTCTGAATATCTCGTCCGCTCTCTTCTGAGTCAACTCACCCATTGTTTTCTTCTTGTTTGCTTCTAAAAGTGTTTTGTATTTGTATGCGTAGTCGTGAACCAGACCGCCCATTAACAAAACACCAACTGGAGAGAAGAACGTTCTTAGGAACTTAGGAATACTTGCACCATCAAATTGGAATCCCGCTGGTATCACATATTCTTTTCCGTCTATGTTGTACTTCCAGTCATCTGTCAGCACCCAGTTTCTTGTAGATAACAACCACATTATGATTCCTTTCCAGAATCCTTTGCCTTTGGTCTTGATCGGCACAGGTTGTAACTTCGGCATTCCTTTGAAGTTGAATTTTAAATTAGGTTTTTTTCTTTTGTCTAAAGCATTGAAAATAGCGGCTAAGATCACAACAGCGATTAATATAGTCCACTGCCAAAATTTCATTGCTAACGTTATTATTAGTTCCATAAGTCTCCTCGTTTATATGCGTATTTATTCTAATGGGCCTTCTACAACACCTGCATCAACTAATTTGTGCCTATTTGCCATGTGTTTTGCTTCAACGTCTTTCTTGCTTCCGCCAAAATATGGTACAGCGTGTCCGGCCTCACAAAGCAGTTTTGAAACTTTCTTCTTGTCTATTATGAAATCTCCAAGCACACGTCCAAACTTACCCTTCATGTCCACGCCTTTCTTGTTAATTGTGGTTTGCAGTACCGATTCTTTACCTAACAACGTTTTCAAATGTTCTTTACTTGCAAGTCCAAATTTCTTTTCTACCTTGTCTCTTGTTCTTGATTCAGGCGTGTCGATCCCCATGATCCTCACACGTTCGTTTTTCTGCCATATCCCGAATCCTAGATCGATATCAACGTCAACGGTGTCCCCGTCAACCACTCTTATGATTTTACATCGATATGTCCACATTATAGCAGTATTTATTGATTAGGTATGCAAAGTGAACACAGTGCAGAACATTTTCCTGTCGTGAGTGTTTGAACTACAGTGTAGTTGTGTTCGGTCAAACGTGAAGGCATCTCCTTCTTGCCACTCCACTACTTTCTCTAAACTGAGGCCGTGTAGGTCTTCGTATGGGACATGGCCTAAAAATTTTGTGTGAATGTCCTGATCAAATGCATTATTGGTTATGTTTGAAATTTGGCTGTAATCAGAATATCTTTTGTAAACAGTTTTTGTTGTATTCTCGACAAGTTTATCAATATACAACTGCAATTCTTTATCATCCGTTTTGTATTGACGTATATCTTCTATGTGCTCCTTTTTTCCGTTTATTTCTAACGTGTATTCATAAGGGGGTGGATTATTTTTGCTAAACCTACCCTCTTTGCCATACCAATGATTATCAAACATCACTGTTGAACTTGGCCCATAACATTTCAAAGGGATGATAGTGACCTTAGAATTTTTTTGTCCTTCAATGCTGTGGGCATGTAGTTTGAACGCGGTGCTTATGTCACAGAATATTAAAGAATCTATTGTGTATCCTTCTGTGTGTATGTTGTCTAGAACTTTTTTGATTGGTCCTTTAGGCCAATTATCACTATTCCATGAAGGAGTTTTTGAAACAAAATTTGGCCTGTCATCTGTAAGTTTGTCTTTTTTGTCTAACCAATCACAATATAATTTTCTATCGTTGTCTTCGATGACATTATGTAATATTTTTGTAGACATTATCTACTGCTTGTGATTTTACTGTACTAGGTTGATAAGATCTTGCACTGTCTGGACTTTGTCACCGTCTTCCTCTGATATCTTAACACCTGTCGCCTTCTCTACCTGTATCACCAGTTCTATTGTGTCAAATGGATCTGCACCTAGGTCATCAACTAGATGTGCTTCTGGTGTGACTTTGCTTTCTGCCACATCTAGATGTTCTGCTATCACTTTAATCACTGTTTGCATACTATTCCTCAACTATTTTTTTGATTGATTTCGATCCGTCGATGTTCTCTTCCAACTCCGCAGTAACTTTACCACATTTGTATTGCACGTTGTTGCCTTGTTTGTTTCTTTCTGCAACTCTTTTTCCTTTTAGGCATTCACTCATTGCAGGTTGTATTCTGTGTTCTGTTAATTCACCAGCCACAAATAAACATAGTGCCACGACCACTTCCATTACAGACCTCCGGTGCCGTTGGTGTATTTTATATCCCTGTCGGCATCTTTTAATTTTTCAATGTTGGTCAATGCTTTGTCCAACTGCTCTTTCATAAACTCTATGTTGATCTTATTGTCAGCGTTCTCATCAATGTCCGCCTGTAGTCTTTCGATTGTCTTGTAGATATCTTCAATCAGCATGAACTGTTCGATGTCCTGTGAACTCTGGCCTAACTCACCCCTAGGATACTTGATCCTGAATTCTGTGTTCTGCTGGACTTCGTTGTGTAATCTCTCATCCTCGGCACTCATGTCCTGTTCCAGAAGCATGGATTTCATTTCCAACTGGTTCAATCTCTCAATCACGCCAAAGTACGCCCAAACTCCCACGGCAACCGCGGCCACGATGGACAACAGATTCCGCATAGGCATTGAAATTGATGTTGAATCACT
>Ga0209645_1000799_pt1 | contig 16105 bp, 23 predicted proteins | sample ETNvirenome_6_30_FD_184070 | JGI IMG/M metagenome (GOLD analysis project Ga0209645, IMG submission 184070) | Marine viral communities from the Pacific Ocean - ETNP_6_30 (SPAdes) (version 2) | ecosystem: Environmental > Aquatic > Marine > Oceanic | place: Pacific Ocean | collected 2013-06-19
TAAGCACATAACAGGCATGAACGTAGAAGTATGGGCAGCTCAGTCACTTGCCAAGGCCTTCGATTCGGTAGGCATAAGCTACCCTAAGACTGAAAAAGGCGCACCCAGCTTCACTAGATCGTTCCTATCTGAGCATGAACACGAGCTGCCTAAGATGATTTTGCGCACACGAGGCCTAAATAAAACACATGGGACCTTCATTAATACAATTATGAAGCATACCGCTGTAGACGGTCGCATACACTCCCATATAAATCAGATCCGATCTGACGATGGTGGCACCGTATCAGGCCGAATCAGCATGAATAACCCTAATTTACAGCAGATACCAGCTCGTGATCCTGAGCTGGGCCCTATGATTCGTTCCCTGTTTCTACCTGAAGAAGGAGAAGAGTGGGCTAGTATAGATTTCTCGCAACAGGAACCACGGATCTTGGTGCATTATGCCCACGCTTACGGTAAATCTCAGGGCCATGACATGCAAGGTGTGCAAGAATTTGTTGATGGATATCAAAATGATCCTGATATGGACTTCCATACTATGGTAGCCGACATGGCAAAGATACCTCGTAAGCAAGCAAAAACTATAAATTTAGGCATGATGTACGGTATGGGTGTGAATAAACTGTCAGATCAGCTCGATATACCTGTGGATGAAGCTAAAAAGCTCGTGAACCAGTACCATGATCGTGTGCCTTTTGTTAAAATGCTCATGCATGGCGTGATGAATAAGCTAAATTCAAGACAAAGCTCTGGTTCTATACGCTCTATCTTAGGTAGAAAATGCCGATTTGACCTCTGGGAGCCCGATACATTCGCTATGAACAAAGCTCTGCCTTACAAAGAGGCGCTCAATGAACACGGCCCAACAACAAGATTAAGACGAGCCTACACATATAAGGCCCTTAACCGTCTAATTCAGGCTTCTGCCGCTGATATGACCAAAAAAGCTATGGTAGATATCCACAAGCTGGGGATAACTCCACTAATTCAGATACATGATGAGATAGCTGTGTCCGTTTCGTCCAAAGAACAGGTCGAATCAATTGTTGATGCAATGGAAAATGCCGTGCCTTTGGGTGTGCCGAACAAAGTTGATGTAGAAATAGGCCCATCATGGGGCGAATCTAAATAAAACATTGACCAAATTGTATATTCTCGCATATAATCGCGTAAAACAAAAGGATTTATGCGATATGGATACAGATAAGTGGAAAAGCATTCTTGTTCCCAAGGACGTTTACCTCCAAATTAAGGAAATAGCGGCTAAAGAGGGCAGAACTTTGGGTGGACAACTACGGTACATTTACTCTCAGTATGTTTCAGAAGAACAAAAAAGAGTAAAAGAGCTCGTAGATGCTGAAATGACCTTGCGAAAAGCAAAAGATCACTCCGCCGCGGGTTGATTTTCCTTATTTTGCATAATTTTAGACGCTTCTACGCCTAAATTATACAGAGCGTCCGCCATTGGGCCGTCTGAGGCTTTCTTACCTCTTCCTGATAAAAATATTTCAACTGGTTCAGCTGTCTGTGGGTGAAAAGAGACGGTAACAGCTAAACCTTCTCCTACGTCCGTGGTGATACACGGCCTTCTGTTTGGTAAACTTGACATGTATTTTCTCCTCTGAATTTTTTATTCTATTTAAAAAATATTTTTTTGGAAGACTTGACTTTCATTTTTTTTTAAAAACGTGCTACAATGAGTTATGGACCCTTTAACTATAACCGCCGCCATGAGCGTGGCGAATAGCGCTTTTAATGCAATCAAACAAGGATTTGCAGCAGCTAAAGATATTGAGTCCATGGCATCTGACGTTGGACGCTGGATGGGAGCTGTCTCAGATATAGACAATGCCGAAAAACAAGCAAAGAATCCTCCCCTGTTTGGTAAGTTGTTTAAGGCTGGTTCTATCGAAGAGGCAGCTCTCGCCGCTTACGCCGCTAAAAAGAAGCTGGAAGAACAGCGTTACGAGCTTAAAATATTTTTAAACATGACCTACGGCCCACAGGCCTATGATGATCTGCTTAAAATGGAAGGGCAGATTAGAAAACAACGGCAAGAAACCGTTTATAAACAACAACAAATTAGACGGCAGATAGGAGAAGCGCTTACTTGGTTCATTGTAGTCGCTATAGTTGGTGGTTTTGCCGTGTTGGTGGCCAGTATTTGGGTAAAAAAAGCACGAGCTGACGGTTATACTTTCACGCCCCGCGCCTATACTAAACAACAATTAGAGAATCAGGGTAAAGTTGATAAGAAAAAATACACAACTTGTCGTTTGAAAAAGAGAATCACTTCAAAATACACAAATAAAAGAGCTTGTATCTATCAAGGTGGTAACAAAACTTTTACCATGATGATAGAAACCTGGTGCCCTACCAAATACCGTTGTTTGTATGATCCATATGGAACTGAGCCCGACATTGACCAAGTGATGGAAAGTTTGAGAAGTATAGGCAAGAAGTAAATGAGCCTTTATAAGTGCGATGGCTATACTTTAGATACAAACGACAGCTCTAAAGCTATCGTGTATTTCAAAGATAAGCTATTGTTTATGGGCGATAGTCGCACAGCCATAAAATTCTTTTGTCAAAATTGCACAGATGAAAAATTAAGGACAAAATTAAAAAAATATAAATATATTAAAATATGGGATTGACCTTACTGATTGTATTTGATACTGTTATTTTAATCTTATAAGACTCCTTTCGGTTAAGATTAATGTTGAAAAAAAACTAAACCCGCAAGTTTTTCGTTTCTCTTGCGGGTTTTTTTGTGCTTGACAATGTATGCGATAAATCTTATTTGTTAAAAAAAACAACTTGGAGGTTATATTATGGAAAATAGATATTATGTTAAAGTGCGTTGGTCACCAGAAAGTAAACAACCAACTCGTGATGTAAGTTTTATGGTTGAGGCCGATAGTGCCGATCAAATCAGAGAAGCGATAGATCTTAAACATGAAATCGTAATCATAGATAGAGTTGATTAATGGTTAGAGAACAGCAAGGAAAATTCATATGCACAGATTGCGGTCATACCTATAGTTCTATGCTGGGTGATGATGAAGTGCCTGAAGTTTGCGAGCAGTGTGATGAAGACGCAGAATAAAACACACGCGGTAATGTCCCAACGGCACGAGAAAAAGGATAGTCTCGATTACTTTCCTACTCCGCCTTGGGCCACGCGGGCTTTGTTTCAGTCAGTTATCCTACCAATGGGCTTTGTTCATTATAATGATGTCTGTCTGGAGCCAGCTTGCGGCGGCGGTCACATGGTCAAGGTTCTTCAGGAATATTTCGATAAGGTCGAATCATGTGACATAGCCGATTACGGTCAGGATCGTATCGCAGATTTTCTGTCTAAAGATGTAGAACAAGAATGCGATTTTATTATTACTAACCCACCCTTTAATCTAGCTGAAGAATTTGTAACTAAAGCTTTGTCTATGACACGCAAGCTGGTGGCAGTCTTCGCTAGAACTCAGTTCATGGAAGGAATAGGACGATATGAAAGATTATTTAAACCAAATCCGCCAACGATTATCGCGCAGTTTAGTGAGCGAGTACCAATCGTTAAAGGCCGTCTGTCCGCAACTGCTTCGACAGCTACAAGTTACGCTTGGTTCGTATGGCGAACAGATCAAGACAATGATCAAACAGAGCTGGTCTGGATACCGCCATCAAGACGCATCTTTGAAAAAAATGCCGACTATGCACAAAGTTTGGAAGCTCCACATCCTCGACCCACGGGTCACGCCACGCAAACAGACCTTTTTGGAAAAATTGAAGGAAATAATTAAATGAAAAAAGAAAGTGCTTGGATTAAAATTCACGAAATGCCATCATGGGCAGAAGCAATGTTAGAAATAGAAGGACTGGTCAACGAAGAAGTCTCACGGCTCAAAAAGAAAGAGGATACCAAAACGGCTGCTTTACTGACAAAATGTCTTACAGTTATTAAAAGAGGTTACTAATGACAAGATATGGATTGAACTCTTGTAGAGAATGTGGGGGTAAACTTAGAAGAACTAAATATATCAGGACAAAGCCTACTTATTGTCCTGACTGTACTCAAAAACTTAATCCATCCGTTAGAGATATTTATAAAGAACTGCAAGCTAATCCAACTACGCCAGCTCCTGATGAGATGTGGTTTGAAGACGATCCACGAGCTGTTAAAGAAATTGAGTATGGGCGTGTGATTAGAAGAGCAACTACAATTAATAGTAGCACAACTTTGGGAGATGTTTTTGAATGAGTGAGTTAATTTGTAATCTACCCGCTCAAAAAGTTTATGTAAGAAAAGAATATTTGAGGGATTTAGAAGATGGATTTGGTGAATTTGTCGATGGGGTCTGGGTCTCATGTAAATCTATACCTGGAAGAGCATTTTATTTTGAGACTTATCTGCCTCAATATGGGGCTTTGTTTGACAAGTTGCCTATTAGCGCATTTGTATCTAGACCTCAAGTACCCGATCCAGACCTACCTCTTAATAATCTTCAGTTCTGGAACGCTATGGATTATGGTATCGTGGCTGTTCATAAACAATTCATCGGTTCAATGGATTTTGAGGTGTTAACTAGAGATTTTGGTATACAAAAAGGTGTGTATGTTGCAACTTTGGACAATTATCACGCTGATGTTAATGCCATAGATTATAGTACGGCCGAAACACCTGACGAACATAAATCTTTTAATCTGCTCCAGTTGGAGAATGGACAATATTGTGTATATCCAAACAATAGAATGAGAGTTTATGACAATAGTCTCACGCCTGACAAGCCGCTACAGCCTGATTTTAAAGTAAGCACAATAGAATATCAGGTTGAGAACGGTAATAATACAAGACTGGGCGATACCAACGAATATTTTTGGAAAACAAAAAAAGAAAAATAGTTACATTTATTAATCTCCTTTATATATAGAGCTGAAAATAAAAAAAATATTTTTTATTAAAAATAGGTGTAACTGGTGTAACTTATGTAACTTTACTCTGTAATCCTTTATACATAACAAATTTATGGTTACATATTTGGTTACATATTTATTTTTAAAAATGTAACTTTACAATATTAGATTGATTTTGGCCTTACTAAGAGCGAAAAAGTTTTTTGCAAAAAAATATTTTCTGGTCTATATATAAAGAATGAATAATTTAAAGCCTTTGAAAAAGGGTCGTGGCAGACCAAAAGCAGATATACATAGCAAGCTTACTAGAAGACAAGAAAAGTTTGTAAAAGAATTAGTTTCTAATGATGGAATGATAACTTATAGGGAAGCTGCTATCAATGCTGGGTTCCCAGCTTCTTCAGCACACACTAGAGCATATGAAATGACTAATCCTGAGATTTGTCCTCACGTTTGTAGAGCGATACAAGCTTATAGGGATGAATTGGATGAGAAATATGGTATTACTTTCAAAAGACATTTAAGAGATTTGCAAAGAATTAGAGATTTAGCTTTGGAAAATGGTGCATATTCTGCCGCCGTTCAAGCTGAATACCGTAGGGGCCAAGCTAACGGTAATATTTACATCAATAAATCTGAGATCCGTCATGGAACAATAGACAGTATGTCTAAAGAGGAAGTTCTAAAAGCTTTAAAGGAACTTAAACAAAATGAACCGAGATACGCTGAAGACGTTATTGAACACGAGGAAGAGAAGCCCGACCAAAAAAGAATCAGGTCTGTACGAACAGCTAAAGAGGGCATCCCTACAATACAGTAAACCATTACGTTTAAGTAGAATAGAAAACTGGATGACGCTTGGCCTTCCTGATTTATTAATTTGTGATCACAATCATAAATTTCATTTTGTAGAATTAAAATATGCACGTTTTAACAAAGTAAAACTTAGTCCCCAGCAAGTCAGCTGGATATCATTACATGAAAAAGCTTCCGTTTGGATTTTAGTAAAGAGCCTTCAGGGATTACATTTATATCGAGCTGAACAAGTTATACGGCTGAAAGAAGAGGGCATAAAACTAGAGCCGCATTATTTTTGTCCTGAGCCTTATGACTGGGTGAAAATTTTTGACTTGCTATTATATAAAAAATCGCATACCATCCTAAACAACATTAATTAATAGCTTGGAGGCTAAAAATGACTAAAGAAAAAAAATATTGTTATACACCTGTAAAAGAAAATGAAAATTACAGAGTTGCAAAAATAATAGAAAACGAAGATGGATATTATCCACTTGGTAAAATTAATCCTGAAGATCCACATGAATTAGACAAATTTGTTGGAGGATACAATCATGTTAGAGCTATATGCACCCTTTGGAATAAGCATATAGACGTAGATGAAAAGGAGGAAAACAGAATTGTTTGGTCCTCAATGGGTGAAATGTGTTCAATGGGAATTTACCAATGAAAGTAAAAGTTTATAAAAACCTTACTAAAGATTGTTTAAGTGTGATGGATTATAAAACGCGTAAAGTAATTCGTCATTGTTATGGTGATCATCGTAAACACGGTGATCACATTCGTTTAGAAAATGCTAGCTTTTGGGTTAGCCAAAAGACTAGAGACCGCGTAGTTAGGGAAAAGAAAAAATACGTTCACGCTTTTGTTATTGGTGACTGGATAGACCACTGGACGCTAAATGGGCAGTTTGAACAAGTATTTTATAATCCTTATGAACATAATTCTTTTTATGTTAAGGGCGGCAAAGACAATCCTATAATAGATGTATCACCTGACTGGAAGGGCGTTGTTCATTTAAGTCGTGATACAATAGATAATGAGCTAAAAGTATGGAGGGCAATATAATGGAAAAAGAACAAAAAATTTTAGACACATTGGCAGTAGACTCAGGCCAGCTGAGACTAACCAATACAATGCTAAATAAATCTATAATAGATGCTAATGAAAGTATTAGAAAATTTGCAAAATTATTTGGAATAGATTTTAATTTTATGGAAAAAGGACAAAAGCATAAACTGCTGGCGTATTACGATGACGATGATTCGGTATGCACACTTTCATTTTATAAAACTGTAAATAGAGGTGATAGGCGATTATCTATATCAGGGATAAGAAAAAAAGCTCAGGTAAATGATTTAATTGCATTAACTTATAAAAGAATACTTTTGGATAACGATATGCAGGAAAATGTAATCGTTATAAATGTTACAGCTAAAGCTGAGAATAGGAGGGTTGCATAATGTATTTTATTTATAAGCTCCTTGGCCGTTTACTTTATGGAAGTAATTTTGAAAAATATGAAAAACAAAATCCATTTAAGGGTAGGCGCAGAAAGTAATTTGACATTTATTCTATAAAATCGCATACTAGGGGCGGTCCAAAGTTTGGGCCGCTTTTTTTCAATCATAAACTACAGGAGTCTAATTATGACAAAAGCAAAAAAAACATATCGATTAGCAATAGATTTTAAGACTAAAGAATCAATGAAGGAATTTGTTGACGATCTAGCGGCCCAAGGTGAGCTTGGTGATGTAGCCGTGTATCCTATGGACGCATTGCACAAAATTAAAATTACTGAAGATTATATTGTTAGAGCATATGGCGCTGGCAATGGTTTAAATCCATTATAGGGGGCGCTTATGAAAAGTAATATGTTTAATACAGTTTTTCCTAATGCAAATAAAAATAATGGTATTGTTTTTTCCGAGGAAAAATTAAATTCTAAACCAAGGAAAAAATATTTGGGTTTTAATATCAGGGGTAAAGATCCAAAATTACAGCTAATTAATGAAGAGCAGTATAAAATTCTGATATTTTATGATCTATTAGCAGTTTGGTATAAAGATAAAGAGCTGGCAAAATTAGATGATTATGAAGATATTTTTTCACATACAAAAAAAGTAATGGATGAATATGATAAATCTGAATTTGCTACTGATTATACGCAAAGTGAATTAGCATGTATTAAAGAATTTTTTATAGAAAAATTTGGACGTTAATTACCAATTTGACATATGCGCTTTTTTATATAAAATAGGAAGCGGTCCACAATGGGCCGCTTTTCGCATTTTAACGATAGGAGTCAAATAATGCACAATATAGAAAATCAGGATAATGTTTTATCCAACTTACTTAGAACTATTCAAGAAACTAATTCACTTAAACAGGATTATATTGCGCCTACTAGCGAGCTTCAATTAAGAACGCCAGTATGGTCCGATGATAATTCAGGGAATAAAAGTGAAATTGTAATGGAGGGAGCTGGCGGCGTTCCTACCAAAATATTAAAAGTTAATGATTTATGCTTCGATCAGATAGCACAAAAGAACGGCTTTGATACTAGGACAGCAAAACGCCTTCAACAGCAATATCCAGTAGAGTTTGATAATGTTATGAATGCTATTTTTCAAAAAGAATCTAGTAAAAGATTAATCAGGACATATGACATTGCTGGCAGTCCAAACTATGGCACCGCTCGCGCTTTTTTATCTGATCGTTTTAAAACTTTTGATAATACTGATTTATTGGAAGCTTGCATACCTCAGCTAATGGAATCGGAAGCGAGCTGGAAAATTGTTACTGCCGCTATTACTGAGAAAAAAATGTATATCAAATTAAAATCAGAATTGCTAAAAGGCGCTGGTGCTAATGTGAATGATATTATGGCCCACGGTATTGGTATATCCAATAGTGAAACTGGTGCTGGTAGCATTAACGTCCACGAAATTTGCTGGACGCTAATATGTAATAATGGAATGCAAACTCAAAAACAAACTAGGAAGGCCCATATTACCAGCGCGCGCGAAGGTGATAGCTGGAACATTTTGACCGATGAAACTAAACAAGCTGATAATCATTCTTTAAAATTACAGCTCCGCGATATTGTGGGCAGTTATTCTAGTCGCGAATCTTTTGACGAAAATTTGCAAAAATTTAAAATGGCCGCTCAGGATGTAATACCAGCTGATATCGATAAAACTGACGTTGTTGAAAATTTAGGTAAAGTTTTATCTTTAAGTAAAAAAGAAACTAGCTCAGTTTTAAACGGTTTACTTGATACCATTGGCCAAGCTGGTTATGAAAATGACCAGCCGTTAAACCGTGCTACAATGGTTAACGCTGTTACAGCTGTAGCGCATAAAGCTGAAGCCGATGATGTAGATTTTTGGCAACGTCTAGGCGGTCAAGTTTTAGATCTAAAAAAATCTGACTGGAATCGCGTAGCGGTTGCCGCATAGCACCAGTTCATAAAAACGCCTTAACCAAGGTGAAAAATTAAAGGCCCTACTGGGGCCTTTTTTTTGGCCTTTACAAGGTGTAATAAATATATAATTATATGCGATATTAGAAAAACATAAAAAGGAGTCTAATAATGTATAAAGTAATTGACGATGATGGAGAATTTTTAAGTCATAATAATTTTAAAACTAAGAAGGATGCTAAAGAATTTATAGTTTGGTATTTTATGTGCTTAAAAAGGGATGGATTTTTATTTGGTGAAACTCTTAAAGATTTTCAAAAAGAATGTTTTATTAAAAAGGAGTCTAATAATGAGTAAGTTTATAAAATCTATTAAAAAATGCGGCGGCATTCTTAAATTTAAAAGGCTGGCTTTTGGTCCTAATAATGGTTGTGAACAGTGTTATTATAATAATGAATCAGATTATACTAACGCGGAAAATTTCACGCTATGTATTGAATGCGCCGAAGATTTAAAAGAATTAACAAGAGATATAAAAAACGGAGTCATTCAATGTCAGTAAATCAAAAAAATATAAAAATTACTTTAAATTATGATCAATATAACGCGATTGTATCAGCGTTAAGAAGCGCTGATATTTATAACCAAACTTTTGAAGAATCACATTTAAACGAATATGAACAAAAAATTTGGACGCAAGCTTTTAAAAAATTTGGTCTAGATCTAAGCGAGGGATAAACCAAAATAAATAAAAAATTAAAGGCCCATTTATTGGGCCTTTTTTTATGCGTCCAGCTGGTGAAGCTTTACAAGTTATATAAATATATGCGATAAGAATTTAAACATTAATGAAAAGGAGTCTTATAATGTTAAAAACGGTTGTTAATTCAACGGCGATGAAAACCACATTTTGCGCCGTTACTTATAGAGCTGGGCGCGGCAATAACTTTGCTACATGCCCCAAAACATGCAATTTGAATCCGAGCGGTTGCGGCGCGGCTGGCATTGATAAAGAATATTTAAATACTTTATTGGATGCCGTACCAGCTGGCGGAGTCAGCTTTACTTATTCACATTTTAATTTTTTAAATTATGCGCATTTATTAAAACTTGGCCGTACTGTTATTAATTACAGCGCGGACAATTTAAAAGCCGCATTAAATGCGTTTAAGGTTTTACCTACTGTTATCAATGTAAATATTAAATTTTGGGAAGGTAAAAAAACGCGAATCATTGACGGCGTTAAAATTGTTAAATGCCCCGCGGAAGGTAATAAGTTAATGAACTGCCGCAATTGCGGCGCTGGGCGGCCGCTATGCGCGCGTTTAGATCGTAATTATATAATTGGTTTTACTGATCATGGGACGTTTAAAAAGGCCGCAAGCGATGAAAAAACGCGCGGCGGCTGTTATGCTACTGGCGGCCATGTAGCGCTTCACTGGGCCGCTACAGCTCGCGCTGATCACGCCGAGTCAGATTCGCAAGTATTAAAGCGCTTTGTTAAAACTTTGCCATATGGGCAAGTTTTACGGCACCACATCGCGGGCGATATTGGGAAGGAATCCAATTAGATGGATTTTATTTTATATATTTTGTTTAAGCGGTTTTTTAAAAAACGGCGTAAAATTTAAAAAAAAAGGCCCATTTTCTGGGCCTTTTTTATTGCGGTTTTAAGGACCGCTTCAGCAGCTGCAGAAAAAATTATTTTAGTCTATTCCTTCCTTAGCGCTTTTACTAATAAACTTAGCATTTACTAACAATGTAAAAACCTGGCTTAACAAAATTAGCCCAGCCTAAAATAGTTTGGGCAGCTACTAACAAACTTAGCCTTCACTAACTTTTATTAATAGACGTTTTAAATAGTTAAACTTGCGCGGCGCGGCCGCTGGGGCGTGGGCTAAAACGTATGGACCGCTAACAGCTGGCCAGCTGGCGCAATTGCTGGGGCGTGGGCGCTGGTTATCTGGGCGGTTTTACTGGGCCGTTAACAGCTGGCCCAGCTGGCGCGAATCTTCCCCAGCTGGTGAAGGCCTTGGCCCCATGATTCGGGACCGCTGGCGCTGGATCCGCGGCCCCAGCTGGCGCGATTCCTTCCCCAGCTGGTGAAGGAAAATAGAAAAAAAATAATAAAAAATGTGAAAAAAATAATAAAAAAGGATCCTTAAAAAATAGAGGCTAAAACAGGAAAAATCTAATAAAATCAATGACTTAGCGGCGCGCGACCATTGCGTCAGCAGCGCTAGCTAGAGCTAAGTTTTTCACTAACAATTATAAATAATTTGATATGGCCATTAACTATATTATAATAACCCATAAATCGCATATAATTTTAAGGCAAGGGGCCCCTACATGGATGGTAGAATACAGGACGAGAGGATACTCAAACTTGAACTAAGACTAGCTCAGTTAGAGAAGAACGAAGAGTGCCAAAATACGTTTTTAAGTTTTGTAAAAAACATCTGGCCAAGCTTTATTCAGGGTAGGCACCACGAAATAATATCAGAAAAATTAGAAAGAGTAGCTCGTGGTGAGTTAAAACGTCTAATAATTAACATGGCACCCCGACATACTAAATCAGAGTTTGCATCTTTTTTGTTTCCCGCATGGATGATGGGAAGAAATCCTAATATGAAAATCATTCAGGCAACTCACACGACAGAACTTGCTGTTAATTTTGGTAGGAAGGTAAAGAACCTTCTTGAAACGGACGAGTTCAAGACAGTTTTTCCTGATGTGAGCCTCGCAGCCGACAGTAAAGCATCGGGTAGATGGGATACAAACAAGGGTGGTATGTATTATGCTGTTGGTGTTGGATCAAACTTAGCTGGTCGAGGTGGTGATCTTGTCATAATCGATGATCCGCACTCGGAACAGACCGCGATGAGTAACAATGGTTTTGAAGATGCATGGGATTGGTACACTGGGGGCCCCCGACAGAGACTACAGCCTGGTGGAAGTATCGTTTTAGTGCAGACTAGGTGGTCAGAAAAGGATTTAACAGGTCAGTTACTACGTTCTATGGCTAAAGATCCTCTTGCGGACCAGTGGGAGATAGTAGAACTGCCTGCTATTTTTGAAAACGGGCAGCCTTGTTGGCCAGAATATTGGAGTTTGGACGATTTAACCGCAGTAAAAGCGTCAATACCACCTAGTAAATGGAACGCACAGTACCAACAGCAGCCTACAGGCGAAGAAAATGCAATAATTAAGAGAGAATGGTGGAGAAAATGGGAAAAAAAGAATGTTCCTAACCTACAATACGTCATTCAAAGCTACGATACGGCTTTCTCAAAGCGTGAAACGTCAGATTATAGTGCCATAACCACATGGGGCGTGTTTTATCCCGAAGAAATAGGGGGCCAGCCCGCTTTGATACTGTTAGATAGTATAAAAGACAGGTGGGACTTTCCAGAATTAAAGAATGTTGCGCTAGAGCAGTATAATTATTGGGACCCCGAAACAGTTATCATAGAAGCTAAGGCAACGGGGCTGCCTTTGACCCACGAACTACGGAACATGGGCATACCTGTTGTTAACTTTACACCGAGTAAAGGTAATGATAAGGTATCCAGAGTACATTCTGTATCACCTTTGTTTGAAGCTGGGATGGTTTGGGTCCCCGATGAGACTTTTGCAGAGGAGATGATAGAAGAGGTTGCAGCTTTTCCAAATGGAGAGTATGATGACCTTGTGGATAGCATGACACAGGCTTTAATGCGATATCGTCAGGGTAATTTTGTACAGTTACCTTCAGATGATTGGGAAGAGAGCGATGGGTCTGCTCAAGTGAGAGCATATTATTGAGGTGACGATGGCTGACAGTGTAGTACGCAACGCAAACAAAGAAGACATTCCAATTTTTGATAGCGATACTGATCTTGGTGATCAATTTTTCTTAGAACAAGATCTTGAAGACTTAACTGAAGACCCTAATGATATTATACAAAGACTTATGGATGATCCAAATGCGTTAGATCCTTTGGATCAAGACACGACTAGAGCGCCTGAAGAATATATAGAACCGTTGGATGCTATTAGTAAAAAGATGTTAGAGTTTGAGGGTTTTGCAGAGCCTGCTCTAGGCGGTATTGATTTATTAGATATTAATTATGTAAAGCCAAAAGCTATCCCTTTAAAATATGGTGGGTCCCCAGGAATAGAAGGTTTGATGAAGAAAACAACTATTGAAATACAGGAGGTCCCTGCTGACAGAGAGATGTTAGTTATGAGCCGTATAATGAAAAAAGCAGGAAAATCCAAGACCGAAGACCCACGCCTCATGGCCCAGCTAGCACAGGTTCTTGGAAGAGATGGCTAAAGAAGATTTTCAACCTAGTGATGCTTTACCACCTACGGGGCAAGATAGAAGACCTTTAGCTGGTATAGGATATTTTCTACCTATGACTGTACCTAAAACCACGCCTTTTGGTGAGGTGGGTCTGAGTGATATCCAAATGGGTATGCCACAAGCGATAAAGGATGCTTCCAGTGGTATTATGAAGTTTGGTGCTCTTATGCGCGGCGAACTTAGCCCGCAAGAAATACAGCAACTAGCTTTTGATACGTCCATGAATGTAACGGGTGGTACTTTGTTAGGCTCTCAGTTACTTCCAAAGGCAGTCCCAAAAGGTGCACTAGGTATGGCAGCTTCTAAAATCCCTGACGATTTAAATCTAGGATCAGGAAGTTTGTTTAGTCCTGAAATTAAAAAGGGACGTAAACTTTTGATTGTGTCGTGTAGCGCAGATAAATGTCCAGATCCTGGGGATATGGCAGCATTTGATCGTTACACGGGAGACATGTTCAAAAGTATAAAGAAGCAGGGTATTCCTGAAGAGAATGTAGATTTAGCTATTATGTCTGCCAAATATGGTCTGATACGGCGAGACACAAAGATACCAAACTACAATGTAAAGATGGATAAAGAGATAGCAAATAATCTTTTGAATGATCCTACTCAGGTTAATCGTATTAAAAATACTATTGAGGGTTATGATGAAGTTGTTGTAGAGGGTTCCAGCTTATACAAGGATGTAATTAAAAAGGCAGCTGGAGATGCGCCCATAACTGATTATAGATTAGATTATGAAAAAACTTTATCAAAAGGCGAGCGTAGCAACTATGGATCTGGCAGACAGAAACAATCTGTGGGTAAATTTATAAGATCTAATACTCCGCAAGATGTTTTTCATTATACTCCTGATGCAGAATTAGGGTTTACAGTTTTTGATCCAGATAAAGCTCCTAGTGCTTTGGATGCTCTTGGTACACATGTTGGGACATCAAAGGCTGCTAAAGAAAGGTTTGAAGCTTTGAATGCTTTAAGAATTGGTCCTTTGTCTAAAACTCCCAAAGGTAATTTAGGATATGATGAAGCTGGTAATCTAATACCAAGAACCACATTTGGTGGTACCTATCCTTTGAAAGCAGATTTAAGTAAACCTTACACGCCTAAAGGAAAAGCAGGTTCTAGGGTAAAAGATGTAGATGTTTGGGATGAAGAAGGTATTAATATGCATCTGCTTATAGAGTATAATAAGGATCGTTTTGGTGATGCTTATTCTCCCAAAGCGTTTGATATGGGTCACTTAGTTGGAGACAAGCCCAACTTTCCTTTTGATGACTTCCGTAAATTTATAGGGGAGTTTAGAAAAAAATTAGCAGAAGAGGGTTTTACACATTTACCATATTACAATGCAGTAGAGGATGCAGGGAGCTTATCCTATGTTATGTTAACGGACAGACCCAAAGGCAGCAAAGCTGTTTTAAAAGGCAAGTTTGGTAAAAACGATCCAAGAGAAAGAACAAACCCAGACATAATGAAAGAAGACGGCGGTGTAATATCTTTGAAGGATAAAGCGGTAAACATGACCCGCGGACCACAAGGTATTGAACCTTTTATAAAATTCATGGTATAGTTCCTGAAAGGAGATTTACATGGCAAGAGAACCAATAGGCAGCATGATGGAGAATGTGCCATCTCAGTTGAATGAAGAAGAGTTGGCGGCTGAAGTAGAAGTTGAAATGCCTGAAACATTAGACATGGACCCTGTTCCTGATAACGTGGAGATCATGGAAGAGGACGATGGTAGTGTTGTTATAGACTTTGACCCACGGGACAAGCGTAATACTGACATTGATTTCTCTGCTAATTTAGCGGAGGACATGCCAGATGATTTACTGGGTAGGATTGCCAGTGAGTTGATTGGTGAGTTTGATGAGAACAAGAGTGGTAGACAGGAGTGGGAAGATGCTTTCGCTAACGGTTTGGAGTTGTTGGGATTTAGTTACGAAGAGAGGTCACAACCTTTCAGAGGAGCGAGCGGTGTCACGCATCCCTTGCTTGCAGAATCTGCCACGCAGTTCCAAGCTCAAGCGTTTAATGAATTGTTGCCGCCCACTGGACCCGTGCGAACAACTGTGCTTGGCTCAAGCACTCCTGAAAAAGAAGACCAAGCTCAACGTGTAAAGGAGTTTATGAACTATTACATAACCTGTATTATGGAAGAGTACACGCCTGAGTTAGATCAGATGTTGTTTTACTTACCGTTAGCAGGTAGTACGTTCAAGAAAGTTTACTATGATGAGAACTTGGATCGAGCTGTAAGTAAGTTTGTCCCTGCAGAAAATTTGATTGTACCGTATAACACAAGTGATTTAGAGACTTGTCCTAACATTACACAAGTTTTGAAGATGAGCTTGAATGATTTAAGAAAGAGACAGGTATCTGGTTTTTACAAAGACATACCTGTGATACCAGCTCAGTCTGATTCTGGTAGTTTAGCTGACGAGATTGAGAGAATAGATGGTATGTATCCATCTCAGATAGACTATGACTGTACATTATTGGAGTGTCATGTAGATCTGGATCTTGAAGGTTACGAAGAGATGGACGAGGATGGTGAGCCAACAGGTATTAAGGTACCGTATATTGTCACCATATCACAAGATAATGGCCAGATACTGGCG
>Ga0209645_1000800_pt1 | contig 16069 bp, 16 predicted proteins | sample ETNvirenome_6_30_FD_184070 | JGI IMG/M metagenome (GOLD analysis project Ga0209645, IMG submission 184070) | Marine viral communities from the Pacific Ocean - ETNP_6_30 (SPAdes) (version 2) | ecosystem: Environmental > Aquatic > Marine > Oceanic | place: Pacific Ocean | collected 2013-06-19
TGGGTATTACAAACTCTATGCGCGCACATATGGCTTTTCGATTGACAAGCAGGTGCCTTGGCGCTTGGTGGCTGACATCGCCAGCCCTCAAATGTTAAACTTTGCGACATCATACGGACCAAATACCGAGGGTGAGGTCTTGAATAACTATTACCGTCGCGTCGGAGGCAGGGATTTGTACTATTTGCAGCAAATGGCAATTGGATTTTATAACTTTTTAGTTGATGCAGAGCCGACCATGCGGGTGAGTAGCGATCTATTTTCAGCTTGCCGCCACGGCGCGCGATATATAACCCGAGAGCCCATTGATGTCTCTACTGCTTTAGCGCTTTTCCCTTTTAATTATTGGGTTGACATGTATATTGATGTGCGCTATAATGAGCAAAGAAAGCCAATAAGTAAGGCAGTTTTGCGAGAAGTAAAAAGCAACGCCGTAAGATTAGAAAATTTTCAAAATGCAGAATTTCTAATTTTAAATTATATCAATAACACTATTCGTACTTTTGACAACTTCAGAGGCTCTTATGCCAGTCGCGCCCGAGATATTCAAGCCTTGTCTGATAACACCACAACATCCACGTATTAATGCTATTTCAAGCGCTCGATAACAAGCAAGAGTGTGTGGGCGTCTATTGCAACAATGAGCTGCATTTTGACGCCATTCCCGAGGGACTAACACACACTTGGAACTACTCTGCCCTCCTTCGCAACAGGGATGATGTGGAGTATGCGTTCTTATATGCCCAGAAGGCTCTAGAAGACGCCTGTCCGCCCCACCTCGCTCAAGAGTGGGGAACCATTAACGGAAGATTGAAGGCGTTCCTACGTGCCTTCACGGCGGCTAAAATAGACCTTACCGAAAACTGCTTCTTTGACCTCGTAAACGAGCGCTTTCTGCGAGAATACTGCGAGTTGAAGAATAAGATTACAGAGTATGTTTTTGAAACACAGCTTAAGCCTGAAAATTATGATTTTCTGGTAGACTTAAGCAAGGTGCTTCACGATTTTAAACATCGTAAGCTTCAAGTTGACCCATGGGCTCTTCGCGACCTTATGCACCAGAAGCGAACGCGCGACTTTGCAAAGAAGTTAAACCAGATTTCACTTTCTTGCGACTACAATATCTTCGGTACGAAGACCGGCCGCCTAACGACAAAGAAAAACAGCTTTCCCGTCCTGACGATGGACAAGAAGTTTCGCAAGGTTGTGAGCCCAACGAATGACTGGTTTGTTTCTCTCGATTTTAACGGCGCAGAACTGCGTACTTTTCTGGCTCTGTCTGACATGGAACAGCCAGACTATGATGTCCACGAGTGGAATCGCAAGCATGTTTATAGGAGCACTCTTACTCGCGAGGATGCAAAAGAAAGATTTTTTGCATGGTTATACAACCCGAAATCTCAAGACATGATGAGCGACAGGGCTTATGACAAGGGTGCCGTTATGGAAAAGCACTGGCATAATAACGCCATTACCAACCCTTTCGAGAGGACAATCCCCGCTGATGCCCACCACGCGATGAGCTACTTGATCCAAAGCACCTGTTCCGATATTGTACTACGTCAAATGATTAAGCTTGATAAATATCTTCAAGATAAAGCGTCTCACGTTGCATTCTGTGTTCATGACGAGGTGGTTCTTGATGTTACGGACGGAGAGTGTTTGCTAATCAACTCTTTGGTTGAACATTTCTCAAATACTGCTTTAGGAAAGTTCGGAGTTAATGTAAAATATGGTAAAAGCTATGGGGATATGAGAGAATGGAAACAATAATTGGTCTTGGCAAAGCCGGCTGTGCAATCGCCGATAGGTTTGCTCAATACCCTCAGTATGAGGTATATAAGATGGACGTGGGTCTCAAGCGAACCCCGCGCACTTATGGCTTAAAGGCTGTGATGAGACCCGAGGAGCATGAGGCATCAATAGGCAGTTTGAAGCGCTTTTTTAAGGGAATTGAGGGCGACGTCCTATTTGTAGTTGGGGGCTGCGGCGCAGCCTCGGGCGCCTCTTTAAAAATTTTAGAACAAATCAAAAATTGCTCACTGCACATACTATACATCTATTCAGATCCAGAACTTCTTGGTGAAACAGCCAGAATGCAACAACGTGTAACTTTTAATGTTTTTCAAGAATATGCCCGTTCGGGGGTTTTTGAGAAAATCATCTTAGTCGACAATAATTGCCTTGAGGATATGCTGGGAGATCTTCCGATTATTGGCTTTTATGATAGTCTAAACGAATTGATGGTCCCTACTATGCATATGGTTAATGTACTGTCAAATACAAATAGTGTAATGGATAATATTTCCCCTCCTCACGACATTAGCCGCATTGTCTCATATGGTCTCGTTAACTTTCAAACAGGTGAAGAAAATCTTTTTTTTAAGCTTGACAACGTCCGAGAAAAGGTGTATTATTATGCTATCAATGAAAAAAAGTTGAGAGAGCAGGGGGATATTCACAAACGGGTCATAGCACAGGTAAAAGAAAACGCCAAAAATACTAAGACCACTTATGGGATATACCCCACTCAGTATGACGAAGATTACGTTTATTGCGTAGCCTACAGTTCAATCGTTCAAGAAAAATAGTTCTTGACATTCACCCCAAATTTTGATATAATCAATGGCAGAAGTCGGGAAGATTTGCCCGATTTACTATAACCAAAAAAGGAAAAAAACAATATGGGAATCAATCTAGACAAGATGCGAGCAAAGCTCGCTGCAGTGCAGAACAATGGAGATAGCTCCAAGAGTGCCTTTTGGCGCCCAAACGACGGCAACCAGACAATTCGTGTGGTGCCTACCGAAGACGGCGACCCCTTCAAGGAGGTCTATTTTCATTATAACGTAACTAAGGGCGGTATTCTATGCCCTAAGCGTAACTTCGGGGACAGTTGTCCTGTCTGTGATTTCGCGTCCAATCTATGGCGTGAGGGAGCGGACAAGAATGACGAGTCCTCCAAGAAGATGGCAAAGAGTCTCTTTGTGCGACAGCGCTTCTTTAGCCCGGTTCTCGTCCGTGGCGAGGAGACTGACGGTGTTCGCTGGTGGGGCTATGGCAAGACTGCTTACGAAAGTCTGCTTAATCTAGTGCTAAACCCAGATTACGGTGATATCACCGATACTGATGAGGGAACTGATCTCGTGCTAAACTACGGGAAGCCGCCAGGCGCCCAGTTCCCGCAGACAAAGCTCCAGCCCCGTCGTCGGCCGTCCCCCCTCTCTGAGGACGCGGATACGACTACGATGTATCTGAACTCTATTCAGGACATTATGGAGCTTTTTGAGCGTAAGACCCCTGATGAGGTCGAGAAGCTCCTGGAGGAATTCATTTCCGGTGGCGTTGACGCTGAGGGTAACTCTACGGAGACCGTACAGTACACCAACAAGACTGACTCGGTGGACAATGCGTTCAACGAGCTAATGAATGCCTAAAAAGATTTAACAAGTCGTTAGTGATTTGTTAATATAAAAACATACCGTAAGGGGGGCACTGCCCCCCCGGTGCATTCACTGCTATTTTCTCGCAGACATAATTGTAGAGAACATAGCATCTAATAAAAAAGGAGACAATAAGATGAATGCGAGTAATATGATAATTAAGAGTAAAGTTAGCTGTGTTCCGTCGAATATGACGGTGCTGGATGTTATCCAGCAATTTGATGAAAATAAGATGGCAATCATCAGGGCTTTTCAGCGCAGAGTTGTGTGGACCCCGACCGAGATAAACGCCTATTTGGCGTCAGTTAGCGAGGGCGTTTGCGCTTCGGGTATTGTGGTTGCGGATATTGATAGTGGTATAGAGGCATGCGAAGCTACCGGCGACCAAGCGGGCGAGAAGTCATATCGTGACCTTCACGCTAAGGGAAATCGCACTGTTAGTGAAGACGGCATGAATCGGCTCACTACTTTGATCGCCTTTGTGAGAAATGAAGTGTTCTTCACGGGCACTCTGTACGACTTGGAACACAACCCTCAGCAGTTTAAAAATAAGAAGTTTGAGAATCTTCCAAACGACTTCCAAAAAGCATTTCTATATAGCACGCTGGTAGTGGTGACCGTAAAGAATGCTCCGTGGAAGAAGCTACCTGAAATTTTTATTAATCTCAATAGTGGCTGCCCCCTGAACTCCATTGAGAAGCGCAATGCCATGCAAACCCCTATTTCGGGGCACATCCGTGGACAGTCCGAGGGGACTTATGCCACTATGTGGCCACGTTTCACGGGAATGGGCGAGCAAAATATTCGTCGCATGAAGGATATTCAGCTTTTGACCCAGGCAGTGATGGTACTGAATAGGAAGACGACCAATCTAAATACCAGTGACGCCCAGCTTGATGCGTTCTACCGCTTGGGCGTCGGGCGCCAAATTAACGACGTCGATGAGTATGATGCTTCTGAGTTGAGTCGAATCGATTCCGTTATGGGTATGATGAATCAAATGGTGAACCTCCAGAGAAAAGTCCCAGCCTCTAAGAGGATTCCGGCAAAAACCTTTTGGGCAATGTTGTGGGTGCTTGAAATGATCCATGATCAGGGATATGATATTGTAGATTATGCGCAGCTTTATGAGGATATCTATACCACAGATGTCCAACTAGAATCTGCCTCCAAGGTTCAGCAGGCTACAGATATCACTTCTTATCAGAAGGCTGGCAAGACACAGGACGAGGTTGATGAACTAACCAAGGATAGTAAATATTATTGGCGTTGGATCAATCGCACCACGGACTGCGACCCTCGGCAGAAGAGGCAGAGAGCGCTTCTTAAGAAGTTTAACGAGCGCCTCAATTCTCAGGGTAATGACGCCATTACGTCCATTTCCCTACGAACTCTAGCAGAATCAGCTTAGAGAGTAATTATGAAGACCCCACTCCGATATCCGGGTGGTAAGTCTCGTGCTATAAAGCACATCCTTCCCCTCATCCCCGAGGACATAACGGAGCTTTGCTCTCCGTTCCTCGGGGGTGGGTCGGTGGAGCTTGCTGTGGCAGAACGAGGCACCCCTGTACACGCTTACGACATATTTGAGCCACTCGTATGGTTCTGGAATGCTCTACTAACAGACCCCCGATTGCTGGCGGCTTGTGCTGACTCCTACCGAAAAGAGCACCCTGATTTTGAAGGGCAACAAGGTCTTCTAAAGGAAGATTTTACACGCCTTCGCAATGAGTTGAGAGAGAGCGACCGTTTCTCTTTTACCAACGCAGCCAAGTTCTACGCAATCAATCGGAGTAGCTTTTCCGGGGCAACGTTCTCCGGTGGTTGGTCAAAGCGCGCATCCTACAAGCGCTTCACCGACAGCTCCATTGACCGTATCTACAACTTCCGAGAACCTAACATAACAGTTAACTGTGAAGACTTTAAAACTTCAATCAACAAACACCCCGACGCATTCCTATATTGCGACCCGCCATACCTGCTTGGAGACGACAAAGACAAGCTATATGGTGACCGAGGCAACACGCACGCCGGCTTTGATCACAGAGCCCTCTATGACATCCTTAGCCAGCGCTCTGGCTGGGTCCTGTCCTACAACGATTGTGAAGAAATACGAGACCTCTACGATGATTACGAAATCCGTGAAGCCGAATGGGCAATGGGTATGAGTAATGTAGACGGCGCTGCACTGCGACCAGTCAGGGCTGCCCTAGAGAGAATTGATAATGACCTGAAGGCTCTTATAAGAAATGAGAACCTCCTCGCCAGAGAGACGGCTCAGCAGTCGCGTCAATTACTGAAGGAATGCTGGGATGCTAATAAAAAAAAGATGGCTAAGTCATCAGAGATACTAATTATATCGAGGTAAAATCATGGCGCGCAACACTATTGGATCAGATATTAATGAAATCTTGCTTGCTTATGAGCTGGCGAAGGGGTGGAAAATCTTTGATAACCCGAAAAGAGCAAAAAAGGCTTTGGACACTCGTCGGTCGCAAGCAAGCCCCGCCGTGTATCGGGCACAAGAAGGTCGTGCCAAAGAAATGGCTGCTGCCACCCAAGCCTGGATGTCTGCAAATGGTTGGACAGCCCCTATAAAGAAAATTTGGTGGACCGCCCGCAAGGGAGATCTTCAAAGAGCTGTCGAGGACGCACTAGTTGGACGAAGCTGGCAAGGTCCAGTTCAAATCGCGACTGGCGGCAATCCAACTGATGTTCTAATTCAACTAGACGATGATACGCTACTGGGCGTGTCTGCCAAGTCAACAAAAAAGAGAGGTGTTGTTGCTTTTAAGAACCCCGGAATTGGCGCCATGGATAAGGCTCTAGGCACAGACCTCAGAGAAACCTACACCAATTATATCCAAGCTGCGCTGCCAAAGATCCCAATTCAGCTGCCGCGTACCCAGAAGGAACGAAAAATTTACATCAGGTCCCTCCAGGGCGCCATTTTTGACAAAATTGAAGAAGCCGGCTATCAGGCGTTAATTCAATTGCGTGATAGACTCCTCGCGCACCTGCAAACGATGCCAGAAAAACAACTACGAGATCACTTAGTGAGCGTCTGGTTGGATGCGGGATCGAACTACCCCTATTACATCGTGGCGACTGGATATGGAACACCCAAGGCTGGCTATGGCGCCACTATAGTTGATCCCATCGACAACCCAAAATATAAGGCACTGATGTCGGGGGATATCTCCCTTGTTAAAGTCGGCGCTCACTCAATTGGTGTAACAGCTGGCGACACCAATATTCTAAAAATGAGATTTAAATACGAATCCCAAAAGCTGGCATCCAGCCTAAAACTTAGCGGCGATCCTTATTAAAAATCTCTTGATTTTCTTAGCACTCTGTGCTATAATAAAAACAACTAAAACGAGGTGAAAATGGCTAGAGTTTCAAAAGCCAAGACAGGAAAGCTGTCTTTGGCGGATATGAGAAATCTTATTAATAAGAAGGCGGGCATGAACGTTGCCCATGACCTAACAGAAGAAAACCCAACCGAAGTAAAGGACTGGATTCCGACCGGCTCACGTTGGCTGGACTCCATCATCTGCCGAGGCAAGCTCGGCGGTATCCCTGTCGGAAAGGTCGTAGAGATCGCCGGTCTAGAGGCTACAGGCAAGTCCTATATGGCAGCGCAGATTGCCGGCAACGCCCAGAAGATGGGCATGGACGTGGTATACTTTGATTCAGAGTCTGCCATTGACCCGACCTTCCTTGTGAAGGCTGGGTGCGATCTGGAGCGCCTGCTGTATATTCAGGCAGCATCAGTGGAGTTTGTGCTGGAGAGCATTGAAGAGCTTCTTAGTGCAACAGATAACAGAGTTTTATTTATCTGGGATTCTCTTGCACTAACTCCCGCTATCTCCGATGTGGAGGGAGACTTCAATCCACAGTCGTCAATGGCAGTCAAGGCACGTATCCTTGCCAAGGGCATGTCTAAGCTCACGCAGCCTATTGCAAACACACAGTCTACATTCCTGGTCCTCAACCAGCTGAAGACCAACATCACACGCATGCCAGCAGAGGCTATGACCACCCCCTACGTGACGCCAGGCGGAAAAGCGATGATCTATGCGTATTCGCTCCGCGTGTGGCTTACAGGGCGCAAGGCGAAGGCTTCTTTCGTCACTGATGAAAACGGTTTTCGTGTTGGCTCAGAGGTCAAGGTAAAGCTAGAAAAGTCTCGCTTTGGCACTCAGGGGCGGCAGTGTAACTTTAAGATTCTTTGGGGTGACCAGATTGGCATTCAAGATGATGAGAGTCTGTTTGACGCCATCAAAGGCTCGGCACACATCTCGCAGCGAGGCGCTTGGTATGAGCTTGATATGGGCGATGGAACGTCTCAGAAGTTTCAGGCATCGCGCTGGATGGAGCAAATGGCAGACGAGAAGTTCAAAGCTCGTGTGCTCCAAGTGATGGACGAAGAGGTAATCTTCAGGTTTGACCAAAGGCAAGGAAATGCTTCAGACTTTTACGACGCTGATAACGATTAGTCTTGACTTTTTGGGGACAGTGTTGTATTATTTAGATACTGAGGAGCCCCCATGGTTATTACTAAGCGTCATCGCCGCCACCTTGATCTGGCGAAGCGTATTGCAAATAATTCGGATTTTAATGAGTACCGCCACGGCGCTGTGCTCGCTCGTGGCAAGAGCGTAATTAACGTCAGCGCCAATAAGAACAGCTATAAGTCGTGGGGTCAAAGGTTTCGTCATCGAGACCAAGGGCATGCCACGCATCACGCAGAGCTTGGTTGCATCCTGGGTGTGGATAGATCCCTCACTCAGGGTGCGACTGTGTATGTGGCGCGTGTTGGTAAGAGCGGTGGCGCACGTCTCTCGAAGCCGTGCCCGATGTGCGAATCGGCTATGCGACACGTTGGCATCAAAGAAGTTATCTATACAATCAACGAAGAAGAAGTAGGAAGAATGAAGCTATGAAGCGAGTTATGATTATCGACGCCCTAAACATGTATTTCAGGGCTTATATCGTGGACCCCAGCATCTCTACTAATGGAGAGCCGATTGGTGGCATCAAGGGGTTCATCAAGATTCTACAGAAGATGTGTCGAGAGATGAAGCCTGACCAGGTTGTCATCTGCTGGGACGGTGCTGGGGGTAGCAACAAGCGCCGAGCACAAAATAAGAACTACAAGTCCGGCCGCAAGCCGATTCGCCTTAACCGCAGTGTTCGCAACATGTCGCTTGACGAGGAGATGGAGAATAAGGTCTGGCAGCAGACAGAGCTTTTTGAGCTTCTTAATAATATGCCCGTCATTCAGTTTATGTTTCCCGAGGTCGAGGCTGACGATGTAATCAGCGCTGTGGCACAGGCGCCAATCTACGACGGTTGGCAAAAGGTGATTATCTCCTCCGACAAGGACTTTATTCAGCTTCTTGGCTCTGACGACGTGGTCCTGTATCGCCCCATTCAGAAGCAGTTCCTAAATCGCATCAGAGTTATTGAAGAATATGGCATCCATCCAACAAACTTCGCGATGGCACGAGCGATGGTTGGAGACCCAAGTGACAACCTGGCAGGTATTAGGGGCATCGGTCTGCCATCCGTCGCAAAGCGTCTAAATTTTCTTCAAGAGGGAAAATCCTTTACTTTCAGTGACATCTACGAGCACTGCGAAAACGTGGAAAAGAAACTTAAAATTCATACCAATATTCTTGAAAATAAAGCCGTGATTGAAGATAATTATAAGCTCATGCAGTTGTATTCTCCCGCAATTTCTGTGCAAAGTAAAGAGAAAATTAAGTATACGCTTGAAAACGCCGATATGGGATTTAATAAGACTGGTATCACAAAAATTATGTACGAGATTGGCTTTGGTGAGCTAAACTGGTCAGATTTGGCTGCCACAATGCGCAGAATTTCTCTTGAAAATTCTGGCAATTAATGTATAATACAATGGTAGGGGGTTCGATGACGAACAACGACAAGGTCGACTTCAGCAGGTTTGGCAAATCGTTTCAGGAAAGCCTATGTCAGCTTGTTCTACAGGACCGCCCGTTCGCAGACCAGATTTCAGAAGTTCTGGACTACAACTTCTTTGAGCTGAAGTATCTTCAGGTCTTCATCAAGAAGATTTTCTCGTATCGTGACAAGTATGGCGTTCATCCGTCGCCCAAGATTATGCTTACCATTCTCCGGTCTGACTTGGAGAATGAAAACGACGCGATTCAGAAGCAAATCCGTGATTATTACGCCCGAATCTATGACCAAGACATCCGTGATAGCAAGTATATCAAGGATACGTCGCTTGAGTTCTGCAAGAAGCAGAAGCTCAAGGAAGCAATGCTCAAATCTGTGGAATTGCTACAGAATTCTTCGTTTGACGAGATTGCCAAGACAATCAACGATGCCCTAATCCTGGGCTCCGACAACGATTTCGGCTACGACTATTTCAAGGACTTTGAAGCCCGCTTTCAGTTCAAGGCTCGCAATCCGATTGGCACCGGCTGGAAGGAGATGGACGACATCTGCAAGGGCGGTCTGGGCAAAGGTGAGCTGGGTGTGGTCATCGCCCCGACTGGTGCAGGTAAGTCAATGGCGCTCGTACACATTGGCGCTCAGGCTGTAAAAGCAGGCAAAACTGTGGTATATTATACACTCGAATTGCAAGACACCGTGGTTGGTGGGCGGTTCGATAGTTGCCTGACAGGTCTACCCTTGAACGAACTAATTCCCCTCAAAGAGCAGATTTACGAAATGGTGAAAGATGTTCCTGGGCAACTAATTATTAAGGAATACCCCACTCGGTCAGCGAGCACAAATACAATCAAGGCACATTTGGAAAAGCTGCGAAATCGGGGTGTCGAGGTGGACATGGTCTTGGTTGATTACGCTGACCTTCTGCGCCCTGCGTCGGTGCAGCGAGAGCGTCGTCACGAACTAGAGAACACATACGAGGACTTGCGCGGAATGGCGCAGGAGTTCAAGATGTGCCTATGGACTGCATCACAGACAAACCGCTCCGGTCTCAATGCCGAAGTCATCACAATGGAGTCAATCTCAGAAGCTTTCAATAAATGCTTCGTGGCTGACTTCATCTTCTCAATCTCTCGGACGATTGAAGACAAGGTGGTAAATGGTGGTCGTGTGTTCATCGCCAAAAACAGAAATGGTCCAGACGGACTAGTATATCCAATTTTTATGGACACCTCAAATGTGTCCATCAAGGTGTTGCCACCGGCAACTGAAGAAACACTAAACGCTTCTCAGGCACCCTCTTCGAAGGAACAATCGCAACATCTATTTGATAAGTACAAAAAGTTCAAGAAGCAGGGAGCAAAGAAAAATGTATAGTGAAGAAGAGGTTAGAGCAAAGACTTTAGAGTATTTCGGTGGCGATGAGCTTGCCACCAACGTCTTTATGACAAAGTATTGTCTTAAGGACAAACAAGGCAATCTTACAGAGCTTACGCCGGATGAAATGCATGTTCGTATGGCAAAAGAGTTTGCCCGAATGGAGGAGAAATTTGGTGGCTCCGATGCGCTCTCGTATGAAGAGATTTATGAACTCCTAAGAGGATTTAACAAGGTGGTCCCACAAGGGTCGCCTATGATGGGTATTGGAAATAATTATGTTAACGTTTCTCTCTCAAATTGTGTCGTGGTGGACAGTCCTGCTGATAACATTTCTTCCATCATGGATGCTGGTAAGCACCTCGCCAATTTATTTAAGCGTCGTTGCGGTGTTGGTCTTGACCTTAGCAATCTTCGTCCTCAAGATACTCCTGTCAATAATTCAGCTGGGACGACTACTGGCGCTTGGAGCTTTGCTGATCTGTATTCTTATGTTTGTCGTATGATTGGGCAGAACGGCCGGCGGGGAGCCCTGATGATCAGCATGGACGTGCGCCACCCCGATGTGATGGAGTTCATCAAAATGAAGCACGACCTTACTAAGGTCACGGGAGCAAACGTCTCAGTTCGCATTACAGACGACTTTATGAACGCAGTGATGAATGACGAGGACTACGAGCTTCATTTCCCCGTTGGTGCACCTGACCCACAGTTTACTACCATTGTAAAGGCGCGAGACGTTTGGCAGGACATCGTAGAGTCTGCTACCAAGACTGCCGAACCTGGCATTCTTATGTGGGACAACATCACAAAGAACCTACCAGCTGAGTCATACAGCGCTCAAGGCTTCAAGACGCTGACTACCAACCCGTGCGGCGAGATTCCGCTATCAGCCTATGACAGCTGTCGCCTCATTTCGGTTAATCTGAAGAATTTTGTAAAGCAAAGATGGACGGAGCACGCTCACTTTGATTTAGAAGAGTTTGCAGATACTGTTCGTAAGGCTATGCGCCTCTCTGACGACCTTGTAGAACTAGAGGTAGAAAAGCTAGAGTCTATCCTCCGCGCCGCTGATACGCCGGATGAGCGCGAGCTATGGACCAACCTACTTGAGGCATGCACCAAGGGTCGCCGCACCGGTCTCGGAACGCACGGGTTGGCAGATGCCGTTGCTGGTCTTGGGCTAGCTTACGATTCACCCGAAGCACTAGAAGTCATTGACCGTATCTACGAGACTCTTAAGGTCACTGCTTACAGCGAGAGTGTGGAGTTGGCGAAGCAGCGAGGAGCCTTCCAAGTCTTTGATTGGGAGACGGAGTGTGACAACGGGTTCATTCAGTCTCTCCCACAAGAGCTACAAGATGCCATCAAGGAGTACGGAAGAAGGAACATTTCTATTCTTACCAACGCCCCCACTGGCAGTGTCTCCATTATGTCACAGACTAGCTCTGGGCTTGAGCCTGTTTTCCGCAACTGGTACACCAGAAGGCGTAAGCTTTCCCACAACGAGACTGACCAAGAGGCTGATTTTGTTGATGATTTGGGTGATCGCTGGAAGGAATTCAGGGTATTTCACCACAATGTGAGGGAGTACCTCCAGCAGCACCGATTAGGTGATGACCAAGTGCCCGCTTTTTTCACCGAGAGTGACGGCATTGATTGGCAACAGCGAGTAAAGATTCAGGCTGCCATTCAGCAGCACATTGACCACTCCATTAGTTCAACTATTAACCTTCCCAAGGGCACCGAGCCCTCTACGGTTGGTGAGCTTTATCTGGAGGGCTGGAAGCTAGGTCTCAAGGGTATCACTGTCTATGTCGACGGCTCCCGCTCTGGTGTGCTTGTGACCAATGAAGAGGAGACCAAGGAAGAGTTCCCACAGCATGGCGCCCCCAAGCGCCCCAAGGAGCTGCCCTGCGACATCCACCATACCACAATCGGTGGCGAGAAGTGGGTGTTCCTTGTAGGGCTCTGGGAAGGCAAGCCATACGAGGTTATGGGCGGCTTGGCAAATCTCATTGAAATCCCAAGAAAGTATAAGACCGGAACCATTGTTAAGCACCCGCGCAAGACAATGAACTCTGTATATGACCTGCGATTTGGCGAAGGTGAAGACGAAGTCCTAATCAAGAATGTTGTTAAGGTATTTGATAACCCAAACAACTCCATTTTTACCAGAATGATTTCACTATCACTACGACACGGAGCAAAGATTAACTATGTTGTGGAGCAGATGCAAAAAAATAGAGAGAGCGATATGTTTAGTTTTTCTCGATGTATTGCGCGTATTCTCAAGAATTATATCAAAGATGGAGAGAAGGCTTCTGAGAAGACTTGCCCATCGTGTGGGTCCGAAGGACTAATTTATGTAGAGGGTTGTGCAACCTGCACGCAGTGCGGGTACGCGAAATGTGGTTAAATCTTCTCCTATAAGACTGTATAATATAACAGCAAAACTAGGAGGAGATCATGAAGTTTAATCATTTGCTGCCACGCCACCTTGCAGAGGGGCGCTGCCCCGGAACTGATAGAATGCACCGCTGGAAGCCCACGCAGGTTAATGCGACACCGGGTGACTATATGAGCATTAATTTTGTGTGCAGCCACTGCAAAGAGCGCGCCGGTAATTTTATTACAATAGAGCAATATAAATTGCATGCAGAAAACTTAGAAAGAGAGTGTGAATTATGATGTTAAATCCCCGAAACCGCCACCTATTGGTGATCCCCCAGGATGAGGAGGAGCAAGACGAAGAGTGCGCTGTGCTCTTACCCGAGAACTATCGCAAGCCTCAGTCCCCTTACGCAGCTGTCTCGGTTTTGGCAGTTGCCCCCGACGTTTCTCAGCTGCTAATGGCTGGGGACATCTTGATGGTGGAACGTTCTATGTTAAAAGAGGTGACTTTTGAGGGTGAAACCTTCTATTTAGTATTGGAAAACTATATTTTAGGAATAGTGGATCAGGAACTATAAATTATGCAACTTAAAGACTTACGAACTCTTATTAAAGAGGTAAAGGGCGAGAAGAAGGTTGTCGTCTATGAGGCGAAGTTCTCTCATATTCGCCAGATTATGATGGGCGTTGTTCCGCGCATCAACACGGTCGGTATCCTCACAGCTGAGAATCCAGGCGGCAAGCCTGCGGATCGTAAGTCTAATGCGCAAAGCATGAAAGCCCTTGAGCGGGACCTTCGGGGGATGAACTATGGCTTCCACAAGATTCAGGGTAAGTTTGGATCTGATGAAGATTCTTTGCTTGTGCCCAATATGAGCCGTGAAGATACTGCAGCACTTGGAATTAAGTACGGTCAGGAAGCTGTCATCTGGGGAGAGAAGTTAATGGACGATAATGACGATCCGTTCTTCCGCTTCTCTTACATTGAGGGCGATGATACAATTCAGAACCGAGACGTGAGTTTATCTGGCACCGAGGTTCAGAGTCGAGACGATTATTTCTCTCAGGTACAGGGTCGTAAGTTTTTCATTCCCTTTTTTGATGACGCTTACGAAGGCGCTAAGTTTGAGCGCGGTGACGGCGTGCAGGTCACTTATCGCGATGAGGAAGTTCCCGAGGACCCCGAGGCTCGCAAGCTAGCCGAGTCTCTCAGGCGCCGCTCTGGCTTCCTCACAGAATCCACGAGAACCAAGAAATCACATTGGCATCATCGCGGAATGATAAACGTAGAGTTTAGAAAACTACAAGAACTAATCAACAAGAGGTAAATGTGAATAAGAGTATTGAACTTTTCGGTGATGGCATCGGAAAGGTTGAGTACGTCCAGCATATGGGCGACGATATTACAGTTGTAAACTCAGCAAGAGTTTCGTTTGGAAAACAAAAAGAAGAGGTAGATGGCAAAGATAAGAAGCTAATTAAGTATCTTATTAGGCATCGCCACACATCAACTTTGGAGCATAATAGTGTCACTTTCCGTTTTTGCGTTCCTTTATTTATTCGTAGTCAGCACCACCGTCATCGCACTTGGTCGTATAATGAGATATCCAGGCGGTATACCGATGTGGACCTCCGATTTTATGAACCATTGGCTTACCGGACGCAGCACAAATCAAATCGGCAAGCGTCAAACGCCGAAGAATTAATCAATCCTGAAATTAGCCACACTCACCCAGAGATGACATTTCAGGTAAATTCCCCTGCCACAAAGCTGGTGCAAAAGCACCACAAAGATGCAGTAGAGCTATTTGATAAGATGCTTGCTGCCGGCATCTGCCGAGAACAGGCTCGTGGTGTCCTTCCGCAAAACCTCTACACAGAGTATTACGGAACTGTAAACCTTAATAATCTTTTGAAGTTTATTGACCTCCGAACTCACGATGGAGCACAGTGGGAGATTCAACAGGTCGCCAAGGCTTGCCTTGACATCGCAACTGACTTGTGGCCAATCACGGTCGGCGCATACCGAGACATAAGGCAGCCTAGTGAAGATTAGGGACCACGAATACGAATACGAGAGGCTGGCAATCGGGGGAACTCTGCCAGCCTTTTTGTTTTGCTATTATGGCGCAGTACCAAATATAAATGTTGAGCTGAAAAAGCCATTTATGTTTGAGGAGGCGGGAGTTCTGCAGGGAGCGTTCGGGGACACTAAGCGAGACATTTTAGAGCGTCTAGGTACATCGCTGTCAATATCGGGGCTCCTCCCCTTTGGCGGCAACACCAAGTCCATGCGAATCATTGACGAGAACACCCTGGAAGCCTACTCCGAGGCAAGAAAAGTAAAAGTCAAGTTTGACGAGCTAATCATATTTGACGAGACTGGAATACAGGGGCTACCCAAAGTCAAAAAGCGAGTAAAGAAGAAATATAAAGTATATGACTGGCTCTTCGCCAAACAAGGCAAGAAGCACGAGCACCGAATGCTAACTTCTGACGACGATTTTGTTAAGGAAGTTATATTTCATTCGTCTTTCAAGCCCTTCGCACAAAAAGAGTGGTATGACCCGGTCGCCATTTCATATATGAATGAAAAACAACTACACGACGTGAACTATGGAGAGAACCTGGCACGCTTGAAGGTGACCGCTATGATGAAAGAGGCGGGAATACGGGGCGCAGCCAACGGATATGACACGCGAAAGCCCGATAGGCGTCTATACTACGCTGTTAAGCTTGAGCACGACCACAGAGAGGTGGAGATAGTCGGCCGCGATATCCACCAAAACACTAAAACAATAAAGTTCAACCACCAGACTGAAGAGGAGATAGAAAAGAACTTTCTTGACACGTACCCAAAGCGTGTGTATAATAAGATATGCTTGAAAACGGACTAAACCACCCAAATG
>Ga0209645_1000801_pt1 | contig 16063 bp, 26 predicted proteins | sample ETNvirenome_6_30_FD_184070 | JGI IMG/M metagenome (GOLD analysis project Ga0209645, IMG submission 184070) | Marine viral communities from the Pacific Ocean - ETNP_6_30 (SPAdes) (version 2) | ecosystem: Environmental > Aquatic > Marine > Oceanic | place: Pacific Ocean | collected 2013-06-19
TTTTAATAAATACAAAATATTTTTAAAATATTTTTTAATAAGGTTTGATAATATTATTATCTGTAAGCATCTCTAGAATCTCCAACCAATCATTTTTTTCCATTATTACATATTCTCTACCACCTTGTCTTTTGTGATATATTAATTTATACAATGGTTTGTTGGGTCTCATTTGGTCTAGTATCTTATGATAGCTAGGATTGTTGGTTGTAGCCTTACATTGAATTGCAAAGGGGTCAGTTCCTACTAAATCTATTTTAGCATTATCAATCATCTTAGAAGCATACCTAGAAGTTTCACAAAACTTCCATCCAAAGTTTCTAAATTCTTTCCGTATTGCTCTTTCGTAATCGTGACCCTTTCTTCGTGATTTCATTCCTGACATAGAATAAAGATAACACACCTACTAAGATAATTGCAACAATTTTAATTATTCTTTTTTTTACCATCTCTTTCAACAAACAATGCATAACCCAAATAACAGTAATTGATTATGTCTGAAAACCTAGAATGAATAGGCTCTGACTTTTTAAGATTTGCATTCTTTAAATGTGCGTACACAGATTGTACTTGCTTTTCAAAAAATGTAGCCCATACTTTTAGTGAAGATGTGTTTAATCTGTTTGCTGTAGATTTAAAATTATTTAATACATCCTCATCTTCATTTGTATATTCAGGTCTTTTGTTTGCCATTATATCAAATGAGTATTCATTTAATTGTTTAACTAATTTGTCAAATTCTTTTTGTGTCATAATACTTTTTTTAATACATCATATTTTATAGGGTCAAGTTCTTTTATCTTGCTTAGATATATAAGCTGTTCTTGTTTTACTTGTTCTCTTTCTTCATCTGTACTATCAATGCCTAATGTACATTCTAGATTAGCCATCGCTTGCATAAGGGCATCTATCTTTGCTCTTATTACTTTGTTTGTGTTGTAACTTCCAAACAATTTTCTTTTTTCATGTTGTGATAAATCATCTGTTGTTGGTGTCATAATATTAAACTTCCATCTTTATTAAATTGTTCCCAATAGAAACTTCCAACATTGTTAGTTTCTAAATATTCTTTCCAGCTATTAAAAGCAATTCTCCAAGCATCTCTACCATATTCTATCATATCTTCACTCATAGCAAATACCTCTACTGTATATGGGTATTTATTTTCTATGGTAATGAATCTAAATTTAGCTGGGTCATATCCTAGTGCCTCACTATAAAAACACGCTTGAAGATGATATGCAAAATTATACATTTGACTTTTGAAATATCTTGGACTAGCATCCATAGTAGTCTTAATGTCAATAATATAATCATTATCTTTAATGCCATCAGGTCTCACCCTTACTGGCACTTTATCTATTGTGCCATAATAAGAAACTTCTGTTTCTGTTAATCGTTGAACTAAACTCTTTGCCAAACTATGACCATTGAAATTCTTTTTAATCTTTTCTATAGCTTCTTGTTCTTCTTGTTTAATTATAATTTTTCCTTTGTTATTATCAAAGAAATCTTGTTTTATCTTTTTGCCTTCTTTTGTTCTTGCATTAAATTCAGGAAGAACTGCAATGTCATTAGAATCTTCTAGCAATGCTGAATGAACTGCACTACCAAAGTTCATTGCATCACTCATTTTAAACATACTATTCAAATGATGATATACTGATTTCTTGTAGATGGTTTTTAACCCACTAGCTGAAATGCTCTTGTGTGAATGGTACTCATCATTGTTGTCTTTAATTCTTTTCATTTATATTTTTTATATAAATCATATAAATAATTATAATGGTCTTTTTCATTTGAATAACCAATAAGGTAATTTTTTTGTGTTAATTTTTTTATTTTTTTATAATTTAAACCACCAACTTTAGCATCTAATCTTTTAATTGTTCTAGAATTTGTAGCAGAAAAAGGATTAAATCTTTTATTTTGATTCTCTTTCAATATATGTAATGCTTTATAAATTCTATTTGCATTATCTATATTTATTTTGTAAGAATTATTTTGTAATAAAATACCTATGTTATTACCATGACCATCATTTAATAAAGTTAAACCATTAATAATTGAAAATTTGCCATTTGTTTCCTTATACCATTTTTCTGATATTTCTAATGCTGTTATACAAATATCGCAACCCTTTTCAGCTTTTTTATTACAATAATCTAATGCTGACCATCTTTTACTTATTTGTAATTGGTCTATAATATCTTCATTTGTTATAGATGAAATAACATAAGGTACAGTTATTCCTAATTCTTTTGCTATATCAAATCTATGTTTGCCATCGTGTATTGAATTATTTTCATTAACCAAAATAGGTTGTTGAATACCATAAATTTCAATAGATTTTTTAAGTCTTGCCCTATTTTTTCTGTCAATGTTTCTGTTGCCAATTACATCATTAAAAATTTTATAATCTTTTGTAAATTTTATTTTCATTTTTTTTGATTTTAAAAAATTAAACATATAACAAATATTATAATTTTTTTTAAGAATAAAAAATATTTTATATAATTTTTTTTAAATATTTTCTAAAGTGCCATTTAAGATAATATAAGGCATATATTATGACTGGTGAAGTATATAATATTGTCCATAAATTAGGATGCCAATGCTCACCACAGAATCCAAGAAAGTGTTTTACAAATTCTATCATATACTAATATAAAAAAAAAGTGCCTTTGACTAAGGTGCTTCCAAACATCCTATTAATCTTAGGCACTTACCAAACTATGAAATGTATGATATTTTAAAAAGGCATATCACTAGCCTTGTCTTCTACTGTCTTTGCTGGTGTAAAATCATTCCATGCTACATACAAATCTTGTCCAGCTTTTAGTTTGTTTTTTAATTTTCCTACTGTAAGATTTAAAAATTTTCTATCACCTACCTTCTGAATACAATTTGGATTCTCTGCAAGTTTATTCAAATCTATTTGTATGTTTGAAAAATCACCATACTTACCACTCTTTGTCCATCCACTACCTAAATATAATTTATTACTCATTATTTTAAAAGTTTATTGTTATTGTTATACTTCTTACCAGTTGCACAATAGTATGCAATTTCACTTGCAGTATCTATAATAGTATCAACGGTAATATCTTCATTGCCTTGCCCAGCCTTAATCTTCCAAAAGTCTATAGATGCTTTTATGGAACTCTGTCTTATTATACTCTTTTGTACATCTTCCATCATAAATCTATTCTAAGGTTTTTGATAAATCCAGCCCTTGCAAGTTTTTTTAATTCTGATATTTTAAAGCTATCAGGATTGTTAAACTTATTGTACATTGTCATCAATGTCACATCAATCTTGTTAGCTAATTTTTGCTTGTCAAGTTTCATCTCCTTGAGACGACTTTCCAATATTTCTTTAGTCAACATGAAACAAATTTATAAAATTATTTTTAATTATTATAATTTTTTTTTAAATTTATTTTTATAGTGTAATGATTAGCACTTACAATGTAATTACTATTATTTTTTATATATAAAAAATAATTATTACAATGTAAATAGTTACAATGTAATTATATAAAATAATAAAAAAATGGAATTAACAAAAGAGAAAATACAAAAATTTATTAATGAATTTGAAACCAATCCAATTACTGTAAAGTGGATAGAATCAGTAGAGAATAGGGGGAAGTTTCAGAGGGAAATGGATAAAGAGTTTTTTGATTTAGCTAAAGATACTATCAATAGATTAATTAAATTAATAATTCTTATGAACACTTTAGATGATAGCACAAACAAAATAACTAATGCTATCAAAAATGAACAAGAAAAATATCTTGGTATAATAGATGATTTAGAAAATACACTTATAAAAATTAAACATGCCAATTAAAGTAAAAGATTTTGATGATATATTAAAGAAGGATTATAACAAGAATGCTTGTAAAGAAGTATTTGTATCTGACATAAAAGATAAATTATTTTCCTATTATGAGGAAGGATACCCTATGGGTGAGACATCACATATAAAAGGCTTGGATGAAAACTTTAGATGGAGAAAAGGATTTCTTTATTGTTTTAGTGGTTATCCACAAAGTGGTAAAAGTGAAATATTAAATTACCTAAGCATATTAAGGGCATATCATTATGGTGATAAAGTTATGATGTACTCACCTGAAACTAATACTGCTGAACTTGTGTTGAATCTATGCCAAGCATATCTTGGTAAGAATGTAAATCCAAATTATGCTGATAAATGCACAGAAGATGAAATGAATAAAGCATTAGAGTTTATTGGAAATCATTTTGCATTTTTAGAAAACAATGATGAAATGCCTACTATAAACTCTTTAGTAGATAAGTTTGAAGAAAGCACAGAGAAAGGGTATAATAATTTTATTATTGACCCACTCAACTGGGTAGTAGAATCAAATGCTGGAGAAAGTAATATGTATCAATACTTGAAACTAACTTTGACTATTCTTAAACAGTTTGCAAAAAAGACTGATAGTATTATGACATACGTTGAGCATCCTAAAACACCATCCCCTGTTAGAGGTGTGATACCAAAAGCGACTGCGTTCTCCCTCGCTGGCGGTACGATGCATTTTAATAAATGTGATTGCATGGTAGTAATGCATAGAATTAATGATGATGAGGTAGAAGAAAGAGTAAAGGGTAGAGATTTAGTTGAAGGATTACTTTTAAATATGGAGAAACATATTAAATTTGTAGAGTTTGAAACTGTTAAAATGAAGTCTCAAAGATTGAATGGTACTTTAGGAAGCTGTTTCATACAATATGATTTAAAAACTGGTAGATATAAATAAATAATTATGACACAAGAGCAGGCGTTACAGATAATCGTTCAGGTTTGCGAGAAAGGAAACAAGAACGGTTTGTTCACTTTATCTGAAAGTTCATTAGTTTTACAGGCTTTAGAGCAGTTCGGGGTTACTCCACCAACTGTAGAAGAAGTAAAACAAGATGAAGAAGCAGAAGAAGTATCAGAGACAAAAGAAGTTAAAGAGTAACTACTATTATTCTGATAATGACAATGAAATACTAGGCAAGACAGATAACCCTTGCCGTACTATGATAAACCTCTTTACTGTGTTTAGAAATAATCACAATAGAGAGGTTTTTTTTGATATTGATAACCCAAAAAAAATAATAATTGATAAACAAAAGTCACTACTATATATGGAAAAAGATAATAGCAAGGTTTACAAATATCAGGGAAATGCTATTACAAGAAAGGATTTTATCATACTTTTGGGATGTGAGGAAAAATAAAGAGCAACTATTAGATATATTCCATAGATACATAAGACACCAAAAAAATAAAGCCAAAGCTGGTAAATATGATTATGGTGATGATGTAGAAACATATAAGATGATATTTGCTTTAGCTGAATTATTCCCAGTAGATAAAAAGTATTATAGAGATGAACCACAAGTAGAATTATATTTAAAAGAACTTTGGTATCTCTATTTTTTTTTTAAAGAAAGTATAGATGGACAGCATGTAAAATATTCAAACATAGTAGCTAAATATTGTTAATATGAGAAAAAAAGTAAACATAAAAGATATAGTACCAAATAGTGAAAACCCTAGAACAATATCCAAAAAGAACTTTAATAAGTTAGTAAAGTCAATAAAAGACTTTCCACAGATGCTAGACAAAAGACCATTAGTAGTAGATGAAGATATGGTTGTTCTTGGTGGAAACATGAGACTAAAAGCATTACAGAAAGCTGGTGTACAGGAAGTAACAATAGATGTAGCAGAAGGCTGGACTGAAGAACAAAAGAAAGAATTTATAGTAAAAGACAATGTAGGATTTGGAGACTGGGATTGGGATTTACTTGCTAATGAATGGGATATTGAGAAATTAAATGAATGGGGATTAGAAGTAAATTTTACAGAAGATGATGTAGATGAAAAATATACAGCTAAAATTGTTGCACCTACATATAAACCTAGTAATAAAAAGCCTGATATAAAAGATGTTTTTGATAAACAAAAAACAATGCAGTTTATAGAACAAATAAAAAAATCAAAACTATCTGATGAACAAAAAGAATTTTTAATGTATGCAAGTTATAGGCATTTAGTATTTGATTACTCTAAGATTGCAGATTTATATGCACACTCTGACAAAGATATGCAAGAGATGATGGAGAAGTTAGCGTTGATTATTATTGACTTCAATAAAGCTGTAGAAAATGGATATGTAGAGTTATCTAAAAAGATTGCAGACATCTACAAGTCAGAAGGAATATTAGAGCATGGAAAATAAAGACTTTACAATTTTTATATTAACATTTGGCAGACCACATAATGTTAAAACATATAGAACATTAAATAGATTTGGTTATACTGGTACTAAATATCTTATCTGTTCTACAGATGACAAAAAGCTAAATGATTACAAACAAAAATACAAAGATGAAGTTTTAGTATTTGATAAAGATAAAGTGCAACAAGATATTGGTGATAACTTTACACATCAGAACACAGTATTATATGCAAGAAATATTGCTTTTGATTTAGCAAAAGAATTAAAGTACACATACTTTCTTGTATTAGATGATGACTATACAGATTTCTCATACAGATTTGATGATAACTTTGAATATAAAACTGGTAGAGCCTACATTAAAAACTTAGATAAAATACTAGATGCACTACTAGATTATTATAAATCTATAGATGCAAAGTCAATAGCTATTTCACAAAATGGAGACTGGATAGGTGGTAGTGAAAATGGTCATGCAAGACAATTAAAAATGAGAAGAAAGGCAATGAATAGTTTTTTCTGTAGTACAGAAAGACCATTCAAATATTTTGGTAGAATGAATGATGATGTAAATACTTATGTGAAACTTGGTAGTGTTGGTAATTTATTTCTCACTATTATGAATGTATCATTAAAACAAACAGATACACAATCTAACAAAGGTGGCTTGACAGAAATGTATTTGAATGCTGGTACATATACTAAATCTTTTTATACTGTAATGTATTCACCTGATTGTGCAAAAATATCTGTATTGAATACTAATAATAGTAGGATACATCATAAAATCAACTGGAATAATGCAGTACCATGTTTAATATCAGATACTTATAAAAAATAATAATACTTTTGTAATATGAAAAGCAACAAAATACAACATACTAAAAAAGCATTACTAGAAGGTTTAGAAAAATCTTTGGGTGTTGTCACTACTGCTTGCAAAAAAGTAGGTATTGATAGAACCACATTCTATAGATATTATAAAGATGATAAAGAGTTTGCTAAACAAGTAGATGATTTAAGTAATGTTGCTAAAGACTTTGCTGAGAGTCAACTGTTCAAACAAATACAAGATGGTAATCCAACTGCTACAATATTCTACCTAAAGACAAAGGCAAAGGATAGAGGATATGTAGAACGACAAGAATTAAATGTAAATGGTTCTGTAGAAAGTAAATTAATTGAATGGAAACCAGCAGAAAAAAAGAAGTAGTTGAATGTAATGTTCAATTCTATCAAACAATCAATAGCAACAAAAGAATAATAATACATCAGGGTTCATCTAGGTCAGGAAAGACGTATGCACTCTGCCAGTATATCATTTACTTATTAACAACAAGAAAGGACAAACTTGTAATAACTATTGCTAGGAAAACACTTCCAGCATTAAAGGGTTCTGTTTATAGAGACTTTATAGAGATAGCACAAAAGGTAGGTATATATTATATGGCAGAAATAAACAAAGCTGAACTTACTTTTAAATATAAAAATCATTTAGTAGAATTTATATCATTAGATAATGAGATGAAGGTAAGGGGGCGTAAAAGAAATATTTGTTGGCTCAACGAAGCAAATGAGTTTCATCTATCTGACTTTGAGCAATTAGCATTAAGGACAAGTGAAAGAATATTATGTGACTTTAATCCATCTGATGTAATACATTGGTTATATGATATTAGTAATAGGTCTGATGCAAAATTGTTTATTACAACTTTTGAAGATAATGCCTTTTTAGATGAAGAAATAAAAAAAGAAATATTAAGGATGAAAGAAACTGATGCTGATAGATGGAGAGTATTTGGATTAGGTCAAAGAGCAAACTTTAAAACTGGTGCTATATATGACAACTGGAATTGGATAGATTACAAAGATTTTTTAGATAAAGAACATTGTGAAGTTGCTTATGGTATGGACTTTGGTTTTAGCAACGACCCAACAACACTAATAGAAATAAGAAGAAAGAATGATAGGTTGTATATACATGAATTACTTTATAAGAAAGGACTTACAAACCAAGACATATACAATGAAGTAATTAATTTAGGTATAAATGAAGAAGTAATAATTTGTGATTCTGCTGAACCAAAATCTATTGAAGAATTAAAAAGATTGGGTTTATATGTTAAACCCTCACAAAAAGGAAAGGATAGTGTACTAAATGGAATATCTACAATAAAAGAATATACTATATATGCATCAAAAGAAAGTAAAAATCTGTTTACCGAATATCAATATTATGTTTGGGAATCTAATCGTGATGGTGAGAGAATAAATAAGATTAAGCAAAATGGTCAAGACCATCTAATGGATGCACTTAGATATGGAACTACAACTGGTCTTGCTAGACAAAGAGATTTTATCATAGTTTAAATAAATTTAGTATTTTTGAAAATAAATTCTATATATGGCAAGTTTTCTCCAAAGGTTAAGGAATGGATTAAAGGCATTTAATCAGCAAGGTACAAATGAATCTTACAATAGATTCATATACAATCACATAGGTAACTCATCAATTTCTAACAATGAATACAATGATGACTACATTGAAAAAGGGTATGCTTACAACCCAACTATATATTCATTAATACAACTTATATCAAAGTCTGCTATAACTGTTCCTTATAATATTTATAAGAAAGTAGATGAAGGTGCAATGAAAGAATATAAATCATTAACATCTGATACATTAAATGAAGAATCATTATTAAAAGCTAAACTATTAAGAAAACATACATTAGAAGAAGTAGAGCATTCTGCATTAGGTAAGTTACTAGAAAGACCTAATCCAGCACAATCATGGGCAGTATTCTTAGAAGAAATGGTTGGCTTTGGAAAGCTGACTGGTAATAGATATGTATATGGTATATCACCTGAAAATGGTGAGAACAAAAACATTTATTATCAACTCTATAATCTACCAGCACATCTAATAGAGATTAAATCTGATGGTATATTTAAACCAGTCAATAAATATACTATGATGTATAATGATAATAAGTATGATTTAGATGCTGAAGAAGTATTACATATAGCTGACTTTAATCCTGATTATTCTAATGATGGTACACATCTCTATGGTCAATCACCAATACAAGCTGGTATGAGAGTACTAACAACAAGCAATGAAGCTGTAGAAACAAATCTAAAATTCTTACATAATCAATCTGCAAGAGGTATGCTGACACCTGATGATGACCAATTAACACCCACGCAAGCACAACAAATGAAGGATGCATTCAGAAGAAACTTTCAGGGTAGTAAGTCTGCAAATGATGTAATGATTACTGGTAAAAAGTTTAGCTGGACAAATTTTGGTTTATCATCTTCAGATTTACAATTATTAGAATCATATAATGCTACAATAAAAGACTTATGTAATTTATACGGCGTGCCAGTACAGTTATTAAATAATACTGAATCAACAACAATGGATAATTATAGAACAGCTAGAAAAGTATTATTTACTAACGCTGTAATTCCTGAGTTAAATAAAATTAGAGATGAATTAAATAGATGGTTAGTGCCACAATATGGTGAGGACTTATACTTTGACTTTGATTATAGTGCTGTACCTGAACTAATGCCTGAACAAGAGAAACTTGTAGATACTCTTTCTAAGTCTTACTGGCTAACATCAAATGAAAAAAGACAAGCACAAGGATATGGAGTAGATGATGATAATCCTATAATGGATGACTATCTTGTTCCATCTAATTTATTGCCAGTATCTGATTTAGATATGGGTGTAAAAGATGATGTTGCTTTTCCTGAAATAGAAGAACCTGAAGAAGAAGTAGTAGAAGAAGAAGTAATAGAAGAAGTTATTGTAGAAGAAGAAAAGCAAGAGATGTCTGCAAAGCTAAGAAAGGCATTGCAAAAAAAAGCTGATGACCACAATGAAAAAGTAGGTGATGCTAAAACCAAGAGAACTAATGTAAGAACTTTATATGCTGTATATAAAAGAGGTATTGGTGCTTATAGAACAAACCCTTCATCTGTAAGACCTAATGTAAGTTCTCCTGAACAATGGGCAATGGCAAGAGTAAATTCATTTTTATATGCATTGAGAAATGGTAAATTTAGAAGTGGTAGGCATGACCAAGACTTATTGCCTGAAGGTCATCCTATGTCAACAAAGAAAAATTTAAAAGCTATTAGTGATGAGGTGTATTCTACTGAAGAAGAAGCACAAGATAGAGCAAGTGAGATTGGTTGTGAATTAATACATTCACATGAAACTGAAGATGGTACTGTATATATGCCATGCAAAGACATGGAAGAATTAGAAGAAGCCTTAAAAGAAAACAAACAAGAATACTATGATGATTATCCAAAGTCTGTTAGAAAAAATGCTGAAAGAGGTAAGTCAATAAATGAGGAACATAATAATCCATGTGCAACACTTGTTGGAAAAGGTCGTGCTACGGATTTAATTGCAGGCAAACCATTGTCATTGTCAATAGTGAAAAAGACATTTGCATATCTATCACGTGCTCATGAATATGTTACTGGAGAATACCTAGATGAAAAAGGTAAGCCAATTTGTGGTGATGTTTCCTATGCTTTATGGGGTGGTGATATAAAAACAACTAAAGTAGAAGATGATGCAATGTGGAAATGGTGTAAAAGAATAATTGACAAAAGTGAAAAATAATGCCATTACCAAAGCCAAGACCACAAGAATCTGATAATCAGTTTATGAGTAGGTGTATGATAGATGATACAATGTCATCTGAATACCCTAATAGAAATCAAAGATATGCTGTCTGCAACAATTTATTATTGCAAAAAAAAATAGAGACAAAGCAGAATACAAATAAAATATCTAAGCAGTTTGGTAAACAAGTAAAGATTGCACAAAAGAAAAACTATCCTTTAGTTTATAAATACTACATAGACAACTATAAAAAAGCTATGGAGTTTTACAAAACTGATGATACTGTAAGCAATCCAAATTTCAATACATTATTTCAGGAAAAAGAAATGACTGAAATGTATAAGCAAATGTATAGGCAAACTGGATTGAGGTTTTATTTTTGGTATAGAAAATACTTTAAGTTATTTGTAGAAAAGCTGAATAAGATAGAGATAGATAGATTGATTGATAAAATAGAAAGAGGACAAAAGCTAACAAGAAGGGAACTAGAAAACTTAGAATCTACTGTACTTAATGGAATGGACAGATATGCAACACAAAGAACAAATTACTTGGCACTTGCATCACAAGTGACATCTGTAAGTGGTGTCGCTAGAGAAACATTGAAAAAAGTTATTAGAGAATTGACTGCTGATGAAAGGTTTATGTCTATGGGATTAGAGCCTAGAGTAAAAGAAGTAATGAAAAGACTAGATTATAAATCTAGATGGATGACTAGAAGAATTGTACAGACAGAGACAACTGCTGCGGCTAACTATGGCATCTCACTTTCAGCACAAGATGTTTATGGAAAAGATAATTTACTTAAAAAATGGGTAGCTGGTGGTAGTAATATTAGAGATACTCATGCAACTGCAATGACTGTTTATTCCAAAAAACCTATACCTGAAGATAAGCCATACATTGTAGGTTCATCATATCTTATGTTTCCCGGTGATACTTCTATGGGTGCTTTAGCAAAAGAAGTAATAAATTGTAAATGTATAACTGTTCCTATAGTTAAAGCTGATTAAAAACATCTTATTAAAAATTATACTAATTTTGAAAATAAAATTTAGATTATGAGTAATGTAATATATAAACAAGGTCAAATAAGTGACATAGATGAAAACTTAGGAATTGTAAAAGGTTATGGTTCTGTTTTTGGAAACAAAGATTCTGATAATGATATAATAGAAAAAGGTGCTTACAGAAGAACAATTAAGAACAATGGTTCTAGAGTTAAGTATTTATATCAGCATGACATCACAAAGCCTATAGGTAAAATGAAAGAACTCTATGAAGATGAAAAGGGTTTAGTGTTCGTAGCTGAAGTTCCAAAAACTACATTTGGTAATGAGGTATTAGAACTCATGAAATATGGAGTAATTGACGAAAACAGCGTTGGAATCATGCCAGTCAAGAAAGACTATGATGAAGATGGAATAAGAGTTATAAAAGAAGCAAAGCTATATGAGATTTCTGCTGTTACTATAGCGGCAAATGATGAAGCTAAGATATTAGAGGTTAAGGGTGAATATGATAATATTGACTACCTCACAAAGAGATTTGATAATTTAATTAAAGTAATTAGAAAAGGTAATGTTTCTGATGACTTAGGTTATCTTATTGAATATGAATTAGAAGTTATAAAATCTTTGATTGCTCGTGATAATACACACCAATCTGATGAGGAACTAACTCGTGATAATACACACTTAGAAACCAAAGAAGATAATACAACTTCAGATTCAATAATTAATTATATGTTTAACAATTTAAATTCAAAATAATGGATGAGAATATAAAAAAGCAGTTAGACGATATTTGTAATGTTATTGATGAGAAGCTAGAGAAATCTGCTAAATCAATCAAAGATAATGTTAACAATGAAGTTGATACTGTAATTAAAGGTGAGGTTAAGAACCTTACTGAAAAGCATTCAGAGATAGTTGAAAGATTAGACAAGATGGAAGTTGAAAATAAGAAAGACAACTTTGATAATGTTTATAGAACTAAATCTGAAGCATTTGGTGATGCACTAAATAAAAGTGAATCATTCAAAGCAATGAAAAATGGCACTCAAGGAAACGCATCATTAGAATTAAAAGCAGATGTTTTAATATCATCTGATTTTGCTGGTGCAACTTCTGAAAGAGATGCAACTGGTGTTCAAAGAGTTGAGGGAATCAAAAGAGACCCAAGCAACGTCACGAACATGATGGGAATTATCCCAGTTGGTTCAACAAGTTCCAATGTAATTAGATATGTCAAAGAATCAGCTTATACTGATAACGCGGCAAATGTTGCAGAAGGTTCAGCACCAACGGATAGTGAGTTCCAATTAACGGCTGAAGACGCAGTAGTTCAAAAGACTTCTGCTGTAATGACAATTTCACAAGAGATGCTTGATGATACTCCAGCACTTTCTTCGTACTTGTCACAAAGACTTCCAGCTAAAATCAATACTGTAATTGATGACCAGTTAATAGGTGGTTCAGGAAGTTCTCCTAATTTATTAGGATTAATGAATGGTGGTACTACTTTCGCGGCTGGTGGGTTTGCAAATGCGATTGAATCAGCACAAGAACTTGACGTTCTTTATGTTGCTATGAATCAGTTAGCATTGTCTAACTATGCGGCTAATGGTATTGTTTTAAATCCAACTGATTTCCATAAAATCGCTCTTTTAAAGGACACGACTAACGAATATCTAAGAGGTAACTCTCTAGTATCAGCAGACGGTTTCTTTAGAATCAATGGTGTTCCGGTTTACATGAATAATAAAATGGCGGCTGGAAACTTTGTTGTAGCTGATTTTTCTCAAGCATCACAAGTGTGGCAAAGAGAAGGATTAAGAGTTGACTTTGGTTATGAGAACAATGATAACTTTGATAAATACTTAGTGTCTGTTAGAGGAATTGCTAGAATAGCGCATTCTATCTACTTACCAAAAGGTATTGTTAAGGGTGCATTCTCAACTGCTAAAACAGCGTTAGAGACTTCATAATAAGTAATACTTATTAGAATTAAAAAGGGGGTTATTTTAACCCTCTTTTTTTTTGCCTAAAAAAATAATTAAAAAAAAATTTAATATTTCTTTGTTTTTATTAAAAAAAATTTTAAATTGAATTATAATTAAAAATTAAAAATGAAAACTATGAAAACAGAAATAAAAAAATCATTGAAAAATAAATTAAATGAGTTAAGAAAACATTGTACTCGTTTCAGAGATGGTCATTACAACTATTATACAAATGAAGAATTATTATTAATTTATATACATAGTGATATGTACATAGCTGTTAATTCTAAAAAGAAACAAAATAATACTTATTTTCTAAATAGTGATGAGGGTGTAGAAGATGTAATTGAATATTTAGATAAATATTACACTTTAAGTGTATAAAGCTAAAATGGTTGTAGGGTGGTTCAATTCCACCCTTAGCTTCAATGCAATTTTGCAGATTAAATAATTAAAAATGAAAACAATGAAAAATTTAAAACCTATTGGTAAAGTCACAAATGATAATATTAAAGTAGGAACGACTATTTATGATAATGCTGTTAAATGTTTTTATGAAGTCTATTGGCATGATAAAGACACAAGAGGTGCATTATTATGTGCAGGTTTGTCTTCTGCTAAGAATCGTAATAACTCTCTAAGCCCTGTGTGGACAAAAGATGGAGATGAACTTATGAATGAAAAATATAATGATGACTTAAGGTATATTGTTTGGGGATAAATAAAAAATACTACGGTGTTTTAAGGGCAACTAAATTAGTTGCTCTTTTTTTTTATCTTTGTTAAAATCAAAATTTATGTATTATGAAAATTAAATGTAAAATAGAAATAACTAAAGATGGTATTGATTACAAAGCTGGTAGCATTGTAGATGTACCAAGTGAAAATGTTTCTAAATGGATTGCTAAAGGATGGGGTGAAAAGGTAGATACTAAAGAAGAAAAAGCAACTAAAGAAACAAAAGAGTTTAAAGGGAAAAAAAGCAAGTAATGATTAGTGTTCAAATTGATTCTACTACTGGAAGTGAAATAGTTTCATCTTCTGAATTAAAAAGCTATGCAAGAATAGAAACATCTGATGATGATACTATTGTAGCTAATATGATTGTTTCTGCTAGACAAAAATGTGAGGCAATAATTAATAGAGATATTGTTGCTAAGACAAGAAGTCTATTTATTAGCAATCTTAATACATCAGGAGAATATGGGAACTTATATAAAAGAAGGTCAAAGATAGTTTTACCTTATGCACCTATTAGTGCTATCACAAGTGTGCAAACACAAGCAAGTGATGGTTCACTTTCAAATATTAATTATGAATCATTTGGATTAGAAGATAAATACATAGAAATTTCTAGTGCAATTCACAAAAACATTAAAGTTGTTTACACAACTGCTGGTCTTGGTTATGATGACTTAAAAAATGCTATTAAAATGTTAGCATCAACTTATTATGATAATAGAGAAAACTTTGTAAAAGGTAAGACTGTAAATGAAATACCTAATGATGTACAAAGCATTCTGTCACCTTATATTTATTACAATGAGTTATGATAAATGCAAGTGATTTAAGATATAGGGTAACTGTTAAAAGAAATTCAAATAGTGCTGATGGATATGGTGGCTTTACATCATCACAATCTACTGTAGGAACATTTTGGGCAGATAGAAAATTTACTGATGGTCAAATGATTTTCAGAGATGGCAAAAGAATACTGCAAACTGGTATTGAATTAACTCTTAGAAAAAATACTGCAACTACAAACATCCAAAGAGGTGATGTACTATTACTAACTAATGATAGCAATCAATATAGAATTAATCAGATGTATGAAGAAGATTTATACACTTATAAGATATTAGCAGACAAACAACAATGATATGGCAAGAAAATCAGGAATAGAATTAAGAATGTCAGATAGAATGAGATTCAACAAGAAGATGAAAAGGCTTCAAAGGTTTGTAAAGCCTTCACAAGGCTTTGATATGGAACTTAAAAAATATGTATCTAGAATTGCTGAAATATCTACTGATTTTGTTCCAGTAATAACTGGTAATTTAAGACAATCATTGTTCCTAGAAAGTAAAGCATTTGATTATGTAGTGGGATATAAAATAGATTATGCTGTATTTGTAGA
>Ga0209645_1000803_pt1 | contig 16046 bp, 13 predicted proteins | sample ETNvirenome_6_30_FD_184070 | JGI IMG/M metagenome (GOLD analysis project Ga0209645, IMG submission 184070) | Marine viral communities from the Pacific Ocean - ETNP_6_30 (SPAdes) (version 2) | ecosystem: Environmental > Aquatic > Marine > Oceanic | place: Pacific Ocean | collected 2013-06-19
CAGTCATATCACCAGAAGATAATGCTATAGTTGTACCATCAATGTTAAAGTTATCTATATCAATACCAGCATCAGCAGTAATCTTACCAGTAGAAGTAAGTGTTCCTCCTACGGCTGTATTACCACTAATATCTGCTGTACCGTTTATATCTATCGCAGTAGCTGTAAGATCTATTTCATCTGTAGCTCCAAGAGATAGTACAGCATTACTAGAACCATGAATAAATTGTGAGGCATCATTAAACTGTATCTTATTAGTAGAATTAAGAAGTATTCCAGTATCAGGAACATGGGTAAGAGTAACATCTTGATCTTCTCCCAAATTAATTACAGAACTATCTGCAAGAAATAAATCACTAAATTCTAATGATGATGTACCTAAAGAAGCACCATCAGATGCATCAGGTAGAAATGCAGTAGAAGCAGTTATGTTTGTTCCAGTAAGCGCACCAGTAACGCCTAATGTACCAGCTACAGTAGCATTTACATCTACATCAAGAGTATCTATATGTGCAGTACCATCTATAAACATATCCTTAAATTCTAGTGATGCTGTACCTAAATCTATATCATTAGTTGTTATGGGAACAATAGCACCATCTTGAATACGAACCTGTTGTGTAGCTGCACCACCTACCTCATTATAAAATTCAATGTGATTATTACTAGTATCTACTAACACCATATTACGTTGGTCAGCATCAGCTACTCGATCTATTGGTGGACCTTCTGCTGATGTACCATCATGTGAGTGTCCTGTTGTTTCATTAAATGCTGCTAAAACTTGGTTAAGTTCTGCATTAATTGGTGCTGCTGATATAACCTCACCGCTAACTATTTGTGCTGAAGATTGTCTGGTATATCCTGCCATTATCTGTATCCTGCATCCTGATATGTTACTGAGAAACCTGCTATACTATAGGGAGCCTGTGTTCCTGTTGATGTTATAGCTAATGAGATCGCCCTACCCGATCCTTGTATATTAGACTCTAATATTGGACTAGAAGATCCATCGTATGTAAATGTAGCGTCATAAGTACTACCTGTTGTTGTATATCTAGATAGTGATCCTGCTGTAGTTAAAGAGTATGTCGTAGGATCAGGTACATTTGGATCATCCCAATCATATGCAATACCTAAGTTTATAGTTGATGACCCTTCTGGTCTACTAAATAAAGTTATGTGTTGAAATATCTTTCGTTTTTCTGTTGAGTCAAAGTATAAGAAAGGTGTTGCGTAAACAGCTACAACATCAGAACTGTCAAATGTACTACCAGATTCTTGTCTATATATCTCTCCATTTAAATCACCATGAAGAACAACCTCAACATCATTTATTAAACCACTAGTAGCTACGAATGCTCTTATACCTAGTAACTCACCAAACTCCCAACCTACTCGTCTATCTGCAAATCTAAGCCCACCTATTATACCTGCTGTATCTGCTGCTGCTGTACTAGTAGAAGGAAAGAAATATCTAAACTGAGATTTATTTCTAATAACAACAGATGTCATATTACTTAGATTATGTGTATTAGGTAAATCTTGTAATAGTTGCTGTACAGGTTTAGAAACAGTTTCAAGCTCAACGTCACCAATTCTAGCAGTACCTTGAATAGGACGTATACCATCTGATGCTAGAAATAATACGTCACCACCTAATTCAATAATACTGTCAGTAGCAATACATCCAATATTATCTGTTACTTCTGAAAGAACGTAATCTGCTTTTACTGATCCTGTTAATTTTTTTATTTTAGTTTTACCAAATATGTATAATGCATCTCTAAACTTTGCTAGTCCAGTAATATTAAATCCAACATTAATATTACCTGATCCACCGCTATTAGTAAATGCATCATCATCGTTAGGCTCACTAAATAGTAGTATGTTTGGACCTAATCCTGTCGTAGGAAATCCAGCATAGAACTGATGATTTTTAAAATCAGTAGTAAAAGAAGCACCTGTAGGATTGTAATCTCCTCCTGTTGGATGAACTGAGAATGTTGATCCACTTAACTTACTAGGACTATTAGCACCGTCACATATTATAACTGCCTCAGTACCAGTAAATGAGTTCATATTATGTCTTAGTTTATCTACATTGACAGATGATATGTTTGATACTACCGTTGTCCATCCTGTAGATGTATATTTCCATACACTATAAAACTTACTATAGTTTGCTGTTACTGAAGACCCACCTCCACCACTAACTGTAGAAGTAGCAGCGGATGTAAAGGTAACGGTATAACTATTTGCATCAGGAACTGTAACAACTTGCATCTCTACAGAATTAGGAGTAAGACCACCTATTGCATCACTACCAGAAAAAGTTACATAGTTTCCTACAACTAATCCATGAGAGGTATGTGCAACTGTTATGGTAGCACTTGTATTGGATACACTAAAAGGATTAGATCCTAGTGTCTGAGTTCCGTTGTTTGCTGTAAATGTTACTGAGCTACCTCCACCAGTAGCACCAGAACTAGCATTAGATGTAAATGCAACTGTATAACTATTAGCATTAACTACAGAAGCAATAACCATTTCTACTGAGTTTGGTGTTATACCTCCAACAGCAGATGATCCTGCATATGTTACTCTATCTCCTACAGATAAACCGTGACTACTATGTGTTACTGTTATTGTAGGACTACCACTAGTAACGACAAAAGGATTAGTGCCTAGAGATCCTGTATTATCTTTTAAATTTCTTCTGACTGCATATGGTACACCTTCTAGTATCCATAAACCTATTACGTTACCTGAACCAGCAACAGTACCATAGTCTGAGTCGTAATCTGCATATCCGCTAATTCTTCTATAACCACCGAATTGAGATATTTCCATATTTAACATACGAACTGCTGCTCCTGGATTAGATCCAGCAAGAGCTAAAGCATCCTCGTTTGTAAATAAACCACCACGAGATAGTACCGTTACGTCTTTTAACGCATCAGCCATTATAGATTACCATGTGGAACTGCTAGAAGTCTCCCTACTCTCGTATCTCTTACATCAGTAAATCTGTTAATTAATAATGTACGCATACGATCTATACCTTCTTCAAACTTCTGTTTGGTTATAGCTGCCTGTTGTGAGTTATCTCTAAACATATAAGTGTGATACAATGCACCGTCTATAACAACGTGTTTAAACTGATCAGGAACAGTCATAGTATCTGTAGCACTAGATAAATCAGAGGAGTAGGCAAAGTAGTTATAATTTACTGTATACGCAACATCAGGTATGGGAGTAAATCCAGCTTTATTAGATAAGGTTCTATATACATATACAGGTGTTGTATATTCTTCCGATGTTGCATTACCATCTCTTTGATAAAATCTACTTAGAAATGTATCATAGTTTATTAGTTTTAGTATTTTAGCATCAGCATTAAGACTATCGTCTTTAGCAATACGAAAGCTATCCCAGTCTGCTATTTTAAAATCAGTAGCAAGACTATACTCTGCTGTACCTGCAACTAATGTTAAAGAAGCAGATGTAAAGTTAAAAGGAAACTCAAATTCTTTTTGGGATATCTCTTGTAAGGAAGCATTTACTGCATCTTTAACTTGAGCGCGAAAACCAGAAGCATTAGGAAAATCAGTTGCACTTAACTCAACTTCATTTAAACGTCTTAATGTATCATTAACTAATGTTAAAAATGTTGTAGCCATATCTCGCCCAAATTAAAGAAGGGGGTAGCTCTAATTAAAGAAACTACCCCACAATACTTTATGCTAACGCATCCCTCGCAGCGGAAGTTGCTTCTGCTCCAGCTTCATTGCAATCAATGAGTGTAGCATATACACGCAACCTACCTGTAGCAGGTGCTGCTCCAGCAATTGTACAATCAATCGTGTCTGTAGCAGACGTAAATTGAGTGTAAGTTGAAGCACCAGAACCAACAACTGTGTTAGTCTGACCGTTAGTACCTGCTGCACAAAAACCAGCAGAGGTAATATCAGCACCATCAATCATGTCATCACCACCTGCAAAGTCCATATCTAGAGTGCAACTTGAAGTGAATGCTTTCATAACTTCTGCACCAGCGTTAAGTATAAGTACTCCTGCTGGTATTTCTAGAAGTTGGAAGACATCACCGTTTGCACCAGAATATCCTTTTGCAACCATGTCATCAATATCAAGATAAGCCTCGACATTGTACATGAAATGATGGGTATTTTGACCTGGAAGAAGCGCAACGCTATCTGCTCCTACACCTGTAGTAGAGGAGCTTGTCATATCATAAGTAGCCATGATCTATTCTCCTTAACCTGCTATGTTGTAGTGAGCGCGAACAAGTGCTTCAGGACGAAGAACTTTGCGACCATACAGATGCATACCACGAACGATGTCAGCAAAGCTGTCATTGTCACGATAAGATTCAACCTTTTCAATCTGCGAAGCAGTTGCAACAGCAGAGTCATGACCAGCAACAATAGCACCATAATGTGCGCTTGAACCATTAGTATCAATGGTAGCTGGACCTGTTCCTACTGAAGGAAGGTTGTTTGACATATAAACTCTGAAACCACGAACCATGCCAGAAATGATACGACCATTACGAAGAATGTCTTTATCACCTGAAGCAAAGTCATTGTTCAATAGTTTAGAGTTTTCGTCATTAAGCTGTTCAGCGAATACTGGATCGACAACAACCCAACGTCCATCACGGTCAACATTTTGCTGATCGAGTAAACGAGCCATACGGTTTAGCACTTCCAAAGGAGTTGCTTCACCAGTAGATCCGTCTGGATGTAGAGCTATTGAGTCGGTAGCAGCACCACCAGAAACAAAGCTGTCACGAGCAATTAACATAGAAGCTAACAAACCATTGGCTGCTGCTCCTGCAATAGGATCAGTACCTGATTTATCAGCAGCTACTCTAGCAGTTCCAGCAACAGTACTAATTGTAGCTTGTTTGAAACCTGTCAAGTAACCTAATACTTCCATGTCGAACTGATCTTTCAAGCGATATCCTGCTCGATCAGTTGCCATTGACTCAAAGTTCACATGAGAGTGAGCTTCTTCAATGTCATCAATTTTAAAAGCAAAGTAGTTAGCTTTGTCGATAACAAGTGAGAAATCATCGTCTTCAAGATCTTGTGGAGTTACTTGAGTTCCACGAGCATACTCTTTGACTGTGATTTCTGGTTCTTTGATGATACGCACTGTATCACCGAAATTTGCGATTTCACCAAAGTAATCACTGTTGGTAATGTCCTCGCATATGCTAGTCTTACGGAATGCCGACTGAACCTTCTTACTGTAAATTACAGGTGAGAAGTTGCCATTCGACAGGTTTCCATAACCAGCAGCTGTCTTAAAAGCCATTAATTATCTCCTATGTTGGCTATAAATAAGTTCAGGGGCATTTATTCTTGGGTATCCATAAGGGGCCAATGCAAAATGGTGTACCTTTTACTTATGGGTAGTGAGAGTTTATTTAGTTGTCCTAATAAAAGGGGTAAATAAACTCTATTAAGTGATGACGTATTATATCATATTGAAAAATACTTGTCAAGTAAAAAATTACCTAGCAGCACCACTTTCGTCATAATCAAAGTTTCCTGAAGATATAGCTTCCTGTATTTCATCTGAGAACTTCTCCCACTGTTGTCCAGAAAGTTTTCTTACCTTAGATTCAGACCACTTTGTTTTACTATTACCAGTAGGTTCTGATGTTTTCCTACGAGTATTAACTGTTCTAGCTGCTTCTTTAGGGTTAGATTCACCTCTATCGTTAGCAGTTTCTAATTTATATAATGTGATCGCTTTAGCAGCAGCATCAGGATCATCATCGTTTTCATAGAGAGCCTGTTGTATCATCTTGGGTTGTTTCTCAGCCCATTCGTGAAACTCTGAACTAGATCTAAGCTCATCATAGTCTGGATGTAATTTGCTTAATTTAGTTTCAGCAGCCTGTCTATTTACTTTTTGTTCTTTTTGAGCTATGTAAGATAATCTTTCCTCTATATCCTTAGTGCTTTCTCTAGCTTTCTTAGTAGCAATAGTTTCTACTACTTTAGCTACATCAGGATACTTATTAGCCCAATCTTCTATTTCTTCATCAGTTTTAGGGAGCCTTACCTGAGTCTTAGTAAGTTTAGATAACTGTTCTCTAACAGCCATAACTTCTTTTCTATGCTCATCTTCTTTCTTTTGTAGATGTCTTCTAAGATCTCCATAACGCTTTTTAAACGTCTTTTCTTCTGGATGTTCAGGTTCGGCTTCTACCTCTTCTTCTGATCCTGCTCGTTGTTTTTCTAGTTCTTCTATTTCTCTTTCATCGTCTTCTATTGTATTTTTACGATACTTCATCGTAGTTACTCGTGTTGGTTCTACAGTCATGTCTGACATTTTTTACTCTCCTCATTGGGGCTATTAGTGGCTCTACCTTATTGTAGAGGGTAACAGGTAGCCGATTAAAAAGTTTTTATCTTACATATTGATTTGATAAATTATCAATCTGTGCCTCAATTATATTCATTTTAAGTTGTCTAGATAAAGGTTGTCCTTTATTAGCACCTTCTCTGTAGGTAGCTTTATCTGGTGTAGTAGGTTGATCGTCTGCTGTTCTAAAATTTTGAAGATGAGAGCCTACAGTAGAACGAGGATCAAGATCAAAAGATCCATCTTCTCTTTCTATAAAAGTATCTGCTTTCATTTTTTTCTGAACATCTTCAAAACCAGTCATATCTATATTTCCTAGCTGTTTTACAAATTTATCTTTTTCTTCTTTTGTAAAAAATCCCTGTTGTCCAGTTGTAGGTGTAGTACTACTAGGATCATCTACCATAGTATCTTGTATAGGCATTGCAGATACTGTGTCTTCTTCTAGGTTAGGTCTACTAAAGAAAGACTCAAGACCTTCTGTTCCTCGTCTATCTCCTTCTACTTTTCCATATAAATTATAGTGTTGTTTGGCTACATCGTCATACGTTGTACCTTCTTCACTAGCTACTCTATCTTCTGCATTTCTAAATACATCTTTATTCTTAGTAAGATAATCTAATGATTCATCACTAATATTAGGTTGTGTTTCTAATATTTTAGCTGCATCATAATATCCTTCTACTCCTGCATATACTTTGGGATCACCTTCTTCATTTACAAGATCAGGTAATCTCTGTTGTGCTAAGTATAAGCCATCACCCATTCTATCTTCATTTTTACCAAATTCATTAAAATGTTTTAAGGCAGCAGCGTCTATTTCTGAACCCTCCATATCTTCTCCTGCATCTCCTAATATGCTTTGTGCTACATCAGAGTTTTGAGATAAATAATCCATAGTTGCTTGATTAGCTCCTAAGTTAAATAGATTACTTCTTATCTCTTGTTCTCCTTGCATTAAACCTACAGGAGCCTCTGACTCAACAGGAGCTTCTGAAGCAACAGGACTTGCTGATGGAGTAGATGCAACACTAGGAATTGGATCTTCATCAGGAGATGCTTCATTAACTTCTACATCTGGATTTGGTTCGCCAAAGTTATTTTCTTCATCAAGCATTCCACCACTTTGCAAGTGTACTGGAGTTCTCATTAGTCCACCTTGTGCAACGGCAGATACAGCATAGGCAGGTTTACCTTGTAGTGGGTTAGGTCTGCTAGTACGTTCTTTAATATACTTATCAATAAACCCTACACCAGCTACATAGGTTTTATCTTTTTTCTCTGGGCTTAGTTCTTCTTTAACTTCTTTAGATAGTTCTTTAAATTCTTCAGCTTGATTTTCTGAGTCAGTTCCTGCTGGACCTACATCTGCTGGAGCATCTACCTCACCACCAAACTGACTTCCTCCAAATTCAGAACCATCAGCATGACCTGCTGGATTTGAGGCTGCCGCATCCGCTGCAGCTTCGGCTGGATCGTTTGCAACAAATACTGGAATACCTTCTGGACTTAGCTTTTGCTCACCGTTCTCATCCAATCCTCTACCTGCTTCTTGTAGGGCTTTGATTTCATCTTCCTGTAGGTAAGCCATTAAATGAGGTACACCATTAATTACTTGAGCTACAGGAGCATTCATCATAGGTGCTTCTGGCATTGGTTCAGCTTCTTGAGGAGCCATTTCATCAGCTAACTCAGGGGGCATAGCCATTTCAGGTTCTTCAGATGGCATCTCTTCCATCATCATATCTTCCATTTGCATAGGCATACCACCTTCTTGCATAGCCATTCTAAGACTTCCGTCTGGTCCTATAACCATACCACCTTCAGCCATTACTGGTTTATTCTCTGGATTAAGTATGGGGGAACTAACTGGACTGTCTTTATCAGTCATACCACCCTCTGCCATTTGAGTCATCATGGGATCTACCTTTTCTATTTGTACTGTTTCTATTATTGCTACTTTATCGTCAGATTTTTCTTTCTGATCTTTTTGAGGTCTACCTTCCTCATCTACGTCTACTATAAGTCCTTCATCCTCCATACAAGCTAGACCATGTTTAGCCTCTTGCATCATTGCTCGTATTTTATCTAGCCCAACATATCTTACGACATCTGCTGGTATTACAAATTCTCCTTCAGAGATCATTGCAGGTATATCGTCTGCTACTTCTGATGGTGTTGAACCTACTGGTGGATCGTTTTTCATAGCTATGGGTACTTTCTATCTGCTGCTGTTTTAACTTCAATCTGCATATCTCTTATCTTTCTTAACATATGCAATTTACCTTGAGCTTTCCACATCTGCACTTCACTTTCTCCTTGCTCAAACTCTCTAATTGTATCATTAATCTTACTGTCTATGTAGCTTTGAAATAGCTCATTGAAGTCTTGTTGGTTGACCAGTGGGAGGAGTGACTGGGCGAGGTTGCGGTGCATTGGCGGCTCCTTGTTGTGGTGCAGGTCTACGTTGTTGTTGTCCAGCATTAGCTCCACCACCTGTTGGGAAACCTTGCTGTCCTGGTCCTGGAGCAGTACCTACACCTATATTACCTCCTCCACCTCCAGTAGGATCGTTTGGATTAGCTCCTGCTGGTGGACCTTCTGGTTGCATCTGTTGTTGCATCTGTTGCATTAGTACTGCCTGACGCATTGCTTCTTCTGGATTGTTTGTAATCTTATCTACATCCAGATCCATTGTTCTACCGATCTCCCTCATGATATATGGGAACTTGGCAAATGGGGCGAGGACAGGATTACTTGCAATTTGTAAGAATGTTATTAGACGTTGTGATCTAACTTCATTCTTCATAAAGCTCTCTGTACCTCTAGCCCTAACTTCTAAATCACCTTTGATCTCTGAGTCAAAGTCAAACTGCATATTAAATGCAAATAGTGCTTCACCCATAGGACGTAACATATAGTCATCTATATTCTTAATAACTGTACGAATAGAACTGGTGGCTGCTCCCATTAGCATTGAGATACCTGATGCGGTCCTACCAGTACCTTGAACACCTGTTTGCCCATATGAGTAGGAAGGTAATCCAGTTGACTCATCAGCTAATACCCTAGCCTTGTCAAACAACTGCATATTCTCACTACTTACATTAGGAAACTTAGTACCAAAGATAGCCTGTCCTGGTGCGCCACCTTGTCTCCTGAAAATTTTTCCTGGATATACTGTCAAGTCTTGGCCTGGAACTAGGTTAGACTCATCTACTTCTATAAGTAAGTTACCAGACAATACCGCATTATCAACAGCAAGACGCATAAAGCCATTCATCAATGTCTGAGTATCATCCATGTTCTCAGCTAAACCAATACCAAAAAAACTATATGGGTTAATTTCGTATGGTGCAGAACAGTACGGAATACGCTTGGGTGTAAATGGATTTATTACTAGTCGTAGTATTTCATCATTACATACCCAACAGTTGATCTGTATCTCTTCTTTCTTTCGTAGTTCTTTTGGTAGTTTGATACCTGCTTCTTTAGCTATCTCAGTATCCACTGTACCCCAGAACTCTACAACCTCAAATCTTTCTACTCCACCGTAGGAATCACCACCGTCAGAGTCTATACCATAGCTATCTGACTCTATGTCATCTTCCCACCACTCACGAGTATAACTCTCACCATACTCTATGGCTCGTTCTATTGCTTTTGTTCTAAAGAATGGACGCTTCTTTAATGCTCTAACCTGAGATCGTGTCATACGATGACGCTCAATAACATACATTGAGTCTTCCATGTTAAGAGCATCAGGATCTGGATAGAAGTTCCATATAGATGTATACTCTACTTTAGGTATCGTTTTAACTATTGGCTCATAGTCACCTTCATCACCCCAGTTAGGATATTCTTTGTTAAAGGCAAACGGACCCTTCATTATACCTGTACCAAACAGGACACATTCAAATGCAGAAAACCTAAGATGCTTGGTAGCAGCAGACTCTTCTAGCTGATCTCTAATCTTCTTCTCCATTTTCTTAGCAGCAATCATAGCTGGTTCAAATGTAATAGAAGATTGAGTTTGACCCACACCTTTTTCTAGGTTTTCTATGTCTTTTAATTTGTTTTCTAGTGGACCTAGCTTGGCTAGTAGTGTATCAGCAGTATCACCAGCATTAAAGTCTTTACCATCACCATTAAATCCATATACTAATGGAAGATCAGGCATTTCTGGCTCTTCTTCCATACCAGTAGGTTTTTTAGGGTCTATGTGGGCAGCATCAACTACACCCTCTGGTAATGTAGTAGGTTCTACACCAATTGGAAATCTATTCTGGCTAAATAATACATCACATAGCTGACTAAACGCTGCCAGTACTTTTGTTTTAGTTACCTTAATAAAGACACGAGACTTCTCAGCATCTGTAAACTTAACATCAGGACCATAGATACCTCTATAGTTTCTATAAGATTGTAACCACCGTGTCTCATCTGTATATCGTGCAGTCTTAGCAGTTGTAAATTTCTTATAGATATAACTTATAAGATCATCGTATTCAGTAGATTGATTAGAATCTTCTAGTGCAGTATTCTCATCAGTATCTAAAAAATCATCAGCCATTTAGTATCCAAACATATTATCAGAAGGTTTCCAGCGTTGTTTGGGAACATTTTCCCATGCTGTAGTCTTATTTATTGGTCTTGACATTACCATATACCTTAATGCGTCATATAAGTGATCTTCAGATTTTGTATCTACATCTTCTGGATTACGCTTATCTAACGGTAGTGCAGGTAGCTGACTTATTAAGTTACGGCAACTATCCATTATAATTAATTTAGGTTCTTCTGTGTCTTCATCTAACTGTAGACGCTTGTGCATCTCTATCTTACCTGCTACCCTAGATCCTGGAGATCTGTCAGAAGGTCTAAACCTACATCCTTCTCTATTCATAGTCTCCGCAATAGATGGGCCTACATCACCTCGCTTGGCCCAACAGGAACTGTCTAGTACAGCATCATATATTTTACCGTCACCCTCTTCAGCATCTAGTATAGCCCATGCTAACTTGTCTGCTGTTAGTTTATTAACATATAACTCACGATAGATCCAAAGAACATCATCGTAATCAATAGCTCCCCAAAGAACAGCAGAATGAGAAGAATAACCAAAGTCGCATGATCTGACTTTAGTCCAGCCACTAGGTATTTCAAATGCTTCGACAGTGTGAATATCTTTATCAAATTCTGGAAACGCTCCATCCTCGACAACATCCCAATTCCCATATAAAAACTGTTGGCGTTTGGCCTCTGGTAATGACCCCAACATTGATACATAACTATGGTCTTGTGTCAAGTACGGATTATCCCATACTGACGCTGCAATAAACTTACGGCTAATACCAGATATTATTTCTTGTCCGTTGGCATTAAACCTGACTTCTTCTACAAACCTTTTACCATGTGGTGCAGGGTCTATAAACATCTTCTTAACCCATGCAGATCCTATGTTTCCTGGATTACCAGTTGCCCTCATCTGCAAAGGTATACTTGTATCTACTGTTCTTAACGATGACCTAAGAAAGTGCCATATATCTGAGTTAGCATATTGCGGAAGCTCGTCCACACCGATCCATGTATATGATTGGCCCTGATATCTAAGTGCATCTTGTAAGTTTTCACAGTATCCAAACTCTATTCTTGCTCCACTTGGAAAGTGCCAAGTGTTTTCTTGTGCTTTAAACTTAGCACCTTTAAATGCTTTAGGATATATCTGTTGTGTCTGAAAGATAACATCCCTTAACTCTGGCATAGACCTACGCAATAGTAATGCCCTATGTGCAGGTTTATGTGCAAACCTTAATGGTGCTATTAGTAGACTATAGGTTTTACCTCCACCTCTAGCCCCACCATAAAATACTTCTCGTTCTCCTGCTGCCAGAAACTCTGTCTGTGGACCTTTATTAGGTTCAAATGCAACTTCCTGTTCTGGTGCAACTGTATCGTTAGGAAACTCAAATGTCTCTTGTTCTATATCACTAGGTTTAGCAATGGCTTTTTTAAGTCTACGTTTTGCCTGTTCTGCTTTAATGCTAGTCTGTTTAACTGTATTCTTGAGTCGTTTGACTTTCTTCTGTTGTTTGTTGAGATTGGCTTCTCTTTTCTCTCTACGAGCATCGAGTTCTTCTTTTGTCCAAGCCAATTTGTGTAATCGGGTAGCAGATAGTTTCCTATTGGTTTCATTTGCTAACCATCCTGCAACCTTTCTTACTGGTTGTTGATCTTCTCTAATCTTTACTATAGCTTCTTCTAGCTTGGTCAATACTTTTTTATCTGGATAATAAAAAGATTTGTCTTGACCTTTCTTAGCTGGATCATAACCATATGGTGTTATGCCTACGGCTGGTATTGGTTTAGTCTTACTCCTCGTCTTCATCTTCGTCTTTATTTAGTGGAGGTAAAACTACTACGGCTGATGGTGTACCCTTATGTTCTATCTTCTCAGTACGGACTAATCCTACTCTGTCTAGTACTTCTTTAGACGCTGCCAGTCTTTCCCTGTTACCTAATGCACTAGGATCATCAATGACGTTGACCATAGACAGTACGGCTTTAGGTGCATTGGCTGCTAGTACATATTCGGCTCGTTCTATTATCTCGTCTTTGAGCCTCTTAATTATTCTGGCAGGATACTCTGCTTTAGAATACCCTGCACTATCCATAGCAGCCCGAAAGTTACCATTCGCATCGTTAAACAAAGCGTCTAGAAATAGACTTTCCTTTTCAGTTAGGCTAGTCTTCACTTACCCATACCTCTTCTGGTAAATCCACCATACCGCATTCCGTATGTTTTCTTAGGAGCCTTGTACATTCCACCTTTACCGAATGCCATACCGCCTTTTTTGTATTTAGCCATACCACCTTTACGGAGATTTAAATCATCTTCTGGGTTACGCATACCCTCATCAGTAGAATCTACAGTAAATTCACCGAATCGTGTTTTATATTTTCTTATGCCTTGCTCAAGAGGTTTTAATGTGCTTTTAGTTTTATTGAGTTGGCTTTTTCGCCTACGTTTTACGTCTTTGCTTTCCCCTTTAGCTTTAGTTTTAGTTTTCTTAGGTGGATCTTTTTTAATTTCAGGAGCAGAACTAGGATCTTCTTTTCCTATTTTATCTTTATTACTTTTACCACCGCCCATTTCTTCTACTGATGAAACACTCTTTGATTTTTTGTCTTTTGTCGATTTATCAACTTTTTTAGGTGCTGGACCTGATGTAGTATTAAGTTGACTTTGCTGCCTTCTATCCGCAGAAGTTAATGCTCCTGCTGTTAATGCAGCTCCTGTTGCAATACTTCCTCCTGCTATAGCTAGTTTATTACCTAAACTTCTTCCTCCTGTAGTCGCAGCATTTTTACTGTTTTCAATAGCTTTAACAGTATTAATATTAAAGGGAGTAGTTTTAGGTGGGTCTTTAGGTTTAGCATTGGAAGCAACTTTAGGTGTTTCTGTTTTAGGTTTAGCATTGGAAGTAGTTTTGGATACTTTTTTATTTGCAGCTTCTAGAGCTTCTCTACCTTTTCTTACTTGAGTTGTTTCTGAAGCCTTACCTAAAGTTTTTTGTGCTTTTTGAGCTGCTTCTTCAATTGCCCTTATACTCTTTACACTTCCATTTGTAATTTGAGGTAGAATTTTTTTCTGAACTGCATCAGGTAGATCTTGAAATGCTTTAAAAGCCTTATCTGTTAATAAAGATTTTCCAAATATTGCTTTTTGAGTCAGTGAAGCTACTTTTTTACTTGCCATTGGTTTTGTTCCTTTTAGTTTGTTATATGCTGCTCGTACACTTGCTTGTACATTTTTTGGTAATTCTAGTATTAATTTAGGATTTTTAGCTATTTTAATTGCTAGTCCTGCACCTGATACACCTAAACTGAGATAAGATAAGTGTTCGCCAAAATCTACTATATCATATCTATTAGGATCATCTACAGCACTTGCAAATTCTCTCTTTTTTGTTTCAGGGTTATATACACCTCTTGAGTACCCTGCTAGTTTTCCTCTTTTTAATTTATCTTTTCTGGTAGTATCCATAGACTCAAATAACTGGTTATCTGTTCTAGTAGTTAATCCCATCTCTTTAGCTTTAGTACGGAGTGACTGTAACAGTTTTGAGTTTCTAGCAAAATCAGCATCAGTAGTACTATTAATAAAGTTTTTTTCAACTTCGTTAAGTCTACTTTTCATTCGTTTTTGTCTAAGACTTAATTTAGGAGGGGCCATTATTTTCCTTTACCAATACCATTAAATAAATCAAATAAGGTACGGACTTTTTCCTTGAGGATTTCCGTATCTGAGTGTAGTTTAGCTAAGATTACTATTAGTGTTATTAACCCGAATACGATGGGCCATATACTTGTCGCTACCTCTACTATTTCCATGTCTCATTTTCTTCTAGGTTTTCTCTTTGGCTGCATACGCCTATTCGCTGTCTTAGATATTACGGCTAGATTACTACGCCTATTATCTTGTGCATTACCATTCTTATGATGTACTTCTTTACCCTTTGGTGGTTTTAATTTACTGTTAGCAGCGTTCCGTCCTGCCCTACGTTTCTTTTGTATAGGTTTAGCATGATACTCATCATACTCTTTCCTATAGTTGCGCTTTCGTTTAGCTGTAGGAGCCACGAACTACACCCTTTTTAAGTACCTTGAGTACAAGTCCACCATTCTTTATATTTATGCCTGACTTCTTTTTCTTAATGGGTTTTATTCCCATACTCTTTTCTTCTTGTCTATCGTATTGACCACTTCTTAGTGATCTAAGAAAAGCACCGTAGTTACGTTCACTGCCAAACTCTTTTTTTTCTTTATCTGAGAGGCTATCCCATGTAGGTAATTTTTTATCAGTCATATTCATACCCTAATAAAAGAAAGGGGGAGGTAACTGCTTAACCTTCAACCCCTTTAAATGCAATCACTGGACCCTAGAAGGTCATACTTCTAACCACGAACCCCTCAAGATAAAGATTAAAAGTACGCAGTTTTATTAGTTTCGTATTATAACATATGTATATATCACTGTCAAGTAAAAAATGATACTAATAACAATAATGTTTACACATAGTGGCAATATTATATATAATAAAGAGTACATATGTGTTTACATATAGTAGTTATATAGTGTATATTATAGTATAATACTTATACTCCGTATATAGTCTCGCTGATGCTCGACTAAAAAGTGATTATATCACGGATATACTAGTTTGTCAAGTGTTTTATTAGTATAGTACGAATATTACCCTATACCCCGACTTCTTGTACTATTATTTTACTGTTTTATATCAAGGTGTTGACAAGCTATTTTCGATAATTTTGTATAACCGTATATATATAACGTATAGCCCTGCCGTGGCTACCGCGTGGCCCTACTTGACCTGATTTTAATTAATTGTATGTCAAATTAATCTCGACTTTATATAAAATTTTAGACAAATTTAGTAGGTATTCGATTAGTATTTGATTAAAACCTGACGAAATAATATTATTGGCACGAGTCTGCATATATCCCCCCCTTTCAATTTTGTGTATCCATCCCTATAGCTCAGACATGACTCATGCAGTCAAAAGTTAGTATAGGCTAACTTTGTTAGTCACTCCTATCAGCGTCTGCGACGCCTATCATT
>Ga0209645_1000805_pt1 | contig 16032 bp, 24 predicted proteins | sample ETNvirenome_6_30_FD_184070 | JGI IMG/M metagenome (GOLD analysis project Ga0209645, IMG submission 184070) | Marine viral communities from the Pacific Ocean - ETNP_6_30 (SPAdes) (version 2) | ecosystem: Environmental > Aquatic > Marine > Oceanic | place: Pacific Ocean | collected 2013-06-19
TTGAACATACTTGTTAGCATATTGTTTCCTTTTCCTTGGTTATTGTTTTATGGTTACGTAACTCTGGAGTTTCATTCTCTGTTATCCTACGTTCCATAACACAATTATATACTAGAACGTGTAATAAGTCAACCGCGACAAAAAGCCTTGTAGATTGGAATTAATTGTCTTTGTAATCTGGTACCGCAAAGAGATCTATACCTTCGTCTAACAATTTGTTGGTCTCTTCCTTGGTAGGTTTTCCGTAGAATTTCTGATCACGTTTGCCTTTTTGTGCTTTCCTGGCCTCCTTGGCAAAGTTTTTACCAACATCCTGGTAGTCTTTCTTTATCTTCTTGTTTAGTTTACGTAGAATCTGTTCAGCACTCTCGCCCATTACAAAGTAATCGTCTGGTATAGGTTTCTTTTTTGAAGTTTTTACTGCCGGCGCCATTATTGCTTTGTCCACTGCCGTGCTATCGCACATAGGACAGTTTATAAGTCCTTTATTCTTCTGTCTTGTGTATTCTTTACTGCTTGGAAACCAACCTTCGAACTGGTGTTCACATCTGCATCTCAATTGATATTTGATCATAATATTATTTACATTATATACTTGACTATTCAAACTGTCTACTATAATATAAAAATATGGCATTAAATGTATCAGGATATACACCAGGCAGACCTAAGAAGACTTCTATAGGCAAAAACAAGAGCAGGATCAAGATGAGCTCTATGAACAAGCACAAGAAGAGATCTTATAAAGCCTACGCAGGGCAGGGCAAGTAAATGAGTAACGCTGACCAGATAAAGGCCCTAGTGGTGGCTGTTGAAGAAAAGGACAAACACATTAGGTTGCTGTTAGGACAACAGGGCAATTACGAAGTCCAGATAGCCGAGTACAGACAGATAGTGAAAGAACTTTCAGACAAACTAAAACTGTACGAAAAGAAGTATGGCACTGTGTTCAGGCCTACTAGAAGTACCTCAAACCGAAAATAACAGCATCTTTCTTCCTGCGAAACTTTATGTGTTCGTAGTCGATTATGAACACATTCAACCTACCACCGTGCTGTTGCAATATTCTCTCTGTGTCCAATGGTCTTATGGTAATCCTGTCCTCATCAGGCAGTTTGGCTTCATACCCCCACACCATGGGCCACCAGTGCAATGGGTTGAGTGAATCGTAGTTTTCTTTCATTATCAAAATGAATATGATCGGAGTGATGGTAAATGGCTCCGCCCACCATGGTATGGCGTCTATTGTAAGCCAGTCAATGAAATGCACAAACCCTGTCCAGACCCCAATTATTGCTCCAAGTATTCCCATTATGGGCCAGAAGTCATCCTCCATATCGAGGTCATGGTCGTGATGAGAGTACATTCTGATCTTTTGTCGTTGACTCAGTTTCATATAAAGTATATAGTTGTAGATATAATTACAAACACATATTTTGTTGTAACGCTCCCAAGGAAGTTCACAGCAATAACCCCCGAAAATTTTTAGTATGGAACTTGCTATTTTAATGGCAGGTATTGTTTATGGCTTAATCATTGGCCTAATACCAGCCGCGGGAGCAACAACAGGACTTATCACACTATTTGGTGTCATGCCCTACTTTGTAGGAGACCCATACCTTGGCGTGATATTTTGCGTGGCAGTTGTCGCTTCATCAACAACCGGTGATTCATTTGCAGGTGTGCTGTTGGGCATACCAGGAGCCAACTCTGCGGCGGCCACAATGGTTGATGGATTCCCAATGGCCAAGAACGGAGAGGCGACTAGAGCATTAAGTGCCGCCATTACATCATCTACCTGTAATGGTCTGTTTTGGGGATCACTAACATTTTTATTCTTGCCGTGGTACACCAAAGTTGTGATGTATATGGGCATACCCGAACTATGGGCATTGGTACTGTTGGCATTTGTCACTGTGGGATTTGTATCAACTAGGAAATATGTTAGGAGTGTGCTTGCCATTGTGTTGGGTGTCACTATCGGACTTGTTGGAGTTGACGTGAACAACGTGCCAAGATTCACAATGGGTTGGCGATATCTCGAAGATGGTGTGCAAATACTACCTTACATGGCAGGACTTTTTGCAATACCAGAACTATGGGACGGATGGTTCAATAGGAAGAAGACCACAACGATCAAAGCAGAACACGGCAGTTGGAATGATCTCAAACAAGGAGTCAAAGATACTATCCGATGTTGGAAGGACAGTGTGAGGGGAGGCTTCATTGGATCTTTCATAGGACTATTGCCAGGCCTGGGTGGAGCAATGGCAGACTGGTTGGCATACGGTGCCACGGTTGCGGCTAATCCAAAAGAAAAGTTCGGTGTTGGCAATGTCAAAGGTGTGGTAGGCGCCGAGGGTGCCAATAACGCACAGAAGGCCTCATCGTTTATTCCAACTGTTTTGTTTGGTATCCCGGGTGCGAGTTTCGCCGCTATACTGATGGGACTCTGGCTTTACATTGGAATTGATCTAGGATCTCCAGACACATTCTACGACGAAAAATTATTTGACAGCATGACATTTGCATTCCTACTTGGGACTATAATCACCGCTGTCTTATGTTATGGACTGGCATACTTCGCTGGTTGGGTGACACGTATTCCATACGTTTACTATTTCCCTATTATACTTGGATTCATTGTATGGGCAAGCCTGCAATACACAGGTGGATGGGAAGACCTAGCGGTACTGACAGCATTCTCTATATTCGGAGTGCTGTGTAAAAAATTCCAAGTCAGTAGGCCAGCACTGCTGATTGGGTACATATTAAGTGACAGGATATACAACCTCACTTATCAACTAACATCCTTACATACAGTAGACGATCTGATCACTAGACCGATCTTCATTGGCATAATGATTTGTGTATTTGCATTATTGTATTGGGGAATAACAAAAAGGAGTCGATTAGACTATGCTTAAGAAAACAATAATTGCCTTGTTTCTAATGACAACAACGGCGTTGGCCGATTACAATTTGATCGTGCCACAAAAACCATCCGGTGGAACTTCTGTGTGGGCACAGATAGTTGTAGCGGAATGGGAGAAACACCTAGGTGAGAAGATCAATCTTATCTACAAGCCAGGTGCAAGAGATCAACTGGGACCTAATGAGTTCCAAAATGAATTGCGTTTTGATGACAAGACTATACTGGTATCACACGGTGGTAATGGTATATCATATCTGACAGAACCAGTTGATTACAATTACTTTGATTGGGAATCTGTTGGACACATGAACCTAAACATCATCGTTGGTGCTAGGAACAAAGCAGACACAGTAAATGGTCCAATACAGTTTCCGTCAGGATCTGGGATGACTCCAGAGATCATGGCGATCGTGATGTTACTTGCAGGACCAAACAACGATCCTGTCAAAACATTCGAAGACAAGATCATTTGGGTGAAAGGTATGAAGGGATCTGAGAGGAGACTTGCTTTCATCAGAGGTGATCTAAATGCGACAAGGGAAAACCCTGCCGCATACAAGAAACACGTTTTGCCTGTTATCAAGAAAGGCGATGCCTACACTTGGTTCCATCATGGATTGCTTAATGTGAAAACAGGTGGACATGACAAAGATCCAAACTTCACTGAGCCAACATTTGAAGCATTGTTTGAAAAGATGCACGGTGTTGCACCAAGTGGTGACTTCTACGATGCATACAAACTTGTAAAGAGTTGGAGAGATGCTTTGCAGAAAGCGTTCTGGGTGAACAAGGGCAACCCAAACAAGGCTAAACTTGTTGCCGCACTTGACAAGATGATCAAGGATCCAGCGTCAGTTGCCGCGATCGAGAAGAAGGTTGGCAAGTACGAATGGAGAACAGGTGAGGAAGGTGACGCCGCAGTAAGAACACTGAAGTCATTCATCACACCAGGTGCATTGAAGACACTATCTGATTTTGGAAAGAACCAGTTGGGTTACAATGCAATCTATAAGGAAGAGTTGACCAAATAATGTACCTATTGTTTACAGGGGCGCCGGGATCAAAGTGGAGTAGTGTAGTAAAGAATATCTATTGGAGTGATGACATAGATCACACAGACTATTCTGAAGAGAGAACCTACTGGCACGATGCCGACACCCCTGGACGCAAACACCTTATGCACACGGGTGCCTATTTCGATCCGGGCATGGAGTTTAGAGCGACAAGAGATAATTGGGACTTGCCTTTCTCAGGCACAGGAAAGAGGATTATAAAGTCTCATACGTTTGCACATGAATTAGATCATCTCAAAAGTCTAGGATTTCCTATCGTTATGGTTTACAGAAACGACTTTGAATGCTTGGAATGGTGGAAACTGTGTGGCGAGTTTAAAATTACATATCCAAACTACCAACACTTTGTAAATCTTGATCTTATGTGGGAACACATTCAAGCGGAGAACAAGGACACGATGCAGTTTATAAAAGATAACAAAGACAGAATTCATAAACCCAAAGACAACGTTGATCTTTGTAGGTTCCTAGAAATAAGTTTTCCCAACACTAAGGGAAGGATACATAATTACGCAGACAAGGGAATACAAGTTTATGTCTACAAGTAATTGGGAAGACGCAAAAGCAAGAAGCAACTATCACTTTAATAAATGGCACAAGGACACTGACTGTGTTGAACACCTGGGCAAGTTCACGGGCGGCTGGCAGACAGAACTACAGACTGTAATTAATGATGCCAAGCCACTCAACTGGGGCAATCGAAGGGAAGGCACAGGCAGAGAAAATGTTAATGTTGATGTAGAAGCAGAAGAGAATGATCTAAAGACAGCAGGTGCTGATCCTAAGATGACAATATACCGAGGACTCAAGGACTTTACTAAATGTCCAACCCTGCAAAGAATGACTGACTACTTTGCAATGGAATCTGTTAAATCAAAACTGCACATACAGTTTACAGGTGAGGTATTGAACATGCACATTGACAAGTTGTATGATCTCGATTCTGATCCAAATAATGTTGTCCGTATAATGGTCATGCTACAGGATTGGGAACCTGGACAGTTCCTAATGTATGGAAATGAACAGTTTGACAGATGGAGAGCAGGAGACATCCACAAATTTGATTGGCCTAACATTCCACATGCAACAGCAAACGCCAGCAACAAACCTAGGCCCATGTTGGTAATCACAGGCGTGATGACGGACAAGACCAGAGAGATACTGGCAAAGCCAATCAAGAAAAAGGTTTGACAGAATACGCATTTAATATATACTGTCAATAGATGAACAAGAAAATATTTGCAAAACTTCTAGGACACAGCCAAAATAATCTAGAGAAAATTACACAACCTTGGATCAAAGAAACATTTGGTGTGGAAGTCAAACGGTGTGACACATTAGAACAATATTCAGAAGCAATAGACGATGCCTGCCTGAATAGATACTTCTCCAAGTATTGGCAGAATGACATGAAGAAATGGAAGTACTCTGGACTTGCATTGATAGATGAAGTAAATTCGTTGAAACCAAGGGCAGTTCTTGACGTAGGTTGTGGCTACAATGAATTCAAAGGAAAGATCAATAATCTAATCGGCATAGACCCATACAACAAACTGGCAGATCATGAAGTGGGCACCTTAGAATATAAAACAGATCAGAAATTTGATGTAATTCTGTGTCTTGGCTCTGTAAACTTTGGTAGCAAAGATAAGATAATAGCAGAGGTTTCTAGATGTGTCAGTTTACTGGCAGACGGCGGCACCATGTTCTTTAGGGTGAATCCAGGAGTGCAACACGATAAACCAGAGGCAGATTGGATAGAATTTTATGCTTGGAACGTACCTTTTATAATTGAACTGTCTGAAATGTTCCAATTAAAGATTTTAGACATCAGAGACGACACAAATCAGCGAAAATACTTCATTTACCGTAAAACCAAGTAGACTTTTGCTTTAATTCTGTTATAATAATGAGTAAATACCTACAATGCAAAAACATACTAAAAGTTTATTAGAAGAATTAAGTTCAATGCCTCTTAAAAGAGACAAGGAAGAGGTAGTTGAGAGTCGTGCTTCACACATATTAGAAAGTGCCATAAGACTTATGACCTATATACGAGAAAACTTTGACCAAGACACTGCATTCAAACTAGAAAAAAAATTCAACTCTGCACTAAAAAACATGGATGCTTCTAAATTTACTAAAGGTGTTGCTAGAATTAAGGAAAACAAAGACCTTAAGCATAATGTCTTAAAAATCAAAGACGGCGAATACCAAGAGGAGTAGTGCCAAATAAAATAAAGATATCCACACATTCTCCATTTCAACCGTTAGAGGCTGTATTGGTAGGACAGGGTGTGAGCGAAGACTTCTTTGATTGGGTCAAAGACTCTAGAGTAAGAGATCCATTGAATAGAATTGTACGTGAAACAAAGGAAGATCTTGAAAAGGTCAAAGACATCTGTACACAATTTGGGGCAGAAGTTTTCCAAGCAAACCCATTGACATACGATGCATCTTTACTCGAAAACAAACAAGCCATTCCTGTGCCACCTATACAGCCAAGAGATGTGCACCTTACCCTTGATGACAAAGTATATTGCACGTCAACACAGCAGGTATGGAATTATATTCATGACATAGTTGATGAAGACTGTGTGATTAATTTATTTGATATAGCATACAGAGACGGGAGGCAATTCAAGGGAGGCGACATGATCAACGGTGCCTGTTGTTACAAGATAGGAAACAGAATTATTATCCCTCAGATGGTAGATGAAGATATGAAAAAATTTGGCGTGGAGTTTTTTACCAACAAAGGGTATGAGGTCCTCGAAACCAAGGATCCTGGCCATTCTGATGGTTGCATGTCGGTATTGAAGCCAGGTGTTTTAGTGTCAATAACCGATGTAATGAACTACAGCAAAACTTTCCCAGGGTGGGAGGTTCTGAGTATCAAGGATCAAGGATGGAATCAGGTCAAGGGTTGGCTAGATTTCAAACATCAAAGCAAAGGCAGGTGGTGGGTAGAGGGAGAAGAATCCAACGAGTACCTTACTAAATTTATAGAAACATGGCTAGGCCACTGGGTAGGCCTAGTAGAAGAAACAGTTTTTGATGTAAACATGTTCAGCCTATCGGAAGACACAGTGATGGTCAACAATTACAATAAGGAAGTATTTGAATTTTTAAAGAAACATAAAATCGAACCTGTGATATGCCCTATTAGGCACAGATATTTTTGGGATGGTGGACTACACTGTTTTACTTTAGATCTGAGACGTAAGGGATCGAAAGAGGATTATTTCAGATGAGAGATAGCGGGCCTAAACTTGTAGGACTAGCAGGTTCAAATGTGGCATACATAGGAATGGTTTGTACTGACACGCTAGGTGATCCGGCACAAACTTATCATAACCAGTTGGCAGGATGGGATCCAAATGCATTAGCAAGTTTCACCTACGTTCATGATTTAGATGACACAGACAGAGACATTAAGATTTCATTCGATGACAAGCAGGAAATAATAGTTTTGAACTGGCAAGTCAAATTCCGTATCAAAGCACAAACAGAATCAGACAAGTCCAAGGGAGATGCATGGACTAAGGAACAACAAAAGTTGTGGCAGTCCTATGGGCAAGATTGGGAGATAAGATCTGTTCTACGTTGGACGCACACAGTCTGTAACGATGCGAGACTTCGATCAAATTATGACAACATTGGCTTGAGATTCAGAGGCGAAAGTCTTTACGAAGGTTATGATAGTGCTTCTAAAGAGTTCAAAAAAATTGGGGCAGAATATCCAAGAACTGCATATGACACGTGGCGTGAGAGTCAAATCGACATTCTTAAATTTTTAGAGCTCATGGAACAAGCGACTACGCTGGCACAGGTAAAAAAACTTGATAACAATGTGTTAAAAGGAATAGCATTAGGCGTTTATGCAAAGAAACACGGTATCAGTGAAGAAGATGTATGGCATCTATACATTAAATAAGGGTATGCTAATAGAAGATATATTAACAGAATTTAAGAGAACACACCTTGAACACATAGAGGACATTGTGATTACGGATGGATACAAAGGTGGCCAAGCCGTGCTAGAATATTTCAAAGGACTATTACTTACTTTAAAAGGTACAAGTTCAGAAGCAATGAGTGTGTCTGTGAAGTGGGATGGTGCCCCTGCTGTAGTATGTGGTATTAATCCAGACAACGGTAAATTCTTTGTCGGCACAAAGTCAGTATTCAACCCAGGCACTCCAAAAATAAATTATACAAAGAAAGATATTGCAAATAATCACGGCACAGAAGAACTTGGACAAAAACTATTAAAGTGTTTAGTACATCTAAAAAAACTAAACATAGAAGGAGTTGTACAAGGAGATCTACTCTACACAGATGACGATATTATTAGAAAGAACATAGACGGCAAACCACATTTAACATTTACTCCTAACACAATTACATACGCAGTACCAGAAGCAAGTGACTTGGGAAAACAAATTGACGTTGCCAAAGTAGGCATCATATTTCATACAACATATGTGGGTGATTCATTGGCTGACATGAATGCACAAGGAGGAGCAGATATAAGTTCTTTCGCCAAAAATAATGATGTGTTCTTTGACAATGCCACTTACAAGGACGTGTCTGGTAGTGCCAAGTTCACAGATGCTGAAACAAAACAATTCTACAATGGGATAGAGAAGTTAGAAGGATTATTAAACAATGTTCCACAGAATCTATCCAGTGTATTGGGGCAGAATCAAGACTTCATACCTATGTTTCAAATATACATTAACTCAATGGTTAAACAGGGTCAGTTGCCAAGCAACGTGAATCAATTCTTGCAAGGCTTCAAAAAGTTCTACGCAGACAGAATGCAACAACAAATGGCTGGACTCAAGGCACAAAAGGCCTTACAGTTGAGGCAGGACAAGATGAAACAGATGCCAGTTTTCCTTAACAGGGCCAAGAAACCTCTACAGGCCATGCTCACTTTTTACAAGGCAGTTCAAACAATGAAATCATTTGTGCTGAAGAAAATGAACCAAGCACAGGCTATAGGCTCATTCCAACAGACAGATGGCGGACTAGAAGTCACAGAGCCAGAAGGATTCGTTGCAGTTGACAGGTCTGGCAATGCTGTGAAGTTAGTGGATAGATTAGGATTCTCAAGACGTAACTTGACCGGCATCAGCAAATTCAAGAAATAGTTTAAGTGTCTCGTTGATTTGTAGACTTAATTTTTCTTTATTAAAGAAATGATCAAAGTTGTATTTCCGTAAAGCCTGGCTTTGCAAATACATATCTCTCCATGGAGCATCACGTAATCTATCACAAACATCAACAATAGTGTTTATTCTTACATCAGGATCTCTGTCTAGGTCATATACTTCTTCGAAGTAGTTGTTAAAGGTTTTGAATCCCATTTCTTTTAACTTCTGGAGGTACAAATAATTGCCATGCACTATGAACATTTGTTGTGCTATTATTGGCTTCCATATTTTCTCAGTCATAAAAATTTCACTAGCGTTGTCATTTGTTTCAGAAACTATACTACACCAGGAATCGTTATATGGTTTTTCATAGATGTCTTGATCCATTCCATACTGTGGATAATCTTGTGCCCATGGTAATTCATATTCTTTTGGCAGTTTCCTTGCAGGCCAATTTGTATACAAACTGTTTTCTAATATGCCTTGTTTCTCTAGATTATGCAACAACTTTGCCCTGTGAGGCCTATTCATTTTATTCAAGTATAGATAATCAAACTTTTTGTTAGAATGGTCAAACTTAAAAGTATTGTTTTTGTGTTTGTTAAACATGTAGAACCAAAACCAAGACACTCCGCCCGACCATATAAACTCATCTGTTTGTTGCGGGTACAAGTTCAATTTTCCAATATTTTCTATTGACTCCCATGGTGTGGACAGTATGAATTTGAAACCTTGAGAATGTAATAGTTTCTTCCGTCTTTCAAGTTCATCCCTGTACTCTTGGCTATGTGATGGATGCTGTTTTCCGATCTTTGACCTATCTATTATGGCAATCTTCCTATCATATGAATCGAGATCGTAACCTGGCAACATGTAATACTCTGAACAGCAATCGAATGATTGGGTTTCTAGACTGTGCATACCAATGAATTCATTGTAAAGGTCATTATGACCTGTTTTCATTAAGTCTGTGAGAATAAAGTTTCGTTGCATATGCACAATAAATACCAGTATGTTAACACCATTTTTAAAGTATGTATCTGAGGGCAAAGTTATTAGACGACATAGTGACTTACAAAGATACACTTTCCCTGAAGTCACAGAAAGAATATATCTCAGTTTTCTAGCACTAGCACTGATGAGTCAGAACAAAGAAACAATGAGGTTTGTTAGGGCCTACGCCGACCAGACCATGGCCAAAGGCACGTTCGACCAGGTAAGGATGATCAACAATGATCTAGCAAACATGTTGGCTATTGTATCAGGAGATCCTGAGATTACCAAGAAACTTAAAAACAAAAATCAAGCACAGGCCATGAGACAAAGACAGCCTGTACCAGTCATGGCATTGAGAAGATATATGAGAAGTTGGCGTGATCATTACAGCAACCTGACACAACTGGAGAGGGCATTAAACATCAGAGACGCTAATTTAAAGAATATCAGACGTTCTGTAGCAAACTACGATAAATTGAATTCAAGGGCAAAGATGCAGACGTTACACAGATTGCAACAGCAACTACAATCTAAACTGCCCAACACAGACTTACTAAAAAAATTTAAGGAGTTATAATGGAAAAGCAAAAAGAGAAATGTCATAGATGTGCCTGCAAACCTCACTGCAACAAAGAATGTAGCAACTGTGGAAACTGCGACACCTGTGACTGCAATGAATGTCTTCAGAGGTTCGCAGTCGATGGATAATTTGATCAAATACATTTGTGAGAAATGCGGCTGTGAACAGCACTGCAGAAGTTCCTGTACAGAATGTAGGGATTGTCCAGATTGTGATTGTAGAGAATGCCATGTTAGCAGAAAATAGTTTTTGGGTCTGGTATCTAAATCACACAGAACCAACTTTCTTAGAAGACGGTGGCAACGGACAAGCAAATCAGAGAGATAACAGTCTGAAGCAAGTCAGCAGATGGCGTAACGCAATAGACGTGGGCGCCAACGTTGGAGAATGGACCAGACCTCTGGCAAAAAAATTCCAGCAAGTAATATGTTTCGAACCAAATCCAAACTTCAGGAAGTGCTTCAAAAAGAACATAGATGAAGATAATGTAATTCTACATCCATATGCTTTGAGCTCACATTCTCACACAGCAGAACAAGGATCAAATCATACACATTTAAACTTCACGGTGGGCGACACAGATCCACGTAAGGGATCAATAGAATGCAGGCCTCTAGATATGTTTAACTTGAAACAAGTTGACTATATTAAGATAGATGTAGATGGCTTTGAAGTGCCTGTGTTACTTGGAGCACAAAAAACTTTACAGAATAACAATGCTGTAATAAACATTGAAATGAAACAGACTAAAAGGCCCGGAATAGTAAAAGAAGCACGTAAAATACTAAGATATCTTGGCTACCGTTTGCATAATAAGGTCAGAAGTGACGAAGTATGGCTAAAATCGTAATATTACAGCATAATTTACCAAAATAACCTATAAATACTTACAACTTGATTCCTGAGCGGGATCAAAGTCATTTAATCAGAAAAAAGGAGGATTAAAAATGGCAATTAGTGAAAACAACACTACATTCGTGGCGGGAACACAATCTTTTCTAGGAAAAGAACTTGAGTTCATCACGATTGATGCAGGTGAGGAGTTAGCGAATCACTTGTTGAAAAACGAAACAGCAAACGCAATCGAAAACACAGTTAGACAATACGGTAACATCGTAGGTTCTGGCCCATTATTCGATACGAATGCTTCAAGAACATACATCGTAGAAGGTACAGACATGTTCGTTGGTGCACCAGCATCAGCAGGCGGTGCCTTTACTTTTACTGAATCAGGTGCAGACGGTTCGTCAGTAGGAACACTTACTGCGGCACTGAAGGCATTAGGAACAGTAGACGGTATTGACTTAAACGATTCAGGCACTACAGCCAAGATCGAAAACTTAGAAATATAACAGGATAGGAGAATAAAATTATGCCAATTTCAAGAAATAACTTTACATCTTTACCTGTTGCGGCAGAGCAAGAGGGAGTTGATGTATCATTCTTTACAGTAGACTTCATCAATGCAATGAACTCAGAGACAGGTGATCCACAAGCGGATTCAACTGCGGCTGGTTTAGCACTAGTACAAGCGGCTATCATGGACCTAGGAATCAACATCCTAGCAACTGGCCCGTTAGGAAACTCAAACACAGAACTTACTTACATGGTGAGAACTGACAGTTTGGATGTTGCTAACCACATCACTGGGAACGTGATCAGAGATGCCATCAGAGCGGTTGACACAAACGGAAGAGCGGCAGGTGCCACTCCAAGAAACACTGCCAACTTCTCGGCGGCGACAGTAACGGCTAAAGACGTTTACATCGCTGTTTAATAGTATAGCATAGGAGGAAAAGCAAATGCCAATAACTAAAAACAACTTCACCCATGTTACTAACACAGAACTAGAAGGTGTAGAAACATCTACTTTTATTGTGGACTTCGTCAACTCAATGGCGGCAGAAACAGGTGACTTGTCAACAGGATCTGCAACAGCAGGTCTAGAGGCGACAAGAGCTGTGATCTCACAGTTCATCAACATCCTTGCAGAAGGACCGTTGCATGAAAGTAACAAACAAAAAACTTACCAGGTAAGAACAGACAGCCTAGGTACTTTAATCTCGGCTGGTACGTTACAGACTGCCATCAGAGCATTAAACGGTGCAGGAAATGTGACAGCCACTATTTCAAGTGCGACAGTTACAGCGACTGACCTTGGTATCGATACTGCTAACGCAATATAATAACTGAGTAAGAAAATTACCAAAGGGCGGATCTATTTTTAGGTTCGCCCTTTTTTTATGAGTAAATAATCGCATGCCTACACATCTAGACGAAGCAATAAAAGTAATTCTTGGGCCTGATTCCAAGTTGCGAGACAAGACACCTCGTATCTATGCCATGCCCAAACAAGAACACATGCCAAAGCAGTTCACGAATCTTAAACGTATGAGATTTTTGAATCACGATGTCAGTGCAGGCAGGAACATTAAGAGATGGTTATGGAGGGATTACCATCCAGAGATAATATTACAAGAACCACCGTTTGACAAGCACGAGGACCAAAGTGAAATTTTCACTTTGATCAGGAAACCGGACGAGCGTTGGTGGTCGGGAATAAAGGACATGTTCTATTTCTTGCCATGGTACACTTGGTGGACGAACGAAAAAATAATGGCACAATGGCCACACTTTACAAGAAGCACTCTAAGGCTACATGATGTAATGGATGAGGTCAAACCTCAATACCTTATAAAGTGTGATGACGGACTGAATGATAGAGTGATCAAGTTTGCAAAAGAGCATGGATTACTTTGCTATGGCAACATTCCACACGAGAAGGCACTAAGGCACACCAAACCAGACATCAAGAAGTTGGAAGACAACGGCGTAAGAGAACTCAGGGCATGGCTGAGAAAAAATCCTGACAGGCAAAAAGAGTTGGACGAATATCTCGAACCAGACTGGCAGTACTGGGAACAAGTCGAGTACCAAGACTAATGCACGAATACAGAATACACACCTTAGTGGACATCACGGACAACGGCAATCTAAAACAGCAGTTCCCATTCAAGACCAAAGCAGGCAACGATATACACGATAAGCACACTCTAGCCGTTGCTAGAAATCAAAACAGTAATTTTGCAACCATGTTACAACTGCTACAGATGAGGGGTAACATCACATGGGAACAGTCACCGCAGATATTAGAACTCCCGGACCTAGGTAATCATAAGTTTGGATCCTACTACGAAGGTAAACACAAGACATGGCACTTCCAGTTCTTTACAGAGCAGTCAGGTGTTTATGGAGAAATGCCGTTTGATCCGACCTATAACCTAATGGAGGACTTCAGTCTAGTGCCAGTGATTGCTGAGTGCAAGAACACTGCACACTTACCGTTGCACACTTTCGTGACAAAAGAAATGGAAGGATCTGATCGACAGAAAATTATCGGTGCTTTGGCCGGCGGAGTCATAAACACGTACTTTTCGTATGCCGGGCCCATCGATAAATAACAGTACATTTAGGCACATTTAAAAACTTACAAAGGCTCATTTAGGCAATGCTACAGGCACAGTTCCAGGCTATAACGGCAGAGATCAGAGAGATCAAACAGGAATTAAGAGAATACATAATATTAATGAGTACAACAGAATTAGAAAAACAAAACCTTGAAGCACACGTTGACCTTTGCTCGGAAAGATATAAAGGGTTACACGATAGATTGAGTGCGATAGAACTTCGTCTAGGCAAAATGAACGAAGAGATGACACAAGGTCACAAGTCACAGACAAAGACAATCATAGCAACAGCAGGCACAGTGGTTGCAGGTTTACTATCAACAGTGGTAGTGATCCTAATGAAAATGCCAGGCTAAAAATTACCAATTAATGTTCATACAAATAGCACCAAAAGTCAAGGTCTATGTTTCAGACAAAGATGTTGAATTTATACAAGCACATGCACTAGAGTCGTTCAGAAGTGATCAACTTTCTCCCGACGACGTGGACAGGGCCAAACGTCTGGCAGACAAGGCAGTGTTCGTGCGTAAGAAACTTGATACCCATATGCAATATGCTTTAAATAGAAAGATAAGGTTTGTTGTGAATGATAGGAAAAAATAAATCAGAACTGGTAAAACAGATTGAGGCTTATGGCCTTAAAAGTAAACTTGCGGAATTGGCGCACAAGGAACAAGCACGTAGACCATTCCGACATCTTCCAAAGCAGTTCAGCAAAGGCATCTTAATAGGAAACATAGCAATCGTACCAAGGAAGTGGTCAGGGACAAGATATGTTTATGTAATTGCGGACATGATGGAAGCATCTGTCATATATGATGATATTAATTTAAAACAAACAGCCATATTGGTTGCACATCATTTGGCAGATGGAAAAAATGTACCCTCTAATCTTCTGGAGTTAGATACAAAGTTTGCATCACAACTATTTGACATACAGAACGCCAAACGTATGATAAAGGAAGCACAGAAAAGCAAGGATGAACTATCTGAGGACGTGTATTGGGATAGATTAGATGTCGCTAACCGCCTAGCGGACGAATGTAAAGGCAACATACAGCAGATATTTGGTGACACGTTCGGAGCATAGATAATAAATAAACACAGTATGAAGAGCATAGACCTTACAAAACCCATTACTACAGAATCTTTACTTAAAGAATTTGAATCAAGGTTCAATATGACCATGGATCTATCATCTTTCAACGAAGAAGAATTACAAGACTATGCTAATCATGTAAGAACAAAGATACACGAAATTACACAAAACACACACTTCGGTCAAGAACTTAAAGATGACAGTTATCAAAAAAGCCAAATGATGTTAGACATCATTAATCAAGCGATACAAGAGAGAAAACTTGCAGAATATGGTGGTAGCATGACAAACGATCCTGAAGTGAAAGGTGGCAAAACGGCACTTTCGGCAAAAACAAAACTAGACAAAGGTCAGTCATTAGACCAAGACGAGAAGAAACAAGTTAGTAAAATGTTACAAAGAGAAGGCGTAGAAGAGCAATCAGAATTAATTTTAGCGGCCAAAGACATGATGGATAAAGTAACATCATTCTTAGAAGATCTAGCATCAATGAAGACAGAAGGTATGCTGGAACTAGCAGACAGAATCAGAGATGAAATGGGTGCTGATAAATCAGACGCATTCCTACAAAAAATCCAACCAGCGATTGAACAGGCGGAGGCGACTTTAACGACAACTAGACAAGAACTAGACAACGGTGTAAGAATATTGACCGGAGAAGAAGTTGCTTCAGAACCCATGGGCGCCGATGACACGATGGACATGGACACAGATCTAGAC
>Ga0209645_1000806_pt1 | contig 15995 bp, 10 predicted proteins | sample ETNvirenome_6_30_FD_184070 | JGI IMG/M metagenome (GOLD analysis project Ga0209645, IMG submission 184070) | Marine viral communities from the Pacific Ocean - ETNP_6_30 (SPAdes) (version 2) | ecosystem: Environmental > Aquatic > Marine > Oceanic | place: Pacific Ocean | collected 2013-06-19
CGACATTATTCGTAAGAATGCTGAACCATTCTTTATGCAACAAGGACAACGCCCTGCTCAACAATTTATGGGAACAGGTGTTGCTTCTCCAAGACAGGCTAACAAAGTCTTCAACACAGCACAGCGAATGTCCAATCTCGCGAACTACGCTAACGACCCTACCGCAATGAACGCTCTGCGCGCTGGAAAATACGGAACTGCCGCAGGTAAAGGACTCATAGCAGGGGCAAAGGGGCTTTATCAAGGCGCAGGTAAATTGAAAGAAGGTGCGAAGAACATGGGTGGTCGTGCGCTTCAAGCCGTCAAAGAGAGCGGTATGGGTCAGCGCATGAAGGACTTCATGGGTGGTGCAGGTCGCGCAATGAGTGATTTGCGACACCTCCCCGCCGCCGCAAAGCAATCTTACAAAAATTATATGGAAGGACGTGAAGACGAGGCTAATCGTTCACTGCTTGAAAGCGGTCTTAGTCGCGGACGACGAGAAGTTCAAGACGCAGAACGCAGGTATGTTCCCGGCAGTCAAGACTTTGATTCAAACATGGAGCGAGCGCGAGCGGGAATAAGTCAAAGACTCGCTCGTGATTACAACGTCACTCCAGAACTTCACACGAGAGGTAAGAATAAAGGAAAACCAAAGGAGTCTGTTGAAGATGCTATGCGACGTCAAGTTGCCGATATTGGTCTAAGACAAACCGGTCAAATGCGGGATGACAAAGGCAATGTTGTTGACCGCCCTATCGAAGAACGCGAAGGCATGTTCGCAGGTATGAGGCGACGTGGAGATGAGCGAAGAGAAGCGAAGCGCGCACGACGTGAAGGTGATGCATTTGCTCCATCTAACATTGTTCCCGAACAACCTGCAACGTCAGAAGCACCTACTGATACAGAGCAACCTGCTCAAGAACCGCTTACTTTTGATGAACCTCAAGAACCTGCAATGCCAGAAGCACCTTCGCCAGAAGCGGAAGCCGCGGCTCGCGCTGATGCTCCCGCACCTAAACCTGTTCAAGAACCGCTTACTTTTGACGAACCTGTCAAAGAAGAAGGCGCGCCACCAGACACAGGTGTTGTTGCTCCACAACCTTCGCAGAAAGCAACGGACGCTATGGCGATGTTTGACAAGGTCCAAGAAAACAAGCGCGAGCGAATGGCTACGGAGGGTGGTGGTGGAGAACCTACGGCTACTGTAACAGAGCCAACGCGAGGGCAACGATTTGCAACAGACGCAGAAATGAATTTGGGTGGAGCGGCAGGTCAAAGAGTAGCAGGTGGCCTTGACCAATTTTTCGCGCAACACGAGAAAGAGCCTTTTGCTGACCGCGAAGCCGCTCGGACTGCTTTGAGAGGATTTACCGGAACACCAACTATGCAACAGCGAGGTAAGTTGACGGGTAAGACAGCACAGGCTGTTGAAGCGGCGTTAGCGGATATATACGGACCCGCGCAAGCAAAACAAATTGTTCAATCAGCAGAGGCAGGTAATCAAGAAGCGAAAGAAATCGTTGAAGAAGTGACGGAGTCACAAGGTCTTTCAGGCGGAGGACAACAACCTATTGATTTCTCCATGAGCCAAGACAAACACGTTGCGTCATGGGATGCGTTATTGAAAGGGTTGAATATTCGGTGATGGCGCGTGCAACAATTATCCCTTGAGGCCATCGAAGAGATTGACTTTGAAGTAGCAAAGCGCGACTTCAAGTTCTTTTTTGAAGAGATTCTTGGGTTTCAATTATCGTGGCATCATGAGCAGTGGTATAACAACCTTGAATCACGAAAACGATATTGTGTCAAAGCGGCGCGTGACCACGGTAAGTCAACGTTGTTTCTTGGCTACATGCTTTGGAAGACAGCGTTTAACCCTAAGACCAAAGCCGTATTGATTTCACACAGCCTTCATCAGTCCATCCACCACATGCGCACACTCAATGATTTGATTGATAGTGTGCCATTTCTCGCGAAAATGAAGAAGGCTGATTCATGGTCAAAAACATTCTTTGGTTTTACCAACGGTTCAAACATTAGCGCAAAGTCAGTCGGTGGTGCTATTCGTGGTATTCACCCCGACCTCATTCTGTGTGACGACATTCTGTGGGGAACAACCGATACAGAACTCGCTCGCGTCGCTTCATGGTTCTATGAAGTTCTTGTGCCAACACTTCACCACACATCAAAGTTGATGATTGTTGGAACACCGTTTACACCGACTGACCTTTACACAGAGTTGGAGAGTCGCGACGGGTATCTTGTTGAAACCTATCCCGCTATCAACACCAAAGGTGAAGCACTATGGCCTGAACGATGGGATTTGGAATCGCTTGATGCACGTCGAAACGATATGCCCGCGATTGCTTTCGCTCGTGAATACCTATGCGAACCGATGGACGACGTCAGCAGTCTGTTCCCATCAACCATTCTTCAAGCCGCAAAAGACTCGTCGCTTAGAATTATTGAGCGCGAAGTAGGCGACCCCGATGACCAATACTTCATCGGGTGGGACCCTGCGATTTCATCAGACCGCGCGGCTGATTATACAGTCATGGTTGTTCTTCGACGCCCATCAACCAATCCCGAATTGCTTGAGTTGGTTCACGCGGTTCGTCGTAAAAACATGGACTTCCGCACACAAATCATGGAGATACAACGACTGAATGCAAAGTTCAATCCCGATGTTATCGAACTTGAAGCCAACAACTTTCAACGTGTCTTCGCAACAGAACTGCGCGCAGATACAGACCTTCCAATTAAGACATTCATTTCCACACGTCAACGACGTGAGTCACTACTCATGGGGTTGGTGTTACGCTTTGAGAAAGAGCAAATACGACTACCGTGGGGCGACGACCGTTCTCGCACACTCATGTCTGAACTTGAGCGCGAATTGCTGATGTTCGGTATGAGCAAAAAAGGACGACTCGACAGCATCGGTCGGCACGATGACTTTGCTATTGCTCTCGCGTTGGCTCATTGGGCGACAACGGAGTTCCGTGAGCGTATTGTGGACTTGGATGAAATAATGGCGGGGTTGTTAGATTGACGTGTGATTGCGATTTATGCGTAGGAACAGAAGCGGCGTTTGGTTATCTTGAGAAGAAATTATGCCCCGCAGGTAAAGCGGCGGCGAAGCGCAAATTCAAGGTGTATCCATCAGCATACGCGAATGGTTGGGCCGTTCAATACTGTCGCGGTAAGTTCCGCGGTAAGAAGAAGGGAGGGAAGAAGAAATGAACCCTTTCGACAACGCGTGGCGAATCATCAAAGATGAAGCCTATGATAAGGTGAAAAACCCCGAACATGCCGTTCATCACGTTCCCATTGAATTTGATATGGAAGGCAACCCTATCGCGCCTAAGAGTGAGTTGCGTAACATAGACATTGGTGGCAAATGCAGATTCGGATGCGGTGGACATAAAGTGCATAGAGAAGATTTGGCAATCGGATGTTCAAATGAATGGTGTCCCGCAAACACTCCCGAAGCGATGATGGAGTCATCAGAAGGGCGTCCGCAGGGAAGACGTTTGTTAGACGACAGGCAGGTCGATACAGTAGGTGAAGTTTTTGCGACGCGACCCGAAATCACAAGGGTTGACCCCAACCCTCCGGAAGATTCTCTTGAAGGTAAAATTGCGCGCATTGCTAATCGCCCTAACATGCCTAAACAAGACCCCCACTATCACTTCGCTTTCAAGGATGACCATATTTCTCGCGAACAAGATACGCAAGGCAACCCTCCACCGAGTTATGCAGATATGAGGCATCCCGACATCCGAACAGGTGAAGAGATGAAAGTTCTTGAAGATGCGTGGGCTTTGATGAAAGCCAAGAAAGACGCGCCGAATTATCGCAAAGCCACAGACTCAAAGACCTGTGGTAACTGTAAGGCGTGGGACGATTCAGCGACAGAAGACCCGAAAACGGGCTACTGTAAGTGGTATGATTTTAATTGCCACGAAGATTATACTTGTGATGCGTGGGCGAAAAAATGACGGTTGAGAAGAACTTGAACCGTTGGTTCAAGGAAAAGTGGGTTGATGTTTCGCGCACAGGTAAGGATGGTAAACATCCTCCGTGTGGTCGAAGCAAAGCCAAGACTTCTTCAAAGGGCTACCCGAAGTGTCGCCCATCCGTCAAGGTGTCAAGTAAGACGCCAAAGACAAGCGGTTCGATGACGTCGGGTCAAAAGCGCGCGGCAACAAAACGTAAACGCTCCAAGAAACAAGGTGTGGGCGGAAAGCCCACCATCGTTAAAGCGATGGATGATGCTTGGATTATTCTCAAAAGCAGGTGATACAATGACAGAATACGAATACATTTACCACGATGAACCGATAACAGCCGAAGAGTTAGCAATGATGACAGACGATGACATCGCGAAAGAGGTGTCGTTTTGTTCATGTTGTTCACCGTTTGACATCGCGAGTTCGGTGTTAAAAGCGAAGAAAAAGAGTAAGCCATTTCACGGATACAACCCCAACAAGCATCATCGTAAAGGTGGACTGAATGCAAAAGGGCGCGCTAAAGCAAAGCGTGAACAAGGCTCAAACCTCAAACCTCCTGTGACCACCAAACCAAGTAAATTGAAAGCGGGTTCTAAGAAGGCTAAACGCCGTAAGTCTTTTTGTGCGCGGATGGGTGGCGTTAAAGGTCCTACATCCAAAAAGGGCAAATTGACCCCGAAAGGCGCGGCGTTGAAAAGGTGGAATTGTTAAATGCTCGGAAGCCACAACTTCATGTTTTGTGGTGGATGTTATTCAGAAGGAGAGCGACCGTTTGGGTTTTGTGAGTTGTGTTGGATAGCACATGGAAAACCGTTGAACGCGAATGGAGGGGAATGGCACAAATTGACTTGAATGAAGTGTTGGACATTGTCAGTTCAAACCCTTTGTTAAAAACAAACATTGCAGGTGCAACGATGGGTGATGCACCGCAACCCGCACAGCGAGGTCAAGGTGAAGCCAACGCCAATCCTGTTCCTCCGCGTCCTAACGAAGTTGAAGAAGAGAAAGAAAAAAGAGAAATGGCGCGTGAAGTTGCTCAACAACTCAATCGCTCGCTTCCAGACGGTGGTTGGTTTCAATCAATGTTTGGACGTAACGCGGGTGACTTGGTTAAAGACTTGAGGATGGCACGACGTGTCAACAAAAGTATGCGCGACGCTATCGACGAAGCCATAGACGCTATCCGTATTGCAAAGAAACAAGAGGTTGAGGCTACATTGCAATCCATTGAATGGATTGGTAAACATGAACCTACTGTTCGCAACTTGGGTATCAGCGAACGTGATTTACAAGCACTTCGTAAACACGGAGCGACACGCGAATACGCACTCCGTCGTGCTTGTGTTCAGTGGGAGAAAGCCAACGACATCATCAGTAAGTTGTTGCTTGTTGAAGGTGACTTCAACGACGACCAACGTCAAATGTGGGTTGATGCACAACAACTGAAAAAAGACGCGAAAAAAGAATGGCGCAACACACTTCACTCTGTTGATAACATCAAAAAAACAGATGCTATATTTTTAACAAAGGCTGTCGCTATTTTGGAAGAGCGTGGTCCATTACCCGCAAATGAAATCTTCGCTTCGATGGAAGGAACGAAACACACATCCCCTCCTAAATTAAGCGCGCTGTTCAAAATGCATGGTGTTGAATATGATATTGAAAAGGTTGGTGTAGGGTGGGGTCTTGTCCGCAATAACACTGTTATTTTCAAAGATGTGTGGGCTTACGCGGCAGGTTTTCTTGATGCTGACGGATACATCACCATCACAAAACGTCTTGAGCCAAGAGCGGGTTTCATCGCTACGGGTGAGCGAGGTAAGTTGCATTGCGAGCAACTCCACAAAGCACTCGGATGTGGTGTGTTACAGACCGATTTGAAGATACACAAAAACAGCCGTCGCACGCAACATCGTCTTCAATTTTACAGCGAAGATGATTTACGCAAATTGATGAAAGGCATTCGACCTCATCTTCGTATGAAAAAAGGACAAGCGGGTGCAGTGCTTGAGTTACTTGATTTGCGCGGTCGTAAAACGGACATTATCAAATCACGTCGCGACGAGTTGTATCGTATCGTGAAATGGTTGAATTGGAAAGATGTTCCCGACAAGCGAGAAGAATTGCTCAAGGAGTGGAACATTGATGAGGCTGGACTTCGTGCGTTGTTTAGTCGGGATGGTGAAACCCTTCGTCTTCTTGACGACGCCAACCGACTTGTGGAGATGATTTAATGGCAGAAGAAAAAGGCTTAGTCGGTCGTTTTTTATCGCGGTTGACAAAACCGTTCAATCGTCGCACAACACCCGAACCACAGATGCCTCTTTGGAAGACGGGTATCCAAGAACCCGTTCTCGTTCAAGGTGTATCCATCCCCGCACTATACGCGACTGTTCAAGAATCCATCATTCTCCGAACTACAATCAACACGTTGTGTCAAGAAATTTTTCGTCGCGGTTATTATTGGGAGAAGAAGTTCCATAAGAAATGCACCAACTGTGAAGAAGAATATCAACATGACACAGTAACAGAGTGTCGTATTTGCGGGAATGAAGAATTTGAAACCCCTGACGCTGACCAGATTTTGTATCCGCGATGGTTGATGAAACAACGCAACAGCATGGACCAATCCTTTATCGAAGTGATGAAAGAAATTGAATGGGATTTGGACATTGTTGATGACGCGTTTCTCCTACTCATCAAAGAATACTTCATCGACCAAAACAGCGGTGAGATTGAGTTCTTCCGCGTAAAAGAATTGGTTCGTGGCGACCCAACGTTCATGCGTATCGTTGCTGACAAAGCAGGGAAGCGCGGAGGAAGATACCTTCTGTGTCCCGTTCACCGCGATAAAACCTATCCACACAACGGTGACAAAAAGAAATGTGAGATTTGTTCACTACCGTTACAAGACGTTCACTACATCAATACAGCGGGTAGCGGTAAAACGCAATACTACATTGATGGTGAAGTGTTGCATATGTCAAAATTCAACCCATCGAAGTTGTATGGTCGTTCACCTGTCGCGAGCATGTGGCGTCAAGCGCAGTCGCTTACAGCGATGGATAATTACATTTACCTCGCATATCAAAAGCGACGCATTCCTCGTGGTGTTCTCGCTATCACCACTGACAACATTCAATCCACCGCTTCGTTTTGGAAAGGCGCGGAAGAGAAGATGGAACGTGACCCACATTACATCCCGAAGGTTGGTGTTGAATCTTCATCGGGTCGTGGTAAAGTCGAGTTCGTTCGCTTCATGGATAGCCTCGATGAAATGCAATACGCGCAAGTTCGTGATGAGATACGAATGCGTATCGCCGCATTCTATGGTGTGTCAAATGTTTTCATGATGGACGCGGGTAAATCGGGCGGTTTGAACAACGAGGGTATGCAAATCCTTGTCACCAATCGAGCCGTTGAGTCTGGTCAAAAATTGTATTCTCGCGAACTATTCCCACGATTGCTTGAACAAATGGGCGTTTATGATTGGTCGCTCACATTGTATCCAAACGAAGAGGAAGATGAAATCACACGACTTCGACGCGATGAACAGGAAGTCAACATCGCACAGCGTATGCAACAACTCGGTTTCCAACCCGAATTGACCGAAGATGCAGGTCGCGACATACGCTTTGTTTACAAGAAACCCGACCCGCAAGAGGCCATGATGCAACAGCAAGGTGGCGCGGCGGGTGGTATGCCAATGGGTGGTATGCCTCCGGGTGGTATGCCTCCACCTATGCCGCCGGGGGGCGGTGGATTACCTCCGCAGGGTGGGGGTCCGATGATGCCACCGGGGGCAGGGGCTTCGCCACCGGGCGGGGGAGGACCTCCACCGGGAGGCGGTCAAATTATGATGATGGAAAAAGCAATTGGGTTGGGCGAAAGTGAAGGACTGCGCGACCGCGGACCCGCACCTATCAGTTCAGAAACACATCAATCGGGCGCGCCATCCACAAAGAAAAATCAACGTGGTGCGAAGAAGACGCCGATTGAGGAAGCACTCGATAGCGTCCAAGCCGCGAAAGACCCAACCGCGAAACAGAAAGAAAGCGGATTTTAGGGATAACTTAAAGGCGTGGGCTTTCCTCGTTAAGCGCATGAGCCTATTGCAAAAGATGGACCCGATGGTTCGCAAATTGGAAACCGCAGTTGCAGAATTCAAGGTTGCACTCGCGAACAATGACCTCGTTTCAGCCGAACAATTTCTCCGCAGTATTCAATCCACAAGTGATTATCTCGCGGATGACGTAACTGCAATTTACAAATCTGAACAAGGTGGCGACCGTATTCTCGGCGTCAATGACCGATTTGCAGGTGGCTTCCCTGTTGCTCAATTTAACAGCACTCAAGGTGTCATCGCGAAGTCTGGCGACCGACCTATGGGATATATCGGTCCTGACCGAATTGGCGCGCACTTCAAGAAACAAGGACAGGTGTGAATTTGTCAGATGAAAATGATGCTATGACACTGATGAAAGCACTCATCAGTAAAATGGAATCAATGGATGCTCAAATCAACGCTATGCAAAAGAGCATGGACACGCCAGAAATACTACTTAAGCGCGCAGGGTTTGTTCGTGCAAACACACCTGCGAACGAAGATGTATGGGGCGACCCACTTCGTGGCGACCGCGACGCTGTCATCAGCAAAGCCGCCGCCGCAATTGATGACGCAGGTATGAGTATGCCTTCGTCGAACGAAGAGTGGCACGATATGTCATGGGATGATATTCATGCAATGGCAAACACAGCCGCGCAAGCAGAAGGAAGGAGGATTGACCAATGAAACCAATGAAAGTTGAGGCAGGGCAACACGCGCCCGATGTTGACGAACTCATCAAAAAAGCAAACGAATTGATGGAAAAGGCTGATGCCAAGTTGGGTTCAAAGACAGGTGATTCATTTGAAAGCGTTCGCGGTGTTGACAAGGTTCGACCCGGCACTTATTGGACAAATCAACAAATGATTGAAGTTGAGGATGTCAAAAACACAGGTGCTAAGATGGAAAAGAACCCTAAGTTGAAGACTCACGCGGGATACCCGAATGTCGTTGAAATGCGTGAAAACAAGGCTGGCGACCCATCTGATAAGAATCCCGAAGGAGCATACAACCTCACCGATTACTATTGAGGTGAAGGAGTGTGCGCGAAGATGCATTGCAGTATCATCGCCGCGTTGTAAGCGAATTTGCTGACGCGCTTATCAACAAAATAGATGCTCGTGATGAAGCGGTCAACGTTTTGTTGAGTTCAAATAATCTTCGTAACTATGGCTTTGCGCAAGATATGTTTCGTAAAGAAGCCGAAGATTATCTTCTCAAGCCTAAATTGGAACTCAAGAAGCCAACCGCGCAGGGTATGTCAAGAATATTCTCGGCCAAGACTACACGACAAGAAGCCACACCTCGACGACACCATGTGTCAAGACCACTGTTTAGCGATGAACGGTGGGTTCGTGCGATGGAGTATGCTGACGAAGATGAAATCGACAGAATGGTGCGTATGGCTATTGGCTTTTCATTCGATGACACAATTCCGAACTTGAAAGAGCGCGGCACAGACATTGTTGGTCCACACTCAAAATTCAAAGCACTCAATCTTCGTTCACCGCGAAAAGGTGAAACATCGTATGGTGAGAAACCATTGTGGCAACAGTTGACAATGTTCCTGTTTGGTAACGGTGGTAAGAACGCACAACGTTTGCACGACGCGATGGTAAAGACTGCAAAGAAGTTGCACCCTCGATTGAAATCAAACAACCACTTTGGTGATTGGATTGGTAACAACGCGACAATGATGAAATTTTACCAACGTGGTAAAGACGAATTCCTCAACTACATTACAAGTCCACAGAACAAACAGTTCGGTCCAAATCATCCGTTTGTTACGCAGAATCCGTTCATCGACGAACATTACATGCGCGTCAAATTTTGGGAAAACGAAGGCATACCACGAGATGAGATTTTGAAAATACTTTACGATGAAAAGGGCGCGCCTATACGTTCTGGTAAAGATTCATCACCTGTTGACAAGTTGCGCTCAATGGCTGACACTTATCGCGATAGGTTCAGAAGACCCAAAGAGGGTGAAGCGAACTTCGGACGTGTCGGTGATGATGCCTATCGTCTTGGTATCGCTATGCTTCCTTTTGATGAGATATATCAAATTCAACGATGGATGATGGAAACAGGCGGTGGTGTCAACGAAGATGGAGAGATTGACGACCGCGTCATTAAGAAGATACTTGGTCCAGACGCGCGTGGATACATGGCGCATCATGCTTACTTGATGGACAACATGCTGAACACACTACACGCGGGTGGTTCTGAACGAAACGGTATGAATCACGTTTTACCAAACCGCTTCACCAATCAAGGTCAAGTCGAAGTCGAAAAAAACATTGCTGAACGACAGGAAGAATTTCGCGAAAAATTACAAGGCAATAGTTGGTCATCGTTGACAGAAGAAACGCTTGGTGGAGCGTTGGATGGTTACGACTTAACAAGTAAGATACAGCGATTTGCGCAAAAGCACGATGCTGAAATTGTCGCGGATGACTACGATGAGATTTATCCGCACATTCACAATGGACCTTATGGAACAATGGTCTTCATGTCGAGTGAACTGCCCGACATCAAAAATTTAGTCAACAACGGATTCTTTGAAAAAGAAGAATTGGATGACCTCATCGAGCGATGTGTTAAGGCTCACAGCGATAAGGACTTCACTGATTTACTTCGACAGACAGTATCGGATTACACGCATACACACAACGTTGATGACGAATTCGATATGACAAAAGAGCCAGACATCCGCCAGACACCGCTCGGTATCGTTATGGAAGGCGTAGGCAGTCGAAGAGGGAACGCGAACGGAGAATCGGGTGACTTCAATTCAGCATATCACGAGGCTATGCCAAACATGTTCTTTGCGCCTTTACCAACAAGAGCGTTTATGTTCCCGAAAAGAGGTGAACGCGAAGGTGGTGGAAAATCAAAGACGCAAGAACAAATCAACGAATTTGACCCAAGCAAAGACGTTGATGGTCAGATACGTCTTGATTTGGTTCGCACAATGAAGGAATATGAAACACAAGACCAAGACGAAAAGTTGCGTGCTTTTGACGAAGGTAAGGTTGTCAATCTTGAAGTTCCGCGAAAAGATTTGGTAAGTGAAGAAGTTGCCGACCGTTACATCAACCCCGACACAAAAGACGAGAGAGAGGAAGCAGGGGAATCACCATACGCGCGAATAGACGAATACACGAAAGATATGCCGTCACCGATGACACCTGCCACGAAAGGGTTGAATTCGTTTTACATGGCACACAGCAACCCTCTTCAATTGGATATGGAGGACTTGACGGGCTTCCTTAGCCTTGACGGTTTGCCGTTGCAAAACACAGAAACAGCATTGAAGACTCCGATGTATTCGACGCGCAAAGCGCGAATTGGTTCTCAATCGAATGGGAGAAGAATGCTGTTTGACAGAATGCAACTACCCGGCGACCATAAAAATCACGATGCGCGACAATTCGGCATCACCAAAAACAATTTGTCGCATGAGGACAAGATGTTGATTGATGCTCTTTTGCTTGGCGCACATCATCCACTGCATGAACACGACGATGCGAGTCTTGAATTGTTTCAAACGTTGCTGAACACCGACAGAGGGAATCGTTTGAACATGATTAAGAATGGGCTTCACAAAGATGTTCTCGGTCATGGAAGAACAGGAAACGACATGCTGAATGAAATCATTCATGGTGTTGAAGCACCTACGCATCACGCGATTTATCGACAGGAAGACTTCGACGAACACATGGATAAATTGTTGAATTTTAATTCAAGGTATCAACTGCCCGAAGCGCAAACCAAAGGCATCCGTTCGCGTGCAAGATTGATTCAAGCAATTAAAGAACGCGACCATAGATACCAACAGGCTATGGAATCGGGAGATGTTAATCTCAAAGCACAGTTGGATGAAGAGATACGGGAGGCTGTAATCAACGGTGGACCTGTTGGTATGATGTATGATGAAGATACGAACACGATGTCGTCAATTATTGTCGGTCCATCGCCGTCGTATCTTGCTTCTCATCACCAAGCCGCGTTAAAACAAGCGTTGCAATTTGCGCGCCAGAATGGTCGTGAAGATGCTCAAGAAATAATTGAAAAGCGATTGATGGAGGTTCGACAAGCCGCGCCACCTCAAAACGGTGAAGAGGTGCAATTGAAAAATCACGAAGAGCGGTTGGGTAATCACGTTGACACGTTGCGCGCAATCACTCAAATTTACAAAGCACTGCAACCTGCAATCGAAAAAATATATCCCGGCATCTTTTCTAAAGAGAATCGTGAAGCACACGCGGCAACAGCCTACACATTGAAATTGGCTGAACAGATTGCTATGCTCTCACCCGATGAGCGGAGAAAGTTGTTCACAAATAAATTTGACAAGAATGGTCAACCTGTTGGTATTGTTTTGGGTGGACGCGGTTTTAATTTTGATTTGTCGGACCAAGAAATCGAAGCGTTGGCAAACATATCGGTTAAACGCGACACACACAGAGATTCATCATATGCGGCACAAGAGATGCTTGAAAGTCAGTTCGGTAACGTGCAACCAAAAGGATACACAATGATGTCACATCTTGCGAAAACATCAAGCAACATCAAGGATGAAGATGTTGCTTCTTTTGACCAACTCATTAAGAACATTCAACAAGCCGCGACGCAACAAAACATCACATTTGGTCAAGCGTTCAAAGCACGATATTATCCAACAACAACCGAAGGCATCAACGTTCGCGGTCAAGACAGAAAGAATTTGTTCGATGATATAGAGGGTATGAAAAAAGGTGGTGGCTTCCAATACAATGATGGTGGTGTATTTCACGAAAGCGGTTTGAGAAGTGGAGGTCAAAGTATTCTTGACGCGAAAGGTAAACCGTTGTCTATGAGAAAAGAACGTGAAATACTTTTCAACATTCTTCAATCTGTTTTTGAACAAACGCGAGAAGGTAGTGATGTAGCAATCGACACAAAGATGTTGCAGATGTTCAAAGGAAAAGCACCCAAAATAAAGACTGTTATGGACTTCAATAAAATCAACACACTTGAGCGAATGGCGTCGATTCTTACCAACGAAACAGGCATGAGAGTATTCGACAAATCAGGTAGTGAGTCGATGGATACACCGTTGGGTGGTTACGACCAAAGAAACGCACCTGTTGTTCCAATTTTAACAAGCGTGGATAAAAAATTCCACAAAGGACAGTCAACACCTGTTCCGTTTATTCATCGGCCAGACAGGTTGCAAGACGGTGTGTTGCATCTTGAAGACCAAGAAAACCACACATACAATCCACCGTCTGTGCAACAGTTGTTCGCACCACGCAATTTGATGCGTTCCGTCAACTCTTCACTACAACCTCTTGAACCCGCGAAGCGCGGCGATGTTTATTTTCCTAATTACAAAACGTTTGATAATGAACCAAACCCCAACACACGGTTTGGTCAAGCCGCGAATCAAGCGATGCTGATGGGAACAGAAGATTTGCAATCAACCGATGAGTCGTTGCGAACCTACTCTTCGCACATCCTCGACGTTGCTCTCGATGACACACTGCTCATCAAAGAGGATGGTAAACCTCAACCTGTCAAGTTCATGCACCGCATTTTTGACTTAGAAGACATGAAGCATTTGCGCGGATTCACAGGTGATTGGGTTATCAGTCTGTATCCTCAAGGTGAGCATGTCATCGTGTCTAAGGACAAAAAAGGCATGACTGCTTATGGTATAGATGGAGAAGTAAAATTGGATGAGGCTATTATGGAAGAGTCGGACAAGGTTTACGAAAAAGACTTCACGGTTCACGCGATTCTTCATGATGGGATGATGACGGTCATCGACCTGCTAAAAACAGCGGACGAAGATACACATAACATGCCAACAAAAGACCGCATTCGTCATCTTCGCGCTCAATACGAATCAAGCGAACACATCAAGATGCCCGAACCTATCAACACCAAGCGCAGTGATGATGAAGGATTGCAGGTCGCTATTGACGGTTTACGAAAAGAAAATGACATTGATATTCTTCTCCGTGATGCAAACGCGACTTACATGAAGGGTGAACCTCGACATCCAAAGTGGGTGTTGTTGACAAAAGAGAAAATGGTGGATGTCGTCATTATCTCCGCGTCTGGCACAACGTATGGTATCGGTGTCGGCCCACTCATGCATCCCGAACATTATGGGAAGCGCGCGCAACAGGTGGGTGAAGAACATTACATGAATGTCGGTAGTGCGAAAGGTCCACGCGGATTGAAGGTTGGAGATTTTGCAACAGTGCGTTGCACAGGCGTAAGCGCATCAAAGAAAGAACACCCTGTGTATCGTTTACGCTCTGCCAAGATAACGGACAACGAACCGTTCGCGGCGGACAGTGTCGAAAGCCTCGCTATCATGTCGGGTGAACATCATGTTCCTCAACAAGTGTCGATGAAGAAGGGCAACATCACCATTCATTTCCCTGCGTTCGACGATGAAGTCATTTGCAAAACGCGCAAAGAGGATGGTGTTTGGTTTGTTGAACCTCAATCATCGGTGTGGGGTAATGAGTATCTTGTTGAATTAGCGCGTGACCAAGAAGCGTATTGGATAACAAAAGCCGCGTGGCTGTTGAAACAGAAGGACACAGAAGAACCCGAATATGACGAGGTGACACCCGAAGCACCCGCAGGTCACACTAAGAAACCCAAGAAGGTGCTTGATGAGGAAGAAGAAGTTATCAAGCGTGGGCTTGATTTGATTGAGCGCGGATTGGAACATCTTGTAAAAGAGAAGATTACAAGCACAGGTGTGCAGGGTTTGGGTATAGGTTACGCGACACCAGACGAATCACCGCGAGGTCCAACACAGAATATTCGCGACAACACCATGCCAGACTTTGACCCTCAAGCGCGAAGTGATGACGAAGAAAAACCTGCAACGAGCAAAAAAACCAAGCGACTGCGAACAAGTGAGGGTGAAGTAGCGACGCTTGAAGACAACGGCGTTATCGCGATTGAGAACAGTTCCCTTGATATACCATGAGAGAAAGTGCGGTAAGCAATGGCGATTCTCGCGGCTCCGTCGGTTTCCTCCAATCCCCTTGTGTTGAAGGGTATTGGTGACGACCTTATCGTTGCGGGATATGCTTCTGTCGAAATGGTTGACAAGCAGGGTGATTTGATTACTCGCGGTGCTTTGAAAGACGCATTCGGCAAATTCATGAAGGCTGACGGGTTTCGTAACGTGCAACTCGCACACTCCAACATTCAAGTTGGAACAGTCATTCCTTCCTACACTGACTCATCAGGACGTATGTGGAAATCCGAAGTGGATGATACAGGAATGTTCGTCGTCATCAAGTTGCGTGGCGACATTGAGAAGGCACGAGAAGTGGCTTCTGAAATCCGCAAAGGAAACCTGCGCTCGTTTTCTATTGGCGGTCAAGCATTTGAGCGCGTCAACAAGAGCGACCAAACACGCGGAGATTACCGCGAAATTCGTCGCATGGAACTCCATGAGGTTACTATCTGTGAAAAAGGGATTAACCCTGAAGCACAGTTTCGTATTCTCAAGGAAGATACAACAACAGGTGAAACAATGACAAACACGATGAGTGAATTGCAAAGTGTCCTTGAACGTCTATCGAAAAAGTTGGACGACAAGGATGAAGATAAGAAAGACAAAGAGTCCAAAGACAAGGCGGATTTTATGCCCGACATCAAAGACCTCGACGATGACGGTGATAAGAAAGAGCCTATGACGGAAGCGCGAAAAGACAAGAAACCGAAGATGGATGACGAAGATGACGAACCATTGGAAGAGATGATGTATGCTGACGACGACGACGACGATAAGGACGACAAAAAAATGAACAAAGGTGATGATATGATAACAAGCGACTACCTATTATGGCTTGAGCAGACTGCAAAGAGCGCAG